>MDTE01054395.1_pt1 | contig 13434 bp, 11 predicted proteins | sample 811231 | NCBI WGS metagenome assembly MDTE01 (sample SAMN05326651, study PRJNA326480) | marine metagenome | isolation source: seawater | place: Indian Ocean: Red Sea | collected 2010
AATTCAGATTATGTTATGGAAGGTGGTATTTTATTAGGTTGCCATCAGGGTATGGACAAGGATCAATTAGATTACATTTGTCAAATATTTACAGAATGGATTGTTGATAAATATTAGTCTTTATGAAAATTAGAGAAAAGATTTTACCTGTTCTAAAGCCTGATGGTGGTGAAGAAGAAATTAGGTTATTAAAAGAAGTTATTTATAGTGGATGGTGGGGTAAAGGTTCAAAAGTAGCAGAATTAGAAAAAAAATTTGCGGATATGGTTGGGACTAAATATGCTTTGGCTGTTTCTAGTAATTCAGTTGCTCAAGATTTAATATTTAAAGCAAAAAAAATAAAAAATTGTGATGTAATATCGCCTACTCTATCATTTTTAACGACGGGAGTTGTGCCTCTTTGGAATAGTTGTAATTCAATACTAGGTGATGTAGATGAAATATATCTGAACCTAAGCCCTGAAGATGTTAAGAAAAATATAACTACAAATACTAAAGCTATAATTTCCATAAATTATGCAGGAATACCATCAAAAATTGATCAAATTAGGCAATATTTCAATGGTTTAATTATTGAAGACTGTGCCCTCAGTTGTTATACCAAGGGTGCAGGTTTAAAGGGAGATGTGAGCGTATGGTCATTTCAAGCGGTTAAAACTATGTCATGTGGTGATGGTGGAATGATTACTACAAACGATAGTAATTTATATGAAAAGCTAAAACCTATGATAAATTTTGGTATCCCAAGTACAACTTATCAGCGTTCAATTCAAACTTGTAAGAATTCAAAAATAAAATTAGCTCCTGGATATGTATGGGATTATGAGGTTAATTCTTTAGGGTATAAAGCTTACATGAATGATATTCAAGCCTCCATTGCTCTAGCTCAGTTAGATAAGTTAAATCAATTTTTAGACATTAGAAGGAATATTCAAAAAATATACAACTGTGAATTAAATGAATTTATTCAAAAACCTGCTTGGAGTGATACAGCACAACTATATCCAGCTCGAGTAGATAAAGTACACCGCAATTCCTTGATGAGCTATTTGGCCAAAAAAAATATACATACTACAGTTCATTTTAAACCTCTGCACCTACATCCAATTTTAAATCAAAATAGAGATTTCCCTATAGCAAATAAAGAATGGGAAAAATTAATATCACTTCCATGCCATGCAGGGATGAGGGATAATGATATTGAGTATGTTATATATTGGGTAAAAGAATATTTTAAAAATATATAGTTGGCTAAAATCAACACAATTTCTGATAAGAAGTACATTTATTTATTTGTTTCTCTATGCTTTATAACTCATTCAATATTTAGTTTATCCTTAGGTAATTTTAAAGGTTGGGGTGGTGATGAATGGTTTAGTTATAGAGATTTCACATGGATGGGACTACCGTTTTCAATTTTAACAAAGTTTCAAATTAAACTATTTGGATCGCTAACAAGCGATAATTTTATTTATTTTAAAGCACAAGGACTCTTTTGGTTGAGTCTTTTATTTTTAATATTCATAGGCATTTATTTCAAATCAAAAAATAAAAGTACTAAATCTTTTATTTTGTATTTGATATTATTTATATCATTAAATCCATTTTCTATAGAAGTCACCCAATTTTTCCGCTATTATAGTTTGTCCTTAGTAACTTCATTTTTAATTTGTTTTTTTATTGTAAATAAAAAAGAAATTTTTGAACAAAACAGAAAAACATTTTACGCCCTTTTAATTTTGAGTCCTTTTATTCATTTATCTGTTTTTTTACAATTATCTGGATTCATTCTTATAAATGAATTTATTTTTTTAATGAGAAAAAATAATTGGTATTTAAATTCAATAGTAATTGGAATTCTTTTTCTTGCTATAATTAAATCGGATGTGATTTTTGTATATTTATATAAAACATATGTTCCACTTTATTCAGATCATCTTAGTTATAATAATATTATTAACAGGGGATTCGGGCTTAGAACAATAATAAAACCTATTAATGCAATTTTTGTATATCTTTTTGGCCCAGAAATAGCTCCTACACAAGATATTTTCCTTGTTTTCGTTTTTATTATTACATGTGTGGTTTTATCTTTTATTTTAATTGATCAGTACAGAAAAGACAAGCTTAGAATTTCTAAATTATTTTTTTCTAATATAATTCCATTTTTAGCGATTTTTTTTATTCTAGAACCTCTTTCAATACCCGGTACTGTTCAACCTGAACCTAAGCATGGACTTTTTTTATTACCGTTTTTAGTATACCTTTTATTTATTGCAAACAATTATCGATTTGGAAAGGTTTTTAATATTTTTCTATTATCCTCCTTTTTATACTCTGATTATTTGATGTTGAGCAAGGATTACCCTAATTGGAAGAATGTTTTAAATACAATCAAGTCAGATAAACACTATATTATTACAGATACTGTTAGTGATATAAAATTGAACCTTTCAAGAAATGATAATGTTATTGATATTAAAAATGAAACAAAAACAAAAAAAATATTTGAAGAGGAGGACACAGTTTCAGTTATAATGCAAGGCTGGGGTTTTTATCAAATCCTTACTTTAGAGCAAAAATGGAATTCTGCTAAAGGAACCAATAATGAATTTTCTAGGTTGCAGAAAATATTTAAACAAATAAGAGACAATAATTATTATTTGATTGATGGATATTCTAGTTTTCCCCTACACTGTATGATTTTTGTAAAAGACGGGTCAAATTTACAATATAAAAGCCCATGGGTTTTTGATATTAAATATAGAGATCTAAAGGTCCCTTTATTTATTGAAGGCAATAAAATAATTGGATTTAATAAATTTACTAAAGGTGAGGACATTCCAATTGACTCCTTAATCTATTATTTTATTCAAACAAATAATGATTCTGATTCAGATAACCTTATTAGATTAACAATGAATGATGGAACTGAAGTTGATACTTCTTTAAATATTGAAAAGGATATACATCGGAAATTTTTTTATAGATCAGTTTTAAAAAATAAAGAAGTACATTCCTTTAAAAAGAGACCATTGGTATCAAGTAGTCTTAGGCACCCTGGCAGTGAATTTAATAGTAAAGGAAGCCTATATAAATTTTCTGAATATTCTGATTACAGTAAAATGAAATCTATTTCAGATAAGGCCAATATTATTTTGGCTATTATTGATAAAAAATAAAATGGCGTTTAGTAGTTTAATTTTATTTTGAAAAATATTGTTAAAATAAAAAAAAATAAATTTTGCATATGGGTTTCCTCATTTCATCCTGTCTTTGGAGGTTTACAGGGTGCTACTTTGGAAATTGCAAAATTTTTCAGTGCATTCTACGATGTGTATGCAATAACAAATAAATACCCAACAAGTTTACTAAATAGAGAAGTATTTAATAACATAAAGATTTATAGGTATAATTTTTTCAAAGATTTTAGGTTATACTTAAGAATTGGTAGAATAGATTTATTCTTTGCATGGATATTTTATAAGCCAGTCACAATTATACGGTTATTTTTCTTTTTTATTAAAAAAAAACCAAAGATAGTGAATCTTCATTTTCCCGATAACCAATTATTAGAGTGTGCTATTTTTAAGTTCTTTTTCGATTTTGATTTAATAGTATCTTTTCATGGCAATGAAGTAGAAAGACTCTTAATTAAAGGGAAAAAAACATCAACAGAATTTAAGTTGTTAAGATATTTATTAGATTCATCGGTAGGCATTTCTTGCTGTTCTGTTTATTTAATGGAAAAAATAAAAAAAATATACCCAACAATAGATGATCAAAAATATTTCTGTTTATACAATGGTGTAAAAAAAGAGTTTTTAGAAAAAATCATATATGGTGAAAAGGATAAAATAATATTTTCTATTGGACGGTTTGATGGTGTAAAAGGATTTGATTTTCTTTTAGATGCTTTCGATGAAGAGTGGGAATTAAAATTATTTTTAGCTGGTGGGGATATAAAAGATTTTTTAAAACTTGGTTTAAAACCTAAAACTGGATTGACAATTTTGGGTTCTTTAGTTACAGAAAAAGTTGCTAGTTATATGTCAAAAGCGATGATATCTGTAATTCCTTCCAAGCAGGAATCATTTGGGATCGTAGTTGCGGAAGCGATTTGTTCTGGAAGCCCTGTTGTCGCTACAAATGTTGGTGGGATACCAGAAGTTATTGATCTTGCAAAAATGAATTTAAATGATACTGAAAAAATTATTTTTGACAAATGGGTTAAAATTGTAGAACCTAATGCAGATTCTATTCAAGATGGAATAAAATCCATAATCAACAATAATAGGGGTATCAATAATTATATGACGATTATTCCAAAAATAAGATCACAGTTTAGTTGGGCTTTAAGGTTGAAAAATTTTAAATCCTTGGTTGAACGTGTTATGGTTGGTACTAATTAAGATTTAATAAAAAAATCTTATATGAACTAATGTATTAAAATTTTTAAATATGTTTACTAATCTTATTATTATTATAATGACTGTTTTCTTTTCCTTTAGGGTGTTAACAATGAATAATGGTATTGAACTATCTTTAAATTATATTGTTGTTTTTTTTATTCTTGGATATAGAACATTTGAAATTTTACCAGGTCTACGTTTTCATCCTATAGAAATAATTTGTTTTTTTACCATTCTTAGATTATTAATTCAAAGGCCAAAAAAGTACAATTATATGCCTAGATCTATAAAAATATTAAGCATTTTTTTTATCGCCTATTTTATTATTGATATTTTAACAAGATATGATCCTATAGTAATAAACGAGTTTAAAAACACATTTAACATTTTTATTATGTTTTTTATACTTCAATACATTAGAATATCTGAAAAAAACATAATAAAAATAACTCAAACTTATTTTATTGTTACTAGTATGATTTCAATTATTGGCGTTGCAGAATTTTTGTTCCCAAGTTTGATTTCAGATATTTTTGGTTTTAGTAATTATAAGGTTAGTCCAAACAAGGGATATTTATTTCACAGAATAGGATTTTTATTTTGGGGCTCACATTTAGCCGCTAATCTAATTCCTCCTATTTTCCCAATTGCAATTTTTCTAAGGGCTAGGTCACATTATTTGGTAAAAAATAATTTTATATTAACCTTTTTTTTATTAGTTAATCTTTTTGCTATTTATTTATCAGGAAATAGAATATCTTGGCTTATCTTGACTGTTTTTTTAATTTTAATTATTCTTCAAAATCGTAATTATTTGATTCCCTTTTTAAAGCCTTATTCATTATTCATTACGATAGGTTTTATTATTTTTATATATTCTCAACCCGTTGAGGGAAGGTATATCTCGACTTATAGAGCCTTGATTGGAAGGATTGATAAAAGATATGATTCAAGTGGCGCTAATAGAATGGCTAAACTATCTTCTTCGATTTCATCAATAAAAGAATATCCAATGGGTACTGGATGGAGTAGCCAAGGATGGGTTCATAGTGATATTTTCCAAATCGCAAGTACAATGGGAATTATACCTGGTTTTATTTTAATTTTTTCTGTGTTGAGCTTAACTTGGAAGATATTTATTATCTATATCAGAAATTTATTAGATAGTACTCTTTTTTTGATGATATTGTGTTTTATGATCTTTGTTTTAATATCTTTATTTCTTAATGGAAACTTTTTATTAATTCAAACAGGAATGCCTTTAATTTTATTTTGGGCTTTATCTGATTATTTTTATAAAGGTCCAAAAAGAACTGCAGAAAGAATTTATTTTTAGTGTTATCTGCTTTAATTCCAACTTATAATAATTCTTCAGATATTATTGAAACTCTAGAATCAATTAAATGGGCAGATGAGATTATTGTAATAGATTCGTTTAGTAGTGATGATACACTTAATATAGTTGAAAGCTATGGAGCTAGAGTTTACAGAAATAAATATGTTAATTCTGCAAAACAAAAAAACTGGGGATTAAAACATTGTAAATATGAATGGATATTTCAGATTGATACAGATGAGGTTTTAGAAAAAGACTCTGAAAAATTAATTAGGTCTGCGATAAAAAACGTAGGGAAAGATATTCATTGTTTTAAAATGGCCCGAAAAAACCATGTTCTAGGTAAATGGGTTAAATATGGTGGGCTTTATCCTGACTGGGAGTTTAGACTTTTTAGAAAAAAGTATGGTCGATGGAAAGATCGTGAAGTTCATTCAAGGATTATTGTTTCTGGAAAAATTGAAATTTTGAATACCTCAATAATTCACAATGGTATGCCAAATGTCAGCAAACAAATTTCCAATTTGGATCGATATACAAGATATGAAGCAGATGAATTAAACAAAAGAAAACAGAAATATCTTTTCTTAAATTTGTTTTTTAGACCGTTTTATGTATTTCTCAAGAGATATATATATATGCAAGGATTTAGAGATGGTTGGAGAGGTTATTTCTTAGCTATATATGCAAGTTTTTATGTTTTTGTATCTTATACAAAATTACTTGAAATTAAATTATTAAGCTTGAAGAGGAGTCCAAAGTAAAAATCGTTTTTATTGAAGATGCCAGTAAGATAAGTGGCGTACAGAATAGTACAATATTATTAGCGGAAAAATTATTTCATAATTTTAAATATGAAGTAGAAATATTCATTCCTGAAAAAGGAAATTTTTCATTTAAAAGCAAATTAAGAGGTATTCCATATTTGATATATAATCCTTTTCGATATTATTCAATTTTTTTATCAATTTTGGATGGTAGACTAAAGATTTTTAATCCACTTGCTCTTTTATGGAATATATTAGCATTTTTAGTAAATATTGAAAGAATCGGAAATAAGTTGAATAAAAATGTTGATTTAGTAATAACTAAAGGTTTGACGTCTCACATTCCATCTGGAATTGTTTGTAAAAAATTAAAAATACCTGTTATTTGGCATCTACAAGATTACATTAAAGTTAGATTCTTTGGGTTAACATCACATATTTTTAATTATTTTGCAAAAACTATTCCTACTAAGATTGTTTGTGATGGCGAAAAAATAAAAGAGTCCTTAGGACAAAAATTGTTTTTTAAAACAAAAGTTCAGCTTAATGCAGTTGATAGAACATTTTTGAAATATGATAATAAACTAAGAAACCAAATTAGACATGAATTCAAAATTCCAAAAAATGCTTATGTTATTGGGCATTTAGCTAGAATCACATCATGGAAAGGTCAGGAATATCTTCTTAAGGCGTTTATAAAATATTCAAAATTAAATTCCAATGCATACTTACTTATGGTTGGTTCACCTTTATTTGATAATGATAAGTATTTTAAATATTTAAAAAACATGATTTATAAAAGTAATTTAACAAAAAAAGTTATAATGCCAGGTTATCGAGATGATTTAAATAAAATATATTCCTCAATGGACCTATTTTTTTGTACGTCTATTGAAAAAGATACATCTCCGCTTTCTCTTATTAGTGGTATAGTATTTGGACTACCAGTAGCTATATCTAATATTGATACCCTAAAGGAAATAAAAAATATTTGTCCTGAGATCAAAACTTTTGAACCAAGTTCAATAAAACAGATTGTTGATATAATAAAAAAGTATGAGAGTCCAGAAAAAAGAATAGTTGATGGAAGAAAAAATAGAAAATTAGGCAAAAAACACTTTAATATTTTAATTTTCTCAAAAAATATGAATAAAACCATCAGATCTATATTAGCAAATTCAAAATGATATCATTTAATAAACAATTTATAGCTAAGAATGAAATTAAATACATAAATAATTCTTTGTCTTTATCTAAACAGTCTGGTGATGGGAAGTATACAAAAATGTGCTATAGGTTTTTTGGAAATCATGCAAAACATTCAAAACCATTATTAACTACTTCATGCACCCATTCTTTGGAAATGGCTGCGCTAATATTGGACATTAAAAATGGTGATGAAATTATAATGCCTTCCTATACTTTTCCATCTACAGCAAATCCTTTTTTATTGCGTGGTGCAAAGATTGTTTTTTGTGACAGCCAAGCTAAAAATCCAAATATTTCAGTAAAAAATGTAGAATCTTTAATAACAGAAAAAACAAAAGCGATTGTACCCGTCCATTACGCCGGTATTTCCTGTGAAATGGATCAGTTATTAAAATTAGCTAAAAGACATAACATAAAAATTATTGAAGACGCTGCGCAGTCTATTGGTTCATTTTATATGAATAAGCCGCTTGGTACAATTGGAGATATTGGTTGCGTTTCTTTTCATGATTCAAAAAATATAACATGTGGTGAAGGAGGTTTAATATATATTAATAATAGATCTTTTGTTGATATTGCAGAGATTATTAGAGAAAAAGGTACGAACCGTTCTGCATTTCTTCGAGGAGAAATTGATAAGTATTCTTGGGAATCTTTAGGTTCTTCATATTTATTAGCAGATATTTTAGCTGCAAAATTAATTGCTCAATTAGAAAAACTAAATGCTGTTACCAGAGAAAGAATTAAAATATGGAATAATTATTATGAAAATCTTTTGTGTCTTCAAAATCAAAATAAATGTGAATTACCTTTCGTCCCAAAATATTGTAAGCATAATGGGCATATATTTTTCTTAATATGTAAAAACGGATTTGAAAGATATAAATTAATTAATTTTCTAAAAAAGAATGGAGTTCAAGCTACTTTTCATTACCAATCATTACATAAATCTAAATTTTTTAAATCTAAGTATTTTGGAAAAGAATTAAAAAACTCCAACAAGTTTGAAGATTGTTTAATTAGACTACCAATATATCCTGGCTTAACAAAAAATGAACAGTTTTACATAATAGAAAAAATAATTGATTTTTTTAAATAAAATGAAGATAAATAATGATATAAATCCATCTACAAATAAGAAAAAAATATTAACGGTGAATATCGATTATAGTTCTCAAAAAAAATGGTTAGTCCATGCAATAGATATAACCGAATTTGATAAAAACTATAATAAAAAAAATAAATTATATCAAATATTCCGACTGTTAAAGGTCGCTAATAATTTTAAAATAGTTGTTTTTAATTACGATGTAAAGTTGGCATTTTGGTTTATACTTCTTTATCGCCTTCTTCCTTTTTATGAAAGAAATATTAATAAAATTGTATTTATAGGTTTATTAATAGATTTGGCTGATTTTAATAATAAAAATAAAAGTTATTTTTTTAGTAAGATAAAGATTCTTTTTTACATTATCTTTGTTAGGTTGCCTGACAAGATTATTGTACACACAACTAAAGAAATTGAATTATATACTAATAAATTTAAAATATTTGCTAAAAATAAATTTATTTTTGTCCCATACTTTTCTTATCACTCGCCTATAAAACATAAAAAAGTTAAGAAAGAAAATAATAAAGAATATGTTATTTGTGCAGGGCATCACAGAGATATAAATACATTTGTAAAAGCTATTGAACTTCTTAGAAATTATAAGGCCCATGTAATTGGAGGTGAAGGAGATCGTGAAGATTGGGAGAATAAAAAAATTGATGGAATTGATTTTTACTTTAACCTTCCCTATAAAGAATATAGAAATCTAATTGCTAACTCTAGTTTAATTGTTATTCCAATAAGAAATTATAAACCAATTAGGTCGCTTGGATTAATTGCCGCTTTTCAAGCAGTATCTTTAGGTATTCCGGTGATAGCATCAAATACATTTCAATTAAAAGATTATTTTTTAAAAGATGAGATTACCTATTTTGAAGCAGAGGATAAAATAAGTCTAGCAAAAAAAATAAGGTATGTATTGTCTAATGAAAATATTTCTACGCAAAAAGTAAATAAAGCTATTAAAAAATTAGAAGAAGAATTTACTTTTCAAAAATACATAGACAATCTGATATTAATTTGCACAAGTTAATCTACAAAATATTAAGGGTTTTAAGTTAATTGATCCTTTGGGTTTTTATATTAAAAGTAAATGATCATTAATTATTTAAAAAGAAGGCTAAATACAAAACAAAGAAGAAAAATTAGAAAGTTGTTTGTTGATCTAACTTATCCTGTTCTAAGATATGACCTAAGTACTCTTGCAAAATATTGTGGTACTGATAAATCAGGGTTCCATGAATATACATCTTTGTATGAAAGTCATTTCGCAAACTTGAAAAATAAAAATATAAAACTTCTTGAGATTGGTATTGGTGGATATAGTGATCCACACTATGGTGGAAATTCACTTAGGATGTGGAAAAATTTTTTCTCATTTGGGATTATATATGGCATTGATATTTTTGATAAATCAGAATTAACTGAAAAAAGAATAAAAACCTTCCAAGGAGACCAGTCGGACTTACAATTTTTATCTAGAGTTACAAATGAAATTGGAACATTAGATATTATAATAGATGATGGTAGTCACAAAAGTAACGATATAATTAATTCGTTTAATAATCTATTTCCAAAATTGTCGGCTGGTGGTATATATGTAATTGAGGATACATTGACCTCTTATCTTAATTCTTATGGAGGAGATAGTTTAGATTTAGATAACCCAAAAACAACAATGAACTTCTTTAAAAAAATGGTTGACTATGTTAATCAAGAAGAATTTGATAAAAACATTATACCAGATGGCCAAAATTTTTTCAGCATAAGTGAAATTCATTTCTATCATAATATTATTTTTGTATATAAAAGCAAGACACCAGAATGAATACACACAAAACAAAGGTTTTATATATTATTAATAAAGATACTGGATTTAAAAAAACTGATGAACTTATTTTTCATTCAATTTTTGATTTAAGAAAATTGAATTTTGTATCATTTTTAGATTACTTTAATCCAAAGATAATTATTGACACAATTTTTTGCAGCAGTATCATCATATGGTTTGCTTCAAAACATGCAATACCTATCATTTTACTAAATTATTTATTTAAAAATAAAATTTTTATCATTGCCGGGGGATATGATGTTGCTAAAATGCCAGAAATTAATTATGGATCTATGCGTTTTGGTTCCAAAAGGACTATAGTAAATTGGATTTTATTAAAAGCTCATAATGTTATTGCAGTATCTAAGTCAAATCGGGATGAGATCTTAAATAATACAAAAGTGACTAAAGATAAAATAAGATTAATATATAATTGTGTTCAAAAATCAAAGGTAGAATACGATTTAAAAAAAGATAATATAATTATAACTGTAGGGGAGGTGAATGAGGAAACCTACCTTCGTAAAGGTTTAGACAGATTTATAAAAGTAGCTAGACTAATGCCTGAAATTGAATTTATCCATATAGGTAAATGGACAGATACAAATGGCAATAAATCAAATAAAACAATTAAATATGTCAAAAGAAAATCACCTTCAAATATTAAATTTTTAGGCTATCTAAAAAGAAAAGAACTCATAAAATATTATAATATATCAAATATATATTTGCAACTATCTAGACATGAAGCTTTTGGCATTAGTGTTTTGGAGGCCATGAGCTATGGATGTATTCCTATAGTTAGTAATATATTTTCTCTACCCGAAATTATTGGGGAACATGGATATATAGTTAATAATATTAAAGAAACTAAAGAGAAAATTAGGTTAGCATTAAATGATAGATATTATAAAGTGCCTACTAGTCATCTTCAGACTTATTCAATAAAAAAAAGAACTGCTTCCTTTAAAAAGTTGATATCAAATTGATTTCATTTATATTACCGATTCGGAATGAATCTAAATTCATTCATCGAACAATTAATTCAATTATGAACCAAAAATTTGATGGAAAACCTTATGAAATTATTATTTCAGATGGAATGTCTACCGATGGTACTCTCAAAATAATCGAAGGTTTTGAAAAAAATAATAAAAATATAAAAATCATAAATAATCCTGATGAGACAGTCCCTAGTGGCTTTAACAGAGCATTATCAATCAGTCTTGGTGAATTAATAATAAGAGTTGATGGTCATGTGGAGTTAGATAAAGATTTTATTAAAAATTATTTTAATAATATTGAAAACATTGATTCTGATTGCGTCGGAGGTATTACTATCCATCGGGGTATAGGAATAATTGGTAATTCAATAAGTATAGCCCAATCATCTAAGTTTGGGGTTGGGGGAGCAATATTTCGTGAAAATGTGAAAATTGGACGTTATGTAGACACTTTAGCTTTTGGTGTATATAAAAGAAAAGTCTTTCAAAAATTTGGTGGCTATGATGAAGAGCTAGTAAAAAATCAAGATGATGAATTTAATTTTCGTATTAATAGAGAAGGAAAAAATATTTGGCTTGACCCTTCAATGAAGTCCTATTACATAAATAGAAATACTTTTTTCAAATTATTTAAACAATATTTCTTTTATGGTTTTTACAAAGTTCGTGTGATACAAAAAAGAAAAGGAATTGCATCTTGGAGACATTTAGTTCCATTAGTTTTTTGTTTATCCTTAATTACTGGAATAATTCTTTTAAAGATAAAAAACGAATCAATTTATCTAAATAGTATTTTGCTAGTTTATTTAGCATCAAATTTTATGGCCACATTGTATTTGTTTCTAATTAATCCTCGTAACTTATTACCAATAATTTTTCTTCCTATTTCTTTTACTATTTTACATATATCATATGGGATGGGGTTTTTATCTGGTTTAATATTTTTTTTAAACAAATGGAAAGATATAAAGCTGAAGAATCCATCATTTGACAAAGGAAAATTTATATTTAATTCATAATGAAAATTCAAATTAGATATGTATTTACATTTTTTTTGGCAATGTTTTCATTTAATAAAGCTCAAGAAGTGCCAAATGAATTTTTTATATTTAAAAAAAATAAAATTGAAAGGAAATTTGAAGGGATTTTTAAACTAACCACTTTAGGCCCTATTAGATTTAATAATTTATTGAACTATAAACCTGGTAATGATTCACTTAAGATTAAAACGCGTTTTGGTTTCCTTAATCATACAAAAAATACATTGAATAATACAGCATACTATGGTTTTGGGCATATATCATTTAAGAGGTATTACTATGCGTATGTTTATGCTAGAATTATCAATAATTATAACAACCTTTTCTCAAGGTACACCGGTAAAGAGAGGTATTATGGTAGGTCTGGAGAAACAGATATTTCAGGAATTGGATATCAGAATGATTGGATAATATTTCAATGGGGTAGAGGAAGACAAGATTGGTCTGCAGGGGAGAATATCCAATTAGTATTAAGCGAAAATTCTCCCTCTTACGACTATGGTATGATAGGTCTTAATTTTGGATCTATTAAAACACGTTATTTTCATGGCTATTTAGAAAGAATAAATGATTATAATCGATATATTACTGGTCGTGCTATTGAATGGTCAAATAATAGATATTTTGTTTTATCTATTTCTGAGATCATAATTTATTCTGGAGAAAATAGACCATTTGATATTGCTTATTTGAATCCAATATCAACCCACCTCGAAATAGAAAT
>MDTE01004999.1_pt1 | contig 13433 bp, 12 predicted proteins | sample 811231 | NCBI WGS metagenome assembly MDTE01 (sample SAMN05326651, study PRJNA326480) | marine metagenome | isolation source: seawater | place: Indian Ocean: Red Sea | collected 2010
AATTCTGGCATAGAGCTTATTGGGAAAAATACACCAGATAGTATTACTTGAGGAAAAGTTACTAATCCAACAATAGGCCTGATACCCTCTTGAGTCTTAGCAAGACTACCCAAAGCAAATCCAATGCAAAGAAAAATAAAAGTTCCTAGTATGACGGTAGAATAAAATGAAAAGTAACTTCCAATTATTTTTATATCTAATAAAAAAAGAGCTATAGATAAAACCACAGATAATTGAACGAGAACTATCAGCATGCGAGCTAAGACTATAGATGTTATGAAGTCTCTAGGTCTTATAGGAGTGACGAAAAGTCTTTTTAATATTCCTCTTCTCCTGTATTCAACAACATTAAAGCCAGAACCGGCTATGCTTAGATTCATAATCATAAAGGCTAGTAGTCCAGGTAACAAAAAATCTATATATCTCTGTGGTCGCGCTTTTACATCTTCAAGCTCTAACTTGAACAAAGGCTTAATATTGCGAATATTTCTTTCAACTGAAAGAAGTGAAGACTCTATTACTCTTTTTATGCCGTTCACCTGTCTAGTTTGAGAGGCATCTACATAAAACTTTAATGCATCAAGATTTTTGATATCTCTGAAATTGGCTGGAATCAAAACAAGGCCTCTAATTTCTCCTTCAATCAAAGATAATTTTAAAGATTCAAAATCATCCTCTATGAGATTTAAAGATTCTTCCCGCTCAAGATTGGCAATAAACTCGCGAGAAAATTCGGATTTAGATTCGTCGGTAATACCAATATCGATTGCTTCACTACTGCCGCCTGAAAAAGAGAAAGCGCCTATGAAAATTAAAGGGAAAAAAAGGCTAAATAGAATAGCTTGTCTGTTTCTCAAAAAAATTTTTAGAAAGACTCCAGCTAAATGAAGTTGAAGGGATGAAATCATTCTTATGCTAACTCCTTCCCGGTTAAATAGAGAAAAACATTTTCTAGGTTACCTTTTTCATTTTCATTAGAGTCATATTTTTCAATGAGATCTGTAGGTTTTCCCTCGGCAATAATCTTACCTTTATTCATAATGGCAACTTTGTCACAAAGCGTTTCGGCTTCTTCCATGTTGTGAGTAGTCAACATTATTGTCATGCCGGTATTATTCAATTCTTTTATTAAACGCCATAAATTATGCTTTGCTTGAGGATCTAAACCTGTTGTAGGTTCATCTAAAAAAAGCACTTTCGGTTCATTTACAAGAGCACAAGCTATTGAAAATCTTTGTTTCTGACCGCCGGATAGTTCTTCAGGCTTAGCGTTGGCTTTCTCGAGTAAATCTACTTTACTCAATAGCCCTTCAGCATCAACATTATTTTTATAAAGTTTGCCGAAGAGTACTAATAACTCTTTCAAAGATAATGCATCAAAGTACTCATTAGATTGGAGTTGCACACCAATAATTTCTTTTACGGCGTAAGGGTCGGACGAAACATCTATTTCGTTAACTTTTATAGAGCCATCATCTATATCCGTAAGACCCTCAATCATTTCTAGGGTTGTCGTTTTTCCAGCGCCATTCGGGCCCAAAATGCCAAATATTTGCACTTCCTTAAGGCTAAATGAGATTCCATCAACGGCGTTGAATTTCTTTTTTGTTTCAGGGTTAATAAAGGACTTTTTTAAGCCCTCAACTCTGAGGATTCCCACCCTATACTTCCTCTAGAGGTAAAGAATGAAGTCCCAGCGCTTCTCTGTAAGCATTATGATAGTGATGAAGTGCAGGCTCATTTTTTCCAAAAGTAAGAAAATTAAGATTGCCAGATAATAAGCCTTTATGAGATGAAGCAGCTGCTACGTAATCTTCGTCTTGAATTACAGAAGAAAAACCATTGTACTGATCCTCCAGAAGTTGTTTGGCGTCAACTCCAGTTTTTTCTAACTGATCAATTTGTTCAAGTACATGAGGATAAAAATAAAAAGAGATCTTAGAAAAGCTTTTATGTGGTGATTTTTCTGCAGGATATTCTTTCACTAAAAAAGCTCCTTCAGGAGTAGGCATAAAAATAATATTAGGAAAGAGATAATAGACTGGTAAAGAACCAGCACAAATATTCCACTCAGATTCTGGGAGCTTCCTCATCTCATCAATAGTTCTTTTGCACAAAATTAGGCGGCCATTCCTTTTGAAACTATCAAATAATTGACAGTTTCCATGAAAGGACTCAAAGAGTGAATCTTTATGTAAAACTGAAAAATGATATGTCTCTCCAAAAGTATCAATAGCTAACTTCCAGTTCATCTCTGTTTCATATTTATCCTCATTAGCAAAAACTAGGCTTTGAAAATCCCATGATTCAAACTCTGTAAGAAGTTTTTCTCCCAAAAGATCATCCAAATTAATTTCTCCATCCGAACAAGGATGAACCCAAAGAAAACCAAATTTTTCTAGAGCAGGCAGCTCCTTTAATCCGTAACATTCCTTATCAATATCTCCAAATTGATCTTTTTTTGGGTAACCAACAAGCTTCCCTTCATTATCAAAAGTCCAACCATGAAATGGGCAAGAGAATTTTGTTTTCTCTCCACGTTCGCCTGATTCCACAGTAACACCTCTATGAGAGCAAACATTTGCATATGCTTTAAATTCTCCACTATCATTTCTAACAGCAAGAACTGGTGAACCAAAATCCTCTGTAGTGAGATAAGTATTTGGTTTAGGCAGGTCACCAGATAAGCCTATTATTTGCGGATGATTTAAGAAAAAAGAATTCCATTCCTTCTCAAATCTATCTTCCGAGATATAAGTATCAGCAGGCGTTTTTAGAATGCCACCAGCATTTACATTGGTCTTATTATCTAAATGGTTAATTAGACCTTTAAGTAGTCTCAATTGTTCTTCTCTTACCATGTGGTTAATTTTACTATTAATTCTAAAAAAAAACTTTATAATGCTCTCACCTTTAGCAGCATAGCGCTGCTTTTAAATGACAAGTACGTCAAGTCATTCTGCTTTGCTAAGTATTACGAGATTTTGGGGCACCAAAATTTTACGGTTATATATTTAGACGCCCAGGTTAAATTAACAATAAACAGGAGATAAATATGAAATATTTATTCATTTTATTCTTTGCTTTAACCTCAAACTTATCATTTGCTAGCTACCATGGCGGCAGTGGTGGTGATTCAAACCCCTCCAATGACGATGATGGTGGTTACGGTAGCAGTAGTTCTGCTGCAGCTGCAATAATTGGTGTTGGTGTTATAGGCTACTTTATCCTTAGAGATGATGAGGAAGAGGACGAGTTCGCAAACAAAGATAAGCGAAGAAACTTTGAAATTAATTTTCTAAATGAAGAGCATAGTTTGGGCTTTGCTGAAAGCTCTGGATATCGAAATGATTTCCAAGTAAATTTCAAATACTACCTAAACTAATCATAAGGCCTCCTTGGAGGCCTTATTTTTTCATAAATGAAATTATTCGTATTACTTGGAAACCAACTTTTTAACCCTAAATATCTTAAGAACCTAGGTTGCACTGATGTTTACATGGCTGAGGATTTCGGTCTTTGCACCATTCATAAACATCATAAATTAAAACTGTACTTCTTTTTGACCGCCATGAGAGAGTACAAAGATGAGCTCAAAAATTCAGGTATAAATGTCCATTACCGGTTATTTAGTGATAACGGAAAATCTTATACTGAAAATCTGAAAGAGTTTCTCAAAGACTCATATACTGAAATAAATTACTTTGAGATTGAAGATAAACCTTTTGAATCTGAGTTCCTTCTTTTGAAAGACAGAGACTATTCCTTAATTGAACATCAAAGTCCGATGTTTATGTTTACAAGAGAGGAGTTTGAGGAATTTCATAAAGGGAAAAAAAATTTCAGAATGGCGCCCTTTTACAAGTACGGAAGAACAAAATTTAATATTCTTTTAGAAAAAGAAAAAGAACCGATAGGTGGCAAATGGTCTTATGATGAAGAAAATAGAAAAAAGATACCTAAAGGGCTAGATCTACCCACTCTACCAGAATTCAAACTATCAAAATATCACAAAGAAGTATCTTCTCTTATTGAGAAAAACTTTACTGATCATCCGGGTGAATTGAGTAACATATGGTTTCCTGTCACCCGAAAACACGCCACGAATAGTTTAAAAAAATTTTTGGAGAAAAGAATAAAGAATTTTGGTATCTATGAGGATGCGATGGTGCCAGGTAAAAACTTCTTGTTTCATAGCACTATAAGTCCATTGCTAAATATTGGGTTACTGACTCCTGATGAGGTTTTGCAGTTAACAATTGATACTTTTAGGAAGAATGATTTACCTCTTAATTCTGTAGAAGGGTTTATCAGACAAATTTTAGGTTGGAGAGAATTCATAAGAGGCATATATCAACAGAAGAGTGATTATCAGGTGAAGAAAAATTTTTGGAAGCACAAGAGAAGGTTAACCCATCATTGGTATGATGGCACAACTGGTATTGATCCTCTAGATGACTGTATCAAAAGAACCAGCATGGATGGCTATCATCATCACATACCTAGACTGATGATAATAAGCAATATAATGAACATGTCTGAGATCCACCCTGATGATATAAATAAATGGTTTATGGAAATGTACATTGACTCATCAGATTGGGTGATGATTCCAAATGTTTATGGAATGGCTACCTATTCAGATGGTGGACTTATGTCTACTAAACCATACACTTGTGGTTCTAATTATATTTTGAAAATGTCTAATTATTCTAAAGGTGAGTGGTGCGATACCGTGGATGGTCTCTATTGGCGATTTACTGATAAACATAGAAATTTTTATGAGAAAAATGCTCGTATGAGTTTCTTAACTCGTACACTCGATAGAATGAACCCTGAGAGAAGGACACTAATATTCGATAAAGCAAATAAATTCATCAAAAATATTACTCAATAAAAAAGGAAATAGCATGAAAAAATTATTAATGATCTTAGGCTTAGCATGGAGTCTTTTCATTAACTCAAACGAGTCAACAACATTAGATCAAATAACAGTCGAAGAGTTGACCACTATCGTAAGAGCAATTATCCAAGAGAGTTTAGAGAAATGTAAAGTAGTTGGCACTATGGAAGGAAGAGCGAAAGTTAATCTTGCAGTGATTGGCTCTGTTGAAGCAGAAATGTTTTGTGACTTTGAAGAGCTACCTCAACCTAGTGAGTAACAACCAAACATATCTTAAAGATAGGAAGCTTGTCAGTGCACCAATCACATAAGTAAACGCTGCAGCCCTTAAAATGTTCTTGCATTGAAAGTGATACTCCTCCGGTATCTTTTCTTTCAAAATTGGCATTGCTCTTTTAAAACTTGCATCTAACTCTACATTCAAGGTTACCAAATGTATGAAAACTCCGAGAAGGACAGAACATAAAGCCAATATCAAGCAAATTTTTATAAGCCCGAAATTGCCTGTTGCTAAAATAATAGGCAATCCACTATAAAGAATTATTCCACCAAAACGTGTGAGCCATTGAGTGTTTTTTACTATATCTGTTCTTCTAACCAGTGGTCCGTACTGTTCTTTATGTTGAATAGCATGACCTATTTCATGACATATTATGGCTAAAGCTGTCAGGCTTTTCTTTTTAAGTCTACCCTCTTTAACTCTTACTGCTCGATCATTCAAATCATAATGATCTACCATGTTAGTCTCCTCTATTACCACATCTTCCATCTCATTTTCTTTGAGGATTAATCTACCAAATTCTTCAGCATTGAATGGCATCCCTGCCAAATCCTTATCGTATCTATTCATTGAGTAGTTAAGCCAAGCTTTTGGTAAAAAGAAAAAAATTATGAAAAAGATTATGAAAAAAACCATCAATATATTTTTAGAGAAATGTTTCGGCCAAATATTAAATAAACTTTTTAGGATATTCAGGTGTTATAGTTATATAATACACCTATTCTAAATTCAGCAAAATATCTATTTTAATATGAGCAAAGATGAAAAAAAGCCTTTAGATTTTGAAAATATTTCAAATGCAGAAATCAAAGCTAAATGGGGGCTCCCAGATGATATCGATCCCTTTGAAGTGAATCTTGAAGAACTTAATCCAGCTAATAATGATTGGTTCGGTAAAAATCTTGATCTTGATGTCTTTAAAAGGCTAAGAGAAGAGAGTCCTATTCATTACACCGAAGACAGTCAAGCTGGGCCTTATTGGTCCATTACAAAGTATGAAGATATAAAGGCCATAGATATGGATCATAAACGCTTTTCTTCGGACATAATGAATGGAGGAATAAGACTGGGAGGCCAGCCTATGTCTGAACCACCAGATGCAATTTTTCATTTACCGATGTTTATAATGCAAGATCAACCTAAACATACAGATCAAAGAAAAGTAGTAGCTCCTATGTTTACTGGTTCTCATTTAGAAAATTTTGAAGACTTAATCAGAGCTAGAACAAAGAAAGTACTTGATGACCTACCTGATGGAGAGAGCTTTAATTGGGTTGACAAAGTCTCAATAGAACTCACAAGCAGGATGCTAGCAACTCTTTTTGATGTACCTCAAGAAGATAGATTAAAACTGATTCACTGGTCTGATACAGTTGAGAGAATAACTGATCCTGATTTCTTTGAGACACCCGAGGAAGGTTTTCAAGAGTTATGGAAATGCTTTGAATACTTCAATGCAATATGGGAAGACAGAAAAGCAAATGGAGGTGATGGAAACGACTTAATTTCTATGTTAGCTAGATCAGAGTCCACTAGAGATATGACTCCGAATGAATTTTTAGGAAATGTTATTCTCTTGATAGTAGCTGGGAATGATACAACGCGTAATTCCATGAGTGCAGGTATCAAGGCCTTTAACCAGTATCCTGAGCAGCTAGCAAAAGTTCAAAATAATAAAGAATTGATTGTTAACATGGTTTCGGAAATCATTCGATGGCAAAGTCCTGTTGGTCATATGTGTAGAACAGCCATGGAAGATGTCGAGCTTCATGGCAAAACTATCAAAAAGTGGGATAAGGTTGCCATTTGGTACACATCTGGTAACAGAGATGACGAAAAATTTATTGAACCTGATAAATTAAACATAGAAAGAGAAGATGCAAGACAACATTTATCGTTTGGATTTGGAATTCACCGTTGTCTGGGAAATAGATTAGCAGATCTTCAACTTAAAATATTATGGGAAGAGATTTTAGAGAGATTCTCTAAGATTGAAGTCACTGGAGAAACTGAATATCTGAACTCAAGCTTTATAAGAGGTATAACCAAACTACCTGTTCAAGCCTTCAGAAAATAGAAGGCAGAGCATTCTGCCTTCTAATTGAAAGTATAAATTAATTGTTTCTGCTCCACTTAAGAAAACTTTTCAGAAGTGAGAACCAGAAATAAAACAATATGAATATGATGTAAACAATAAACGGATAAAGTATTCCACCAACCAGAAATCCAACTCCAGCTGCTACATATAATTCGTTACCACCCAAACTAGCTATTAAGCAAAGACCGCCAATTATTATCAAAATTCTGGAAATTATTTTCTGAAAATAAAGCATAGCCGGTAATGGAAAAGCAAATAATGTAACGAAGTCTTCACCCGAGGAACTTTCCTTGTCTTCTTTTATATTTAATAGTTCGGGATTAAAAAGTGTGGCAGAAAATAGCAAATAAAATAATCCCAACAATAATAAGCCTACAACAACATAGTTTGTCATTGGACCGAAACTACCTTGGGCTAAGGTATAAATTGCATATAAGAAAATAGCTATAGCAGTAATAAAAGTAAAAAAGCCATAAAAGCGGAAGTACGCCAAATTGCTTATCGTAGTCCTATTTGCATTCAACAAGTCCTTAATCGCGTCGTGAAAAGTTTCAGCCCAAAATGATAAGATTAGTATTATCACAGGCGAAAGTAACACGAGATAAATAAGCCAAGGGAACGCCATGCCATATTTTCCATTGAAAATTAAACCGGATATCAACACCAGAGCAACAGATATAAGAAGAGCTGCGGAATGTACCTGCTCTAGCAATCTTGTAAAAGAATTTATAAAGTTCGTTCCCACTAGCCTCTCAATAGCACTCACCAAAGATTCAACAAGATTGAATACTCTTGCCAATAAATCATCAAAAAAAGTCATAATTCTCTCCAAGTAAAATTTTTAAGACATTTAACAATCTTTACATTACATACTCATTAGCGTAATGTCGATTGTTATTTAATAAAGGACTTATGAAAGTAACTCAAAACCAAGCGATATTCGGAGTAGCATTAGGTTTAATAATGATTCTTATATCTATGTTCGGACCAAAGTTCGATAATGCTCAAATGCTTTCATCTGCTGTTAAGCTGCTATGTGAACATCCTGTAGGTGATACAAGAAGAACTATTTCTGTTGAGGGTTCAGGTTTTTTTGTAAATAAATCTACAATTGTAACCAATGAGCATGTTTCACCCATCAACTCTGAATGTAGTGCAATTATTACAACAGATGATCAGCCTTATCTTCTTCCTACTAAAATTCTTAGGTCAGAAGCAGAAATTGATTTGGCAATTCTTGAGCTTGAAAATGAAATAAATATTGTTCCAGCCAGTATATTTATAGGTGACATTATTACTGGAAATGAAGTTGTAGCTGTTGGCTTTCCTGGAAATGTTGCAGGAGAACAAAGTTTTTCGACTTTTATAGAGACAAATGACGTTAAAGATATTGAAGCTTTCATAAAACCTCAGCTATTTAAAGGAGTAGTCAGCTCCTCCTATGAATTGGGCAATGTCTCATATATACAAACCGATGCAGCCATAAACCCAGGCATATCTGGAGGACCTCTATTTAAAGTCAACGGACAGCTTGTTGGAATTAACACCTCTGTAGATCCTGAAGCAACTGAAACTGGATTTTCTGTAAGTGTCAGTGAACTAATTCCTCTACTGGAGGATTTGGGAATTGTATTTCAAAGGGAATCTAATTTTGATTCTTCCGTGCGAAACTTCAATGGATTTGGATTTTTAATAATCAGCGTAATAATTCTCTCTACATCAATCATTCTTCTATCTCAAGCCCAACCAGTACCACAACTGACCGATAACAAAGGCTATGCCGGCTCAAGTCAGAAACCTAAGTTAGAATTTACTGACACCAGAGTTCAACCCCAGATACTTGAAATAAAAGATAAACCATTAACTATTGGTAGAGATCCCAGGGCAAATATAAGATTTCCATCCGAGTGGACCTTCCTGAGTAAAGTCCATTGTCAAATTGCTTATAATTACAACGGTAAGTACTTTATCATTCAAGATCTCAACTCAAAAAATGGTACTTTTGTTGATGGAAAAAAACTGAAAAAAGGAGCAAGACATAAAGCAAAAGAGGGTGCAGTTATCAGTTTAGCTAAAACTGAATGCTCATTTAAGTTATTATAATTACAAATAGGAGAAATTTATGGCAGTTGTAAAATGTGAAAGTTGCAATAAATATTACAATGATAGTGTTTTCGATGAATGTCCTTATCCACCAACGGATGGTTCTTCAAGTGACCTTGAGTTTGAGGAAACGTCAGATTTCACAACTCTTGAAGATACTACATTGGTCACTCAACCTACGACAGATTTAGGTCAACTGGCTTCAGAGGATAATGTATATACAGCACAAATTGATGAAGACTTAGCTGATGATCCTGATGATCAGGTAACTGTTGCGATGGTTAAAAAAGACTCAGGTATAGACCCAGTTTGTGGTTGGTTTGTGTGTACACAGGGTGAAGATAAAGGTAGAGACTACAGAATAAAAACAGAAAGGAACTTTATTGGTAGAGGAACCAATATGGATATTATGATCAACGGAGATGATTCTATATCTAGAGAAAATCATGCTTCAATTACATTTAATCCAAGAAATCTTAAATTTACTGTAGCAACTGGAGATGGACGAGGACTGATTTATTTAAATGGCGAAGTAATTGAAACTTCTAGCGAGGTAAAGGCTTATGATGAACTAGAAATAGGCAATACCAAACTTCTTTTTATACCTTTCGTGACAGAAGAATTTTCTTGGGAAGAAGAGTCTGAAGAGTAGATTACATCATTGAGTTGTGAATTCATTCATCATAAGAATTCCTTTTTTGCTGATTATTTCCTTGATTGTCTCATGTGCTTCTAACACTGTCGTTCAAGACTCAAATGAAAGACAAATAGTTCTAAGGACGCCCTTCTGCCCAATATCAGATTGCAAACTAAGGTATGAGGGGTCTTCAATGATTTGGGAGGCTAAACCACCCCAGTCAATATATATTGAAAATAAAGATAAAGACTTGTTTATCGCTTGTTATGCCGATAAAGGTGAGAATGATCTTGTACAAAGCATTATAGTCAAACCTGGTAATAACTTTATAAGACACCCTATTGATTGCTCAGTTTTGGATATAGATACAGCTATTGGAGCTGAAGAGGAGAACATTAGTGATACCGAAAATAATGAGGATGAAATTCAGAATATGCAGGAAGAAATTCCTTACGGTTCGACATTCATAGGGAAAAATGTCGACGGAGACGATGTATATAGAACTGCTGATGATGAATTATTTGTTCTTGAAAAAATTACTGAGGAGGAGCAATCAGAATCTGAAACCCCTGATGAAATAAACTTGACTCAGCTTGATTCGGACAATGTAAATGATGAAGGAGTAGATCAAGACTTTCTTTATGAACCTATAGAGGATACTGAGGATGAAAAAATTCTGAAAGAGAACGTGGCTCAAGATCTGATAAATCAAATTGAATCCTTATACATTCAAGGTCTAATTTCTGAAGAAGTCTACATTAAAGAGATTGAGTTAATTAAGAATATTAGCAAATAAGATTTATACAAAAACTCTTATATTGAAATAATAATTTCCTTACCGCCACACTCAGTATTGCCATTTTCATTGGTAATACATTCGGCTTCTTCATCCTGGTTAACAATATCATCACCCTCTGCCACTTTATCTCCTTCAATAACGTCATAAACAATGATTTCCTTCTCATTTTGAGGTTCAATCGCAGCCTTATCAATTTCCTCAACTGAACGCTCAGCAGAACTCTCATTCTGAGAGGTAATTACTTCAATTACTTCTTCGCCGATGACGGAGTAGGATTGAATTTCTTTAGCTTCGGAACTCTTGGTTTCTTGTTCAATTATATTCTCACCGACAATATCCTTTTCTTCCTCAATTTTTATTAATTTTTCATCTTCTTCAGAAATGCTAACATCTGGGGAAGATTCGTCATCTTGAGAGATAGTTTCTTCTGGGGAAGATATATTATCTTGTATCTGATTTTCCGCATTTTCTGATGAATCTTTAACAACTGATGACGTATCTGACTTCTCTGGTTCATCTGATATGGCGCTTGGATCTAATTCCTCTTCCACCATTTCGGAAGATGTAGATGTATCCTCAACTGAAGATTCCTGGATTTTTTCTTCAGCAAGCACTTCCAAATCTTTTTCATCTTCCACTGCAGGTTGATTAAAAAATAAGTAACCAGCAATAATAAAAATTACGATACTAAAAATAATTAAAGGGTTGCCTCCAATTTGGCTATTACCTTCTGACTTTGATCCTCCACTATATTTCATTAAAACTGCAGTAAGATTATCTTGACTTTTAATTGCCATGGATAATTTTTTTTCTACAAGTCTTTTACAACTAGCAGCCGGGTCATCAGTGACTAAAGATATAAGGTCTTGATCGCTAAGCCTTGAATATAATCCATCGGAGCAAAGTAGAACTTTGTCCTGATCCGAAATCTTGAGAGGACTTGTATTTCTATGAATATATTCAATTTCTTCAGACCCTATGTAGCTTGTTAATGAAGCTTTTTGAGGATGAGAATCAACATCTTCTCTTGTAACTTTGCCCTCTGCATAAAGCTCTTCTAGCTTTGTTTCATAACAATGATCAGTTGTTAAAAGGCTAACTTGTCCTTTTTGTAGTAAGTAAATTCGACTATCCCCAACAGAAACCCAAAATAGTTCATTATCCTTTATAACGCTAGCTACCAGAGTTGTGCCAATTCTTCCATCTTTACCTTGTGTTTCAGAATATTCGAAAACAGCTTTATTTGAATGATGTAAAGCTCTCAGCAGTGCAACAGGAACAGTATCTTGAGGAGTTTTTTGACTATAAGACTCAATAAATTTCTTGATAGCAATTGTACTAGCATCTTTACCTTGAGCGAGTCCACCCATACCGTCGGCTACTATTGCAAGTTTACCCGCATGTTTTTCAAACTCTTTATTCTTTGAATCTAAGAAACCAAAAGAATCTTGTTGCTCCTTTCTTTTCCCTTGATCCTGATACCCTCCAAGTTTGATCATCAGTCTTCTCCCTCGAATATCAATCTAAACTCTGCTCTTCCCATGCCGATAATGTCTCTATTTGATAAAACATACTTATCTTTAATTGGGACGCCATTTACATAAGTTCCATTTCTAGAATCCAAGTCGGAAATAAATAAAGAACCATTTTTCCACTCTAAAACACAGTGTTTACCTGAAATTTCGGGTTGATCTTTTATTGATACATCACATCGAGAGGATCTACCAATTGTGCATTTATCTGTAACTTCTACATTGAACTGATCTTCTAAATTTGCAGATATGGAGGTGATTTTAATATTAATTGAATCCTCTACATTTGGGGACACATTGAGAGAAATTGTTTCACTAGCTGAAGATTTTTGATTCTTTTGTCTTTTTCGCACTAAACTGCTTAAGAGAAAAACCACAGCTAAAGTTATTATCAAACTCAAAACTAAATAGTTTATCTTCCACGATTCAGCTCTCTCACCTTTTGGAAATTCACGCACTTCTTGAAGAGGAACCAAACGAAGTTTAGTAGAAGATTTGAGCGAAAGATCTTTATCTCTGTAAGATATCTCTAAGTTAACTAATGAGTCGTTATAATCACAACTATCACATGTAGAAATCAACATTAATGCTTCGTCAATATATTGTCTTGCCGACTTATAAGCTCTTTCAATGCTCGTCTCATTGGCATTAAAAAAATATCCTCTAGAAATATCTGATATTTCTTCTAAATCTCTTGATCCTCTTGTGACATCACTGTTTTGGTCTTCTGAAAAGTTTATCGCATAAAAAGGGATTGATTTTTCTTCGAAAAGTTTCAATAGTTCTTCCTTTGAAATGGATTTTTCTGATTCATTGATGCCATCTGTAAGACAAATTATTGCCTTCCTTGAAGGAAATCTTTTATCAACTTGTGTAGCTATAGAGTATGACTCTTCAATTCCGTCATAAAGTTTTGTCTTCATATCGGTCCTGAGAATGTTCTCAACTGAGCTTAGTAGTTGTTGTCTATCATAGGTTAATCCACTTAGAACTTTGACTTCTTCACCAAAAGTTAAAATAGCGGCGGCATCACCAGGATTTAAAGAAGATATCCAAGATTTGATAGAGTCTTTTATGGCCT
>MDTE01037384.1_pt1 | contig 13431 bp, 9 predicted proteins | sample 811231 | NCBI WGS metagenome assembly MDTE01 (sample SAMN05326651, study PRJNA326480) | marine metagenome | isolation source: seawater | place: Indian Ocean: Red Sea | collected 2010
GAGGATCCTGCAGACCTGCGTATACGCGAACAGCAGGATCATCGAGACGAAATTGCTTCCGTCTATGGGACGTCCCACGGAGAGGATGACCACGGTGAAAGGGAACGGCAGCGTGAGGAACAGACGCTTGAGCTTCGGCGATTCCGCATAGGCCATCGCGAGCGACTGTAGGGTGACGACGACGATGAGCAGTGCGTCCCACGATGTCAGATCGGTGAATGTGAACAAGCGCTAGATGCTCGTCGAGTAGGCGTCCTGATCCGACTCACGACGACGTTGTCCCCAGACCATCAGTCCCGGGCGGCCGTGTGATTGACCCGCGGTCTGCGCGTTGTCGGGATCACGGTATCCGACGCGTACCATCCGGCGCATTCGGTCGCTCTGGTTGATCCGGGATCCGTGGATCGTGTGGATACAGAAGACGACGACATCACCCCGTTTGGCCGGAAGCGGAACAGTGTCCTCTAGGTCCCAGTCGTCCGTGGGCAGGTGGGGCGTGCAGCCGGTACCATCCGGATTCTGGGTTACGTGCTCGAGCGCGCCGTTCTTGTGGGACCCGTCGAGGAAACGGATGCAGCCGTTGTGATCGTCCGTGTCGTCCAGGTGGACGAGGCAGTCGACATACCGCCCATCCACGTGTTTGTAGAAGGCCCAGTCCTGGTGCATCGGAAACGGATGTCCCGTCTCTGGCGGCTTAGCGTGCAGGGTCGTATGATGGAGTTCGACGTTGGGGCCGATCAGGTCGGCGATCGCACCCGTCAGGCCTGGATGGGTGACCGCGTCGCACCAGGCTTTGGAATAGCGGTGCAGGTCGTGGAGGGCGATCAGCTTGGATTTCTGCTCGGTCTCCTCGTCCATGTAGACGTGACGCCACGGCCCGCTCCATCCCTGCCTATTGCTCGCCCAGGTTTCGATCTGCCAGTCCAGTTCGTCGGCCATCCGGCTGATTTCGTTCCCATTATACACTTCAGGGATATGCAGATAGCCGTGTTCGTGGTAGAACCCGATCTCATCTTCCGACAAAACGTTCAGTTCCTGATCGACAGCCCCCGCCATTCCGTCCCCTTCCAAGGTTTGCCTGTTGTATTTCTCTAAATCTTCTTTCTTCACATCTTCAGGTTACGGGGCTAATTTACCGCATCCTGAGACGGAACTCCAAACTTCTCGTTCTCTCGCCGCCAGATCCCCTATGCCCCACCTAGCTGTCGCCCGCTCGGGTTTCCAGCAGGTGATCGACCGGGTCTCGGATGACGTCGCGTCTCTGCTGTTTCTGGATCGCATTTCAATCTGGGAAGAGCGCGGTCTCCCTGACGACTGGGAAGGTATTCAGTCGTTCAACCACTAGCCTTGGGACAAGCGAACCCGTCGAGGAAACCAAATTGCCAATAGAGTTGCTACAAATTCGACAGGTTTGGGAGTGTTTGGGCAACCCGTTTAATTGGGTTTTCTCGCTTTTCAAGCTTGGGTGAAATGGGAAGCGTCTCGATATAGATAACCTCTCGATCTGCACGTCCTATGCCCCCTCCGTGTCCTCAGCGGTTAAATGCTTTTGACTTTGGTTGCGGCGATGCCGGGCTGTGGCCTCTGTGGCGAAGGGTTTTCTTATTGCCTGCAGGTACGCCAGCCAGGGAATGCGGGCGCTGGTTGTGGTCAGGGCGCCCCTTTGGCCTAAGAATACGGAGGAAGGCAACGACCACCACATTCGACAGGCACATCTTGAGCATCATCGCAGATTTTCTGAGTCAGATCGACCTCTACTTCAGATCCTGGATACTCGGCCATATGTCCCAGATCACCACGGCGATGACCGGGTCGCTTCTCGTGATCTTCGGCGACGACGTGATCCGGATCGTCAAGAATCAGGTTCGCCACCGCCAATTCATCGTTCGCACGATCGGTTTTGTCCTCCTGTGCGTATTCGGTTTCGGGATGTTGGCCGTGTTCATCGCGCCAGGCCTGGCCAACCTGCTCAGATACCTGGGTGATCGCTACGTGGTGCTCGTCGTGGTGGGGGCGTTCGTGTGGATCGGAATGATGGCCGAGCGTCGCAAATACACTTACATGGGGAGAGGTCGTGTCTGAACGAAGGTCTGAAGCAGGTAAGGAAATCGAACGAAGATACCGATATCGGACGTTGATCCTGAGGCGAAAGGTGAAACTTTCCAGGAAGGCGGCGACTAGGATGGTCGGGCCTGATTGTGCCTACCATCTCTACCGAAATCACGCCGGGTCGAACACGGACGAAGAGCCGGGTTGACCCGGCGTTTCTTGTTTGCTTGGATTCGCGCTACCTGCGTTACACGCTTAGCCTTGCCTCAAAGAGCACCTGTCCGCCTCAGCCCCGCCCGCGGTCTCTCACTCAACTCCGCCAGCAGACTTGCTTTGAACTCCCCGTCGCCGGTTCTAGTTTCTTTTCCATAGCGGGAACTTCGTGAAACATCGTTCGGTCTAATGCCGGACGATCGCTCGTGTCGTAAGGAGATCTTGCCGACGGACAGGCAGGAGGGGCCTGACGATTGGCTAGGCGAGGCTGGCGCAGGAGTGGATCTGGACCTCGATTCGGGCCGATCTCGTGGGGGACCCTAAACGGATTGCCGGGAACCAGCGCGAAATCGCGGAGCCTGGCAGGCGATCTTGCCCGAACCCTCTGGGGGGTGCTTGCCACGGCCAGTACCGCCACAGCCGGGCGAATTCCTGCCTCGTAAACGGCAGAGAAATTTGAGTTGGAAGGGGAACCTATGCGGGGGGAGGTGGTCTAAGTCTCCGATGGCAGGGTGTTCGGTTGGAACGGAACACCGAGATCTACCTGTTTGGGTGGAGATTGTGAAGAATGGTGGGATTCGAAAGGAAAGTTTTTGGCGCGGCCTAAGATGCTAGCGAGAGTTGGAATTGGATCCATGAGGCGTCAACGCCGTTAGTATCCGATGCGCCTGAGCGAGCACCTCAGGTCCTTCAGCGCATAGTCGAAATAGTTCGGTGAGAACGCCCCGACCGTCTTCCGTCGAGGTGATTTCAGCCAAATCCCGCGCCAGGTCTGCCGAGATAGGCACACCGGGGGCGATTTCGACCTCACCGGTCGGGTTGTCAATGCCGATCAATAAACCGACTTCCGGGATGGGCAGCGCGTTGTGAATGCGTCGTAGTGTGCGCAACTCCAGGTTACTGGAGTTTTCCCACTTCTGTATCTGCTGATGAGCAACGGGCGGATCCAGCCTGGACCCCAGTTCTGCCTGGGTCCAGCCCTTCTTCCTCCTCTCTCTTCTTATCCATTTCCCCGGCTCCATACCTCACAAAATAGGCCGTGCTGACCGAGACGAAAGGCCTTTCTGACCTTTCGGCCGAAGTATTTCCCCTAATTTTTTCTATAAGTTGGGTCCGGGCGATTTCTCTAGGAAAATCGGCGGGTAAGCGAAGTCCGACAGGAACTATTCGACCTTACGTGGGTTGAAGTGGGGTCTGAGTCTCTGCCAGCAGGGGGGCTGTCACCTGAATCACTGTGAGGGAAAGGTCTATGCGGCGTTTGTTCTTGTTTTGTTTCCTCAGTTTTGGTGTTCTCTTACTCACTTCACACTCGGCTGAGGCTCGTTCATCGCGCATCAACCAGATCCCGAATGGAAGTATCTTCGGGTGCGAGACCTGTCACACGTCGTCCAGCGGCGGGCCTCGGAATGCGTTTGGTTCGGCCCTGCCGCTCAACGGGTTCGGCCGCACGGCGACGGCCAACTGGACGGTCGCGTTCGCCATGGCGGATTCGGATGGTGACGGTCATACGAATGGCACCGAGCTCGGAGACCCCGACGGGGACGGTACTCCGGCTGCCGGCGCTCAGGTCACGAACCCGGGTGACGCACAGAGCTTTCCCCAGGTCGTCAATCGTGCGCCCGTTCTCGCAGCAATCGACGCCAAGGCCGTACTCGAGGGAGAGACGCTTTCTTTCGAGGTGACCGGGTCCGATGAAGACGGTGACACACTGACGTATACGGCGACGGGACTGCCTTCTGGTGCGACCTTCGAGGATGCTACATTTACGTGGGTGCCCGGGTTCGACGTCGGGGACGCCATCCAGCAAGTGACCTTTACCGTCACCGATGGTTCGGAGCAGGCGGCCCTCGCGGTCGAGATCACAGTGTCCGACGTCAATAGATCCGCGGCCTTCACGTCGATCGATCCCGATCGGGACCGGGTGATCGGGATGGAGGGCACAGACGTGACCTTTACGGTGGACGGGGCCGATCCCGATGGTGACGGCGTGACCTACGCGTGGACGGTAAACGATGTCGCGGAGGCCGAGATGTCTGGAACGCTCGTCCTAACAGTCCCTAAGGGATCTCAGGACGAGACAGTGTCGGTGACGGTGACGAGCGCCGACGGCTCTTCAGACACCAGATCCTGGACCATATCGAAGATGCTGGTCGGGGATTTCGACGGGAGCGGCGATGTTGGATTCTCGGACTTCCTAATCTTTGTTGATCAGTTCGGGAAGACGAGCGGTGACGCGGACTTCAATCCTGCGATGGATCTGGATAACGACAATATGGTCGGGTTCAATGACTTTCTGGTTTTTGCTGCGTTTTTCGGGTTGACCTACTGACGGTCAGCCCTGTCGACAAGAGCCCCGGTTCCCACGCGGAACCGGGGCTCTTTCGTATCTGCACACAAACGACACTGTTACAGTCTGTTACAGACGCCGGACAAAGGCCCTACAGACGCGGTCGCTCCGATCCTCTATCTTTGGCACAAAATCAGATGCCAGGAGTGATCGATATGTCGACCACAGCGACTCTATCCAAGAATCTCGAGACCGCATCAGACCTGCCGGATGCCGAATTGTGCCGGATGGCGAACGATGGACAGGCGGACGCCGCCTTTGCGGCGATGTATGAGCGATATCGCGACCGGATCATGCGGCTCGCATCGGCTTTTGCGCGGGACGAGGACGACGCTCAGGACATTACGCAACAGGTGTTCATCCGCGCGCACCGTTCGATCCATCGCTTCCGCGGTCACGCCCAGCTGTATACGTGGCTCTACCGGATTACCGTAAACTGCTGCAAGGACTGGATCAAGCAGGCCAGCCAGGCGCGATGCGAACATAGAGATCCGAGTTGGTGGTCTGAACGCGATCTCGGAGAATCGTTGTTCACGGAAGCGAACCGAGCGGAGGCCGGCGTCGAGCGCCGTGAGGCGGGTGAGGCCCTTCAGCAAGCGTTGACCGCACTTTCACCCGAGTTCCGGTCGACCCTCGTCCTGCGGGAGATTGACGGGTTATCTTATCGGGAGGTGGGGCAGACGCTGGGCTGCAGCGAAGGAACGGTCAAGTCCAGGATCTGCCGCGCCCGCAGACAGCTCAGGCGAGAGCTGACGCGGCTGGGCTACGCGTCCTGATCCGATTGCTTGCCAACCGGAGGTGACCCTACCTTCAGAGGGTCACCATCGACGCGCACAACCGGACGGAGGCAAACCCGACGTGGACGGACCGAACACCATTCTCCTGGTCGAGGACGACCTTGAGCTCGCAGAACTGACGAAGGAACGCCTTGAGCGCGAGGGGTTCCGCGTGCTGCACGAAGAGAACGGACAGATCGCAGCCGAGACGATTACCCGTGAGCAGCCCGATATCGTGGTGCTGGATATCATGCTCCCGGGGATGGACGGGTTTGATGTCTGCCGAGCCGTTCGCCCTGGCTATACAGGGCCGATCTTGATCCTGACGGCCCGGGATGACGATCTCGACGAGATCCTCGGGCTGGAACTCGGCGCGGACGACTTCGTCACGAAGCCGGTGAAACCGCGGTTGTTGCTCGCCCGGGTGCGCGCGTTGTTGAGACGCTCGAAGTCAAGCCCGTCTCCTCTGCGGGCTGAGAAGATGGTCGTCGGCGAATTGACCGTCGATGGCACCCGACGGGAAGCCGAGATCGCGGGCGCACAGATCGAGCTGACGACGACGGAGTTCGACCTGCTCTCCTACCTGACGTCCCGAGCCGGCGAGGTCGTCAGCCGCCAAGATATCTACCAGACCCTCTTCCAATATGACTACGACGGCTTGGACCGTAGCGTCGATGTCTATATCTCCCGGCTTCGCCAGAAACTGGGAGATAACCCGGAAGCCCCCCACTACATCAAGACCGTCCGAGGCGTAGGCTACCTGATGGCTGGGGAGAAGCGTTGAACCGCCTTTTCCTCAGGGTTTACGTGGGCATCGCAGTGGCCCTGACTCTCGGCACGCTCGGTACCCTATACATCTTGAGCATCGGCCTGGATACGGCGCGACGCAGGAGCCTCGACGAGCGGCTGATCGACTCGGCCGAATTCATCAAGGCTAGAATCCAGGCGGACAACCTGTTCCACGACGAGGAAGAGCTTTGGCGTCTCTCCCGGGCGGCCCGCCTTGTCTTCGAGATCAAGGATCCCTCCGACCTCCCCGTGGAGATCGTCGAGCGCCTCAGGGGTGATGTTGCGTTCGTGGCACGTGAGGAGGATCAGCCGCCACAGGTCTATGCTCTGTTCCTCGACGGGCAGGTGTTCGTCGGCCGGCTGGGTCGTGGCGACCGTCTGGGATTCGACGGACCGAGGTTGGGCGGTTTCGACCGGTTCCGCGGTGGCGGGAGAGAGGGGCGCGGGGGACGACCCGAGCGGCGTTCCTGGTTCAGGTTCGAACGTCCGCCTCCACCTGGAGGGCCAAGTGGGGAATGGGGCGAGGTTCGCAACCTCTTTCTCCTGAGCGTGATCGGGATCCCGATCCTCCTGGTGGGACCGGCCATATACTTCCTGATCAGACCGTTGGATCGGCGAATTAACGCACTGACGAGCGTCGCCGAGCGTTTCGGTGAGGGGGATCTGGATTGTCGGGCATCTTTAGAGCAGGCTGACGCCTTTGGAGAACTCGCATCCACGTTTAACCGGATGGCGGACCAGATTCAGAGCCTGATCGATGGACAGAACAACTTGCTCCGGGCAGTGTCTCACGAACTGCGAACGCCGATGGCCCGGCTTTACTTCATTCTGGACGATGCTGAGGCGGCTACGACAGCGGAGGAGAAGGACGAGCAGCTCACGAGGATTCAGAATACGTTGTCAGAGGTGAACGACCTTGTCGAGGAACTGCTGACCTACGTCCGAATGGAGCATCTGGAAGAGGCGGCCGAGCTGGAGAGCGTCCCACTAATGCCGGTTCTGAGCGAGATGCTCGAGGTTGTCAAAGACCTTAGAGAGGATGTGGCCGTCCACGTGGACTGTGAGGTGCCAACGGTCACGGCCATCCCGCGGCTCCTGAAGCGTGCGATCCTGAATCTATCCACGAATGCCGCACGTCACGCTCGATCGCAGGTCTGGTTGTGTGCGTGGGGCGGACCCGAGGGCGTTCAGCTTTCAGTTGAAGACGATGGTCCCGGGGTGCCGGAAGACCTGAGGGGGCGCGTCCTGGAGCCGTTTATCCGGGCCGATGAGAGCCGAAGCAGCCGGATTGGCGGTGTGGGCCTCGGCCTGGCCATCGTTTCCCGGGTCGTTTCTGTTCACGAAGGGACTCTGGAGGTCGGAGACAGCCCCCATGGCGGTGCGCGATTCGTCCTGACCTTCCCCGATCGTTCCTGCTGACCGGTCAGAGCCGAGTCGCCTCTCGATCTACCGGTTCATCCATTCCCGCAGAATCCCCTAATGATAATCATTCTTTCAACGGCACACCAAACACCTTAATAGTTCCCAACAAGTAACCTTTTGGTATGGAAAATTCCTTGACATTAGATCGCGGATTCTACAATATTGACGGTCTCATGCACCGCATAAGTATTCATTTCAGGGGTTGTGTTTGGATGTGTTAAACACAACTTTTTAGTTGTATTCAATGACTATTGAGTTTGAATAATTTCTTTTAGTGGCTATTAAACAGGCACTTAGAGTGAAAGGGGGATCGGGCCTATCGTCAGAGCGATATTGCGTTTTCAACTGTGAGGGAAGCCCGTTCTTTCACGGAAACAGCAACACCCGCGTCTGATTCGCTCAAATCAGTCGCACATCGAAGGAGGGTTCGATTGAGGTCATTCAAGATACTGTGTCTTGCTTTGCTGGTTTGTGCCGCAGGCGTTACGACGTCTGACGCTCAGGATCTGCAGGGCAGGTGGGGTGTCGGTGGCTTCGTTGCTTACAACATCCCGATGTATGCGTTCGGTGAGCGCTGGGATGGAAGCACCGATAAGTGGGGTTTCAATCTCAACTATGTGTCGAGCAGCCGCTTGACGATGGAGATTGAGTACCACAACGCCAAACTGGATAACGGCATTCTGGAGACTCAGCCGTTTACCTGGGGTCCCACCGGCAAAGATTATGCGAGCGGTGCAATCAATACCGACTCGTCTTATGACATGAAGTTCAACAGCCTACTGCTCTCAGGTGTCGTGCACTTCCGCAAGGATCGCTCGATGGACGAGGGTAGCTACTCGCCGTATCTGGTTGTTGGCGCCGGTTTCTACGATCATCTGGCTGCCGCAGACAACATCGTGTGGCCGGGTCAGACCGAGGCCGATGCTGCCGCCGCCGGTGGTGGTGTTGACGCCGATGGCGACCGTATCCCGGCCGTGGTGATGGCGCGTCAGGAAGACACGCGCACGGCACTGACGGCGACGGTTGGTTTTGGTCTGGAGGCGTTTTTGACGCCGACGATCGCTCTCGATATCCGTGGTCGGTATCACTTTATGGTCACGGAGCTGCGTCCTTATGATCAGTGGCTCCTGAACAAAGTGTTCCCGCTGCAGATGATCGATATCGCAGCCGGTTTCAAGCTGTATTTCTGGGACTGATCGCCTGATAGGCGTTGAGTCCTTGTTTGTTTGTCATAAATCAGAACGGTACGAATGTTGATCTTTAAACTTTTCAGGAGGCTTGCTTAGATGCGCAAGAGCTACCTCTTCACGGCCATCTGCTTCGTGCTCGGCGCCGTTATGGCGTTTGGTTCGGCAGATGTCTACGCAGGAACGACGGGTAAGATCCAGGGTGTCGTTCGCGATGCACAGACGGGTGAGACCCTCCCCGGCGCCAACGTGGTGCTGGAAGGGACGAAGCGTGGTGCAACGACGGATGTGAACGGCTACTACGTGATCCTTCTCGTTGATCCGGGCAGTTACGCAATGTCCGCTTCGCTGATCGGTTATGACTCTCAGCGTAAGACGGACGTCCGCGTTCAGTCTGACTTTACATCCGAAGTCAACTTCCTGATTCGGGAAGCGGCACTTCAGCTTGGTGAGATGGTTGTGGTTGCCGAGCGTCCGCCGGTGGAACCGGATCGTACGACGTCCAAGTATGTGATGGGCGCCGAAGATATTGAGAACGTGCCGATGGTGCGTTCAGCTTCTGAGTTCATCGAGCTTCAGGCTGGTGTGTCGGTCGACGGTGAAGTGTCGATCCGCGCCGGTGACTCAGAGGATACTGCCTATTTCGTCGACGGTGTTCGTCTCTCGTCGACGGATCACGCTGGAACGCGTGTTTATCGCGACGTGAACCGGTCGTCGATCCAGGAGATGACGGTGATTACGGGTGGTATGGAAGCTGAGTATGGCAACGCTCAGGCCGGTGTTGTGAGCTTTGTGACCCGTGAGGGTGGTCAGAGCTACAGCGGTATGGTTGACTACCAGTTCCAGCCTTCAGGCCAGAAGCACTGGGGTCCGAACGTGTATGACAGCAACATGCACCGTGGGAACAACCAGTGGGAGAACCCCGAGTGGATCGGTGAGACAGTGACGCTTCCGGATGGTTCGTCCGTTCCGGCGCATCAGCGTCTGGACTACACGGGCAATTTGGGTCACTTCGTCGAGGGTAACCTCTCAGGTCCGCTGACAGAGAGCCTCACGTTTTTCGCCAGTTCGAAGTGGCGGAAAGAGGCCGCGATCCTGCCAGCTGCCGACCTGACGACCCCGTTCAACACGAACACAAACCTGAAGCTGGCTTACACCGCTTCCCCGACGATCAAGGTTCGTGCTGGTGGCTTCTACGACAAGCGTGAAGGCGTGAATCGCGGTCCGGAAGACGGTGGTCTGCTGGACACACGGAACGACGGTAAGAACCTCTTTATGGTCGTAGGGGCTCCTGCCGGTCGGCGTGAGGATACGGACTGGCTCGGTTGGGCGAGCATCACGCACTCTCTGTCCCCGAAGACGTTCTATGAGGTCCGTCTTTCGTATTCGAAGTCGTCGCGTGACACGACCGGCCTGCCCACGGGTGGTGGTCTGGCCACGCCGGAGACGTCGGTTACGAGCGACCCGACCAAGGATGTGGCCGGTTTCTACACGGTCTTTCGTCAGGTCGTGAACTGGGAGCGGTTCAACCGTGAGCGTCTCGCGTTGAAAGCCGATCTGTCGAGCCAGGTCAACAAGCAGAACTTCGTGAAGACCGGGTTCGAGGTGACGCGCTACAACAACTGGTGGCAGCGTTATTTCTCGGACAGTTCTTCCCACCGTCAGGTGCGGTGGTATTCCAAGACGTATGAGGACATCGATTTCTTCCCGGGGCAGTCGACCCAAGGTGTGAACCCGATTCAGTGGGGCGCCTACTTGCAGGATAAGATCGAGTTCGAGGGAATGATCGTGAACGCCGGTGTGCGTGTCGATCAGCTCCAGGCCAAGGAGTGGGTGACGGACGTGCAGCCCTACTACGGCGGTAAGTCGCCGATGTGGAAAAGCATGACGCGTAACCGGAACGTGCCTGAGATTCGCGCTGGTTCGATCGAGGGTCTGAGCCCGCGGTTGGGTATCAGCCATCCGATCACGTCGAAGTCTCTGATCCGCTTCTTCTTCGGCAAGTTCAAGCAGATGCCGAACTTCCAGCATCTGTATCGTAACGAATGGCGCAGTGAGAGCTCGCTGGATACCGATCTCAACGGAAACGGTGTGATCGACACGGGTGAGCGTTGGAACGCCTTCAACGCGAACAACGCCCGTCATCACTTCGCCAACCCGCGTGTACCGCCCGAGGAGACGACCAACTTCGAGCTGGGAACGGACTGGAACTTCGTGTCCGACTACGTGGCGAGTGTGACGGCGTATTACAAGAGCGCCGGTCACCAGATCACGAACCTCCAGGTCGAGTGGCAGGATCCTGCTGCTCGTGCGTATGTCGCCGGCCAGGGTGGTTACTCGTATGGTTTCATCAACGACACGCGTGGGTTCGAGATCAGCCTGAAGAAGGGCTTCTCGAACATGTTCGCGTTCAATTTGGCCTACAACCTGCAGTGGGCTGACCGGGGTGGATTCTCTGTCCCGCGTTCGGACAACAACGTCGACTCTCTGTTCGTTGCCCGCGGCCATTACTGGCTCGAGCATACGACGGACCCGACGACGGGTGCCGAGATTCCGGTACCGCTGAGCGCTTCGGATCGCGAAGCGTTCGGTCACAACGCCAACAACCGGATTCGCATCGATGACGGCGGTCAGGATCGCCTGAACTCATGGGCGTGGATCCCGTGGATTAGTCACTACGCTGCCGAAGGCTACGAGCGCTGGGACGGTACGTTGGTGACCGAGCATTACAATGACGACGACCGGAAGTATTGGGAGCGTGTCAACTCCGACCCGAACTACCCGGGCACTGGTGAGGCCAATATCTTGGTGCGTCACAACGCACGGTCCACGGGTGAGAACGATCCGGATACTTTGGATCGTCGTGCGTTCGGTTCGTTCACGTTTATGTTTGCCACGCCGGCTCAGTTCGGTCCGTGGGGTGGTCAGGCACTTGGTAACCTGCGTGCTAATGCCGTCTACCGGGTCTTTACTGGGACGCCCTTTGCGTTCGCCGGTCTCCTGCGCGGCGTGGATGCGTTCGAGTATGGTCCAGTGCACACACGTATGGATATGAACGTCGAGAAGCAGATCGGCGCATCCACGGGCGCGACGTTTACGCTCGCCGTCGAGGTCTACAACCTCTTCAACCAGAAGGACATCCGTCAGGATGTTTCGAGATCGGGTCCGTTTGACGACCTCGATATCGATCTGGATGAGAAGCGTTGGCAGCAGTATGGGATCTCGGGTCTGGAGCCGACGAGCGCTGACTTTGCCACGTATGGACAGGTCAATGATATCTCCAACTGGATGGATCGGCCGCGTGAGTTGAATTTCAGCGTTCGGATCCGCTGGTAGGTGGTAACGCTTCGGGTTGCGGCAACGCTGACGCGTTTCTTGGGAGTTTGCGTCCCCGCAACCTTGGGACTCAAAAGCAACGTAGCTGTAAGCTTGTAATTGAGCGCCTTGAAGTCGTTCAGCCGACGGGTTCGGGGTGATGCAGGAATCTGGTGGGTGTCGGGAGGTGACAGCCTCACCTCCCGACACCAGCCATTAACGAGGAAGGACGACGTAACGTTTCTCAAGTGAAGCTGAAGTTAGCCGTTCAAGTTTCGCAGGGGATACACCACGTTCACCTCAAACAGGAGTTGAACTCATGAAGTTTGGTAAGACTTGGTTTTTGATCTCTGGAGCGCTGTCTGCGGTCGGCCTTATTCTGGCCGGTTTCGCGACGAAGGCGACGGCCCAGTGGTCCCAGAGCTACCGGACGATGCACCGCGGTTCTATCGCACAGTCCATCGTCAACAAGGGCTGGGGTGGTCACCGCGACAACGGGAAGAAGCAGGAGCCTCACGGTTTCTCTTATCCCGCTGCGCGTAACCTGAAGGTCTACTCGGGTGGTCAGGTTCGGTCGGGTTGGAACCACAAGATCCACAGTGCCGGCGACGGTATCTGGGTGATGTCGAAGACCGGTGGCAATGTTCAGATCGCCTATGGCGGTACGAACATCGAGCCGCCTGACATCCGCACGCTGGATCACAGCCCCGAGACGTATCCGGAAGCCTACCTGGGCGCCGCGCACCACGAGAACTGGGCGCTCGCTGCCAAGCGTTCGAACGGTGCTCGCATCGCGTGGACTGACGGTCCGGCTCTGGCTGGTGTAGTCACGAACTATTGGCCTGCCAAGGGGGAGCTGTCGGCCGGTAAAGTTCCGAGTGGCCACCCTGCGATCATCTGGAACTACACCTGGAACTCCTACCAGAACGGGACGTCCTTCGCAGACCGCGTTGCGGCCGGTGAGCTTTCTCAGCTGAGCGAGCCCGCCTGGGCCAGCACTCTGTCGGAAGATGATTTTCCCGATATCGTTGGCGTTCAGCTGGCTTCGTCGTCTCTGCACGAGTTGCAGTGGACGCGTCGCTGGGCGCAGTATGGTAACACGGACTACGATGATTTCCTGATCCAGGAAACGGTGATCGAGAACATCGGAACAGCAACGCAGACGGATATTTACGCTGCCATCAAGAATCGGTGGCTGCACGCTTCGGAGGACAGTTGGTACCAAGGGTCAACGACGTGGCACGCTCTGCGCGGTGACCGTCTGGCTGCCGACGACTGGAACCGTTCGACGCTGGCTCCGAACTACCTCGACGGTACGGCCCCTCTGGGCGCC
>MDTE01096273.1_pt1 | contig 13430 bp, 9 predicted proteins | sample 811231 | NCBI WGS metagenome assembly MDTE01 (sample SAMN05326651, study PRJNA326480) | marine metagenome | isolation source: seawater | place: Indian Ocean: Red Sea | collected 2010
AGGGCAAAACATAAAAAAGTTTTTAAAGCGGTTAAAGGTCAATATGGAAGAAGAAAAAATACTATTCGTATTGCAAGACAAGCTATGGAAAAAGCAATGCAGTACGCTTATAGAGATCGTAAAGCTAAAAAGAGAGAGTTCAGATCTCTATGGATACAAAGAATTAATGCTGGTGTGCGAGATGAGGGACTGACATATTCCAAATTCATTCACGGCTTAGCAAAGTCTAAAATCAAGTTAGATCGAAAAGTATTGGCTGAATTAGCATATAATAACCCAGAAGTTTTCAAAACAATTGTAAAAAAAGTACAATCCTCCCTTAACTAATCAGGGTCTTTGATTTATCCTATAACCAAAGAGAGAATCGAATAAATGAGTGATCTTAATTATATAAAAAAAGAATTTGAAGAAAAGTTAAAAAAAGTAAATTCAAAAAATGACTTACAAACTTTAAAGTCAGAATATTTTGGCAAAAATGGAATAGTTACATCTGAATTCAAAAAAATGGGATCTTTAGAAGAAAATCTAAGAAAAGATTTTGCCAAAAAATTAAACTTAATAAAAAATGATTTAACTAATATAATTGAGAATAAATTTAAATCGATAGAGAAAGAAGAAATTAATAAAAAATTAGACGATGAAAAAATTGATATAACTCTTCCGATAAGATCTCAATTTAGCGGAAAAATTCATCCAGTCTCACAAGTTATTGATGAGATATCATCTATATTTTCAGAGATAGGTTTTACTGTAGCAGAGGGTCCAGATGTTGAAAGTGAGTATAATAATTTTACAGCTTTGAATACACCAGCAAATCATCCAGCGAGAGATATGCATGATACATTTTATTTAGATGCTAATAAAAAAACTTTATTAAGAACCCACACTTCTCCTGTTCAAATCAGAACTATGTTAGGCGGTAAGCCACCTTTTAAGATTATAGTCCCAGGTAGAACTTATAGATGCGATAGTGATCAAACCCACGCTCCAATGTTTCACCAATTAGAAGGTCTTCATATCGATAAGAATATTACGATGGCTCATTTAAAGGGATGTTTAAATTATTTCATCAAGGAATTCTTTGAAGTTAAAAATATTAAAATGAGATTTAGACCTAGTCATTTTCCATTTACAGAGCCATCAGCAGAGGTAGACATAGGCTACAAACTAGAAAATAACAAAATTGTTATTGGTGAAGGTAACAGATGGCTTGAGATTCTAGGTTGCGGAATGGTTCACCCGAATGTCCTAAGAAATGCTAAAGTTAATTCAAAACAATTCCAAGGTTATGCTTTTGGAATGGGTATAGATCGATTAGCTATGTTAAAGTACGGAATAAACGATCTAAGAGCCTTTTTTGAAACAGATTACAGGTGGTTAAATCATTATGGATTTGATCCATTAGATGTGCCAACAAATTATAGAGGCCTAAGCAGATGATACTCACACTGTCTTGGCTTAAAGATCATTTAAAGACGACTGCATCCATCAATCAGATAATTGAAAAATTAACAGATATTGGTCTAGAGGTTGAAGGCGTCAGTGGAGGATCGGGGGAAAACTCATTATTTAAAATTGCAAAAATAATAAAATCTGAAAAACATCCCAATGCTGATAAATTAAAACTTTGTGAGGTTAGTATTGGAGGAGAGGAACAAATCAAAGTTGTTTGTGGTGCACAAAATGCAAGAAGTGGTCTGATAACTGTTTACGCTCCGCCAGGTGCCACAATTCCTAAAACAAAAATGAAATTGAAAATTGCAAAAATAAGAGGTGTAGAGTCTAGAGGAATGCTCTGCTCAGAGTACGAATTAGGTTTATCAAAGGACAGTGATGGCATAATAGAATTGAAAAACAGTTCATCGAAGCTTGGGGAAAGTTTTTTTAAATCGATCGGTGAAAAGTCTATAGATATTTCAATAACTCCAAATAGACCTGATTGTTTAGGTATACGGGGCATAGCACGAGATTTAGCAGCTGCGGGTTTAGGAAAGTTTGTAGATTTAAAAAAAATAAGACTTAAACAAAAAAAAAATCAAAAAATAAGCGTTTCGATTACAAAAGAAAAAAATCAAGGCTGTCTTGTTTTTGGTAGCTGCTTAATTACAAACATACAGAATAAAGAAAGTCCAAAATGGTTACGTGAAAAAATTATCTCATTGGGATTAAGGCCGATTTCTGCAGTTGTAGATATAACAAATTATGTAATGTTTGATTTAAACAGACCGTTACACGCTTACGATGCAGACAAGATAGAGGGCGAAATAATAGTAAGAAATTCGAGACCTAATGAGACATTCAAAGCTTTAGATGAAAAAGAATATAAGCTTGAAAAAGATATGTGCGTAATATCAGATAGAAAAGGAGTTCTAGGTCTTGGCGGTATAATTGGAGGAACAAAGACCGGAACTCAATTTGATACTTCAAATATCTTATTGGAATCGGCTTATTTTTTACCGTCATCTGTTCGAACAACTTCAAAAAAACTCAGTTTAGAAACTGACGCAAAATTTAGATTTGAGAGGGGTATTGATCCAAACTCAGTAATTGAGGGTTTAAGTGTAGCTACAAGTCTGATTCTTCAAATTTGTGGTGGTGAGGCAAGCAAATTCAATGTAACTGGAAAAAAAAATTTTATTAATAAAACAATTGAATTAGATAATGATAAATTTAAAAAGACGATAGGATTTTCGATTTCAAAGCAAGAGTGTAAAAAAATACTATCTTCTTTAGGATTTAAATTAAAATTGGGGAAAAAATCAATAAAGGCACAAGTCCCATCCTGGAGACCTGACATCGAGCAGGATATAGATCTTGTCGAAGAACTAATAAGAATAAAAGGATTTGATAAAATAGACTTAATTGAACCCCAGAAAATTAGGGAGCATGACACACTAGATTACAAACAAAAATTATTTCACCTTATTCAAAGAGCCATATCTAACAAGGGTTATCTTGAAGCGGTAACCTGGTCTTTTACAGATCAAAAAATAGAACAATTAGTTGTTCAAGAAGAAAAACCAATTTTTATCTACAATCCTATTTCTAGTGAATTAAATGTATTAAGAAGATCAATTTTTTCTAATTTACTCTATTATTTAAAAAAAAATCAAGACCGAGGTTACGAAGATGTTTCTCTTTTTGAAATAGGGCCTACTTTTCACGGTAAAAATCCTGGTGATCAACAAGTCGTCATTGGAGGTTTGAGATCTGGACAGTTTTTTAAAAAGAGTTGGTCTGAAAAAACTAGGAGTATTGATATATTCGATGTTAAGGCGGATGTTATAAAAACTTTAATTGAAATAGGCATGAAAGAGGAAGATCTTATAATTACAAATAAATCAAAAAATTATTATCACCCCGGCAGGTCAGGTTCAATAAATTTTAAAACGAACTCCGGCGTATGTATTGCTACTTTTGGTGAAATACATCCGTCAATTATTTCAAAACTAGATTTTAAAGAAAAAAATATTCATGGTTTTGAAATTTTTTTGAAAGATATTCCTGAACCTAAGAAAAAACTTAGAGTTTCAAAAGATAACTTTAAATTTTCTGATTTCCAAAAATCAGAAAGAGATTTTGCTTTTATTATGGATAAAAATTATCAAGTTGGAAAATTAGAAAAAATAATTCTCGTAGTCGATAGCAACATACGTTCTGTAAATATTTTTGATGTCTTCGAGGGAGAAAATTTACCTCAGGATAAAAAATCTGTTGCCATAAGTGTTTCTATGCAAGCCCAAGACAAAACGCTGTCAGACTCAGATTTAAATCAAATTAGTCAAAAAATAATAAAAGAAGTTGAAAACAAAACTGGTGGAAAAATAAGAACCTAATGTCAGATCTAGATAGAATTCGTAATTTTTCTATAATTGCGCACATCGACCACGGCAAATCAACTATTGCTGATCGCATTATCCAAAAATGTGGAGGATTAGCCGAAAGAGAGATGAAAGAGCAAGTTCTTGACTCAATGGATATAGAAAGAGAGCGAGGAATAACTATTAAAGCTCAAACTGTTAAATTGAATTATAAGGCCAAAGATGGCAAGGTGTACAGTTTAAATATCATAGATACTCCGGGACATGTAGATTTTAGCTATGAAGTTAGTAGATCCCTATCAGCTTGTGAAGGTTCACTTCTAATCGTGGATAGTACCCAAGGAGTTGAGGCACAAACGCTGGCAAATGTTTATCAAGCGCTTGATATTAACCATGAAATAATACCTATCTTGAATAAAATAGATTTACCTGCATCAGATATTGATAAAACAAAAAAAGAAATAGAGGATGTAATTGGCATAGAGACTTCAAAAGCTATAAGCTGCTCTGGTAAAACAGGTGAAGGCATTGAAGATATACTTGAAGGCATTGTTAAATACTTACCAGCCCCAAAGTCTTCTTCCCCCGGCAAGCTAAAATCTTTATTAGTTGATAGTTGGTATGACAGTTACCTAGGAGTAGTAATTCTGGTCAGAGTAATAGATGGAAGTATAAAAAAAAATATGAAGATTAAATTTATGTCAAATAATAGCACTTACACTGTTGAAAGGGTTGGAACTTTCAACCCTAAACCCAACGATATAGAGGAACTCCGAGCTGGGGAGATCGGATTTATAATCACTGGAATAAAATCACTATCTGAGACAAAAGTAGGCGATACGATTTGTGAAAATTCGAAACCTTTGTCATCTCCATTACCGGGATTTAAACCAAGTAAACCGGTGGTTTTCTGCGGCTTGTTCCCAGTAGATAGTTCTGAATATCAAAAACTTAAAGACGGTTTAGCTAAACTTAAATTAAATGATGCTAGTTTTTCATACGAAGCTGAGTCATCTAGCGCGCTTGGTCTAGGTTTTAGATGTGGGTTTCTTGGTCTATTACATTTAGAAATAATTACTCAAAGATTAGAAAGAGAGTTTGATGTTAATCTAATTACCACTACACCAGGGGTTATTTATAAAATTCAAAAAAAGGATGGAAAAATAGTTGATCTACAAAATCCTTCTAATATGCCTGATCCTACGCAGATAGAAAAAATAGAGGAGCCCTGGATTAAAGCGACAATTATAACTCCAGACGACTATCTTGGATCGATTATTAAAATATGCCAAGATAAAAGAGGTATTCAAATAAATCTAACTTACTCAGGTAAAAGAGCGGTCCTGTCATATGAACTACCATTAAATGAGGTTGTTTTTGATTTTTACGATAGACTAAAGTCTATCTCAAGTGGATACGCAAGTTTTGATTACGAGATTATAGGTCATAGAGAGGGAGAATTGGTTAAATTAGGAATTCTAGTGAATGCAGAACCAGTTGATGCTCTCGCAATGATTATTCACAAAGATTTTGCTCAAAAGACAGGAAGACAAGTGTGTGAGAAATTAAAGGAGCTAATTCCTAGGCACAACTTTATGATCCCCGTACAAGCAGCTATTGGTGGTAAAATAGTTGCGAGAGAGACTATCAAAGGTTTTAAAAAAGACGTTTTAACCAAGATACATGGCGGTGGTGCTCTCGATAGAAAAAGAAAACTTCTTGAAAAACAAAAAAAAGGTAAGGCAAGGGCTAAACAATTTGGAAAGGTAGAGATACCACAAGAAGCATTTATTGGGGTATTGAAAATTAGTAAAGAAAATTAATGGAGAAATTATTCATTATCTCAAATGAAAGTATTTTTGAAAACAATGGAAGTTTTTTTTGTGATAACTTAGATATGAAATCAACTCCGGAGAGTTTAAGCCGGAAGTATGAGATCAGCATAATTGCCAGAAAATCAAAAAAAATAAGATCTCATTATTTGAAAATAAATGATACCAAAATTTTTAGTTCAATTTTCTCTTATTTAGCAAACATTTTTGTATCTCTTAAATTTAAAAATGCAAAATATTTAGTTATTTCTATTTCACCATATACATTTTTAGCTGTTATTTTTTTAAGGATATTTGGAAAAACCCCAATTGTTTATTTGCGAAGTGACGGATATGAAGAATACAAATCAATAATAGGCATAATTGGTAAATTGATATATCACATTATGTTTAGCATAGTTTCTGGGTTATCAAGGCTGGTTAGTTGTAATCCTCTAATCTTGAAGGGAAAAAAAGGAGATATTATAGCACCCTCTCAACTTGATGAAGATTGGTTAAAAAATAAAAAGCAAATAAATTTTAATAAGGTGAAGCTTCTTTATATTGGTAGAATAAGAAAAGAAAAAGGCATTTTTAATTTAGTTGACCTAATCAAAGGAAATGATGATTTTCAATTAACTATTGTTGGTGCAGAAAAAAATTCTTCAGATAAAATTAATCAAAAAAATGTAAATGTTTATGAGATAGAAAATAATAAACAAAATTTGATTAAATACTATGATGATCATAATATTTTTATTTTACCATCGTATACGGAGGGACACCCTATGGTTTTGCTAGAGTCATTGGCAAGAAATCGCCCAGTGATTATCTTTGAAGAAATTGAGCACGTAATTGGTGACAAAAAAGGTATATTAGTATCAAAGAGAGATCAAACTAGCCTGGTAGAACTTATTAATCATATCAAAACAAATTACCCAAAAATTTTAGAGGGTATGAATGAAAATAAATTACCTTTGAAAAAGGAATTTATTAATTCTTTAGATGAAAGCATATCAAAATCTTGATTGGAGAGGTGGCCGAGTGGTTGAAGGCGCACGCTTGGAAAGCGTGTAAACGGGAGACCGTTTCGAGGGTTCGAATCCCTCTCTCTCCGCCATTTTTATTATAGTGGATTAATTAGTTTATTTAAAATATTTTCTTAATTTTATTGAATTTATTAAAAATTCTAAAAAGGTAAAGTTACTTTTTGTATTAAGCGCTTTTTTCAATTTAAATAAAACACTATCTTTATTAAGTTGGCTCCGCATCTCAGTTGGTTGTATATTTTTTCTTTTGTTATCAATCATTTCATTCAGCTTACACAGTTTTTTATTTACTTTAAAACTTACAATTGACTCAAAGTTTTCTATTGAATAAATAAAATTATTTAATGAAAATTTAAACTGTGGCAAATTCGGAAATCTTGCATTTATATCATCTACAAGCCTTTTGTTATAATTGATGAATGATCGCTTGCTAGGGTTGTAAAATTTTTTTTTAATATAGCTCGCATGAACATCTTCGACTACCATTAATCCCTCATCTTTTATATTAGGTATACAAGAGTTCAAGGTTATAATTTGCTGATAATTTGTATGGCCACCATCATCAAGAATAAGATCGACCTTGCCAACTTTCTTAAAGAAATTTTTCCAAAAAATAGGGTTGCTTTGATCACCGATAAAAATCTTAAAACCATATTTTTCAAATTTTTTAGCAAGAGGATTAAGCTCAACACCAATTATTTTTGCCTTTTTACCAAAAAAGTTTTTCCACATGAAAAGTGATCCTCCTGAGAAAACACCAATATCTACAAAGGTTATTTTCTTATTTCTATATGATGAGAAAAGACGATCATAAACTTCAAAATAATTTTTGTGCTTTGAGCAATAATACTTACTTTTGATAAATGATTTAAAAGATACCGTTTTTTTATAATCCATAAAGTATCTTATCCACCATTTAATAAAGATATTCAATTAAAACGTGTTAAAAAAATATTGAAGAATCATATAATATTTTCTTGTAAGGCGGTGGAGGGAGACTGAAACCGCCTTCGCCATTTTAAATATTCGCTTTCTCAGCTTTCAAAACTATATTTGTAATTTCCATGCTAGAGTGATGAGCATCAACTAAAATTTTTACTTTATCAAAACCTACTTTTTCTAATAAAAATTTTAAAGAATTTGAGGAATGCCTGATAAATCCATCACTTGGGTCGATCTTAGCGTTCAAATAATTTGAATTTTTTATACCTTGGGTTTCAATTATTAAGGTCTCATTTGTTATATTGAATAAATTCTCTAATGCTTTATATGGATTTTTCAGGTGATAGAGAACGCCGAAACAAAAAACAAAATCAAATTTCTCATCTTTTAAGTTGTATATGTTGTTATATTCGAACTTTATTTTATCATTATTATCTAGACCATATTCTTTCTTTAAAAAATTTTGTGTTTTTTCTACCTCACTTCTTTCCCTTGTAGTAATACCTGCTGGCCTGGAATGATCAGGAAAAAAATCATATTCTTTAGCTTCTACAATGTTTAAACCTTTCGCAAATTTTGCTCCCTTTTTAATTGCATCAAAAACTGCATATCCCTCTTCTGATCCTATATCCAAAAAAGACTTATTTTTTAAATCTGGAATGAAATTTAATCTGAATGACACATCTCCTCCGTCTCCTATGGTTTTCCCACCTGAGGGTAATATAAAACTTCCATTAAAATTGAATGACCTGTGAGAAGGTCCAATATTTTTTATAGAAAAGTTGTTCTTAATATAGAAAAAATTATGAGGGTAATCTTCTAGATTAAATTTATCTGCATAATATTCAAGAATTTTCCTCGAGCAAATTTCTGTATGATTAGGACAAAAACCGTCGTATGCAACATCAACTGCATCATTCTTAATAATGTTTATTAATTCTTTTAGTCTTTCTCTATTAAGATCTTTCAATCTGTTTTTTTTAACTATTAAAAAAAATTCATTGTTATCCTTTAATTTATTGAAATTAGATAAATTTAAATTGTAGATTTTTTTATAATCAATAATACTGTCAATGTCTTTTTTATTAGCTGGGATAAAGTAAACGTTATTTTTATATTTTATATAGAATTTTTTAAAAAAATTATAAACAAATTTATTATACGATAAAGTTCTTTTGAGAAAATTATAAATAGTTTTCATATTCTTTTAATCTTTAAAAGATCAAGTTTAGCTGTTTTTTTTATCAGATCTATAGTTTTTATTGTATCACCAAATATTACTTTTTTTCTTGGCCCGTAAGCATGGATTAAATTTTTTTTCGATATTGCTACGGCAACATGACCTTTCCAGAAAAGGATATCATTTTTTTTAATTCTTTTGATTGATATATTCTTTTTAAGATATTTAATTTGATCCCCGGTGTCTCTTGGAAGATATTTATTATTAAAATTAAAAAAAACTTGTACTAATGCCGAACAATCAATTCCTTTGAAAGTTTTACCACCCCACTTATATTTTGTATTAGCAAATATATTAATTCTCTTGAATATGTCTTTCTCTTTATATTTTATTGGTTTTATATCATTTAGACTTATCCATCCATTATGTATTTTTCCATATCTACCATTTATTTGTGTAATTTTGACCTTAGATCCAAAAGATAATTCTGAAACTTTTTGTTTTTTACTAGGATGTTTATAAATTTTTGAATACAAATTGAAAACTTTATGTGTCGCTTTGATAAATTTGAAAAATTTTTTTACTTTAATAAAACCTTTATAATTATCCTCAAAAGTTTTAATTCTAAACCATCTATTTTTTTTCTCTAGGATCTTAAAACTATCTCCGTAGATCATTTGTGTAACAATCTCTGATTTTAATGATCTTTTTTTATGTAAATTTATTATTGGGTAAGTACTAGTAAGTAAATTATTCATTGAGTTTAAGCTTATCCTTTATGAGAAATAAAAAGGTTAAAGATGGAATAACCATTATTGCCGTTATGATAAAAAATACTCCCCAATCACCATTTAGCCAGTCTACTAAAGCTCCAGAGGATGCCGCCAGCGTTGTTCTTCCAGCAGTGCCAATTGAAGATAATAAAGCATATTGTGTAGCAGTATAAGTTCTATCTACTAATAAAGAAATAAAGGCTACAAAAGCAACCGTTGCAAATGCAGCAGCCATATCATCAAAAATGACAGCAACAGCAAATAATAATTCGGATTTACCTGACCATGCAAGAATTGAAAAAAGTAAATTTGTTGAGGCCATTAATACACCTGATAAAAACATTGCTTTGATTACTCCAGACCTAATTGCAAAAAGCCCCCCAAGCAAAGTGAATATAACTGTTGTAACCCAGCCCAAACCTTTTGAGTAGAGAGCTATATCAGATTTTGTGAAACCTATTTCTTTGTAAAAAATAACAGACATTCTTCCCAAAAACGCTTCCCCAATTTTAAATAGGAAAACAAATCCTAGTATTGCAAGCGCAATGTTAAAACCATTTTTTGAAAAAAAACTTGTTACAGGACTAATAATTGTGCTTGTTAACCATACCAAAAATTTTGAGAATAAACTATTAGCCCCCAGCTTAATTTCAAGCTCTTGGTCTTTGCTCTTTTGATTTGATAGTCTTTCATTTGGTTGCCCTTCACTCACAAACATTAAACCAATATTAAAAATAATTACAATTATTGAAATAAACAAAAAAGTAATTTGCCAATAATTTTCATATCCTTGTTTTTGAAAAAAATCTGCAAAATTTAAAGTTAATAATCCGCCAATTTTATATCCTGTCCACCACCCAACAACAGCCATGGCTGCCCCAGCTTGCATTGAACTTCCCTCATTTTGACCTATTTGTTCAATTCTTAAAGCATCTAAAGTAATATCCTGAGTTGCAGAAGCAATTGCGATTACTAAACCTATGAATATAACAATTGATAAATTATCGATCGGACTTACTATACTCCAAGACACCAAACAAAGGAGGATTATAAATTGCATTAAAACAATCCATCCTCTTCTATGACCTATTCTTTTCGTTAACCAGGGTATTTGAATTCTATCTATTAAAGGGGCCCATAAATAATTAAATGCATATACGGCAAAAATTAAACCTGCCCAACCTATAGTGCTACGGCTAAGACCATCTTCTTTGAGCCACAGGCTTAAACTGCTGCCAATAATTACCCATGGAAATCCACTAATTGCTCCAAGTAATAAAATTTTTATCATACGTTTATCAAAGTAAACCTTACAGGCCTCAGAAAAACTTTGTTTTTTAATAATTTGCATATCTTAATTTCTCCAAAAAGAGGGAAAGAATAACACTAACACAGCAAACAATTCTAATCTTCCCAAAAGCATTCCAAAAGATAAAAGCCATTTAGCTTGATCAGGAATACTTTTATAATTACCATTAGGTCCTATAATATCTCCTAATCCAGGACCAACATTAGATATCGCACTAGCGGCCCCAGAAATTGAAGTGATAAAATCTAAGCCAGTTATTGAAAGCAACATTGACAATATTAAGAAAAGAAACAAAAAAGAGAAAATAAAAATTATGACTGAGTTTATAAATTCATCCGTAATTTTTTGATTATTATACTTTATAACTATGATACTATTTGGATATATAAGCCTTTTTATTTGATTTTTAATAAAAATAAGTAGCATTTGAAGTCTAAAAATTTTTATTCCACAAGCTGTAGATCCTGCGCATCCGCCTATAAACATTAGAAATAAGAAAAATATTAACGAAAACTTTCCCCATAAGCCAAAATCATCAGTTACGTATCCCGTTCCCGATAAAATTGATACAACATTGAAAGAAGAAATTCTTATTTTTTCTAATAATGAAGCCTCATTTTGTATAAAAATCAAGTAGGAAAACATTATAAAAACAGAAATTAAAATTAAATAAATTAAACCTTTTATTTGGTTGTCAGACAAAAAAACTTTGCGATTTCCTTTAATAAATTTAAGATAAGTAATAAAAGGTATACTACCCAAAACTATAAATATACTTGCAACTATCTCAATGTTTGAGTTATCAAAAAAACCAATTGATCCATTATGTGTTGAAAAACCGCCGGTAGCGATAGTTGTCATAGAATGTGCTAAACTATCAAATAATGACATACCAAATACCCAGTAAAAAAAACTACACATAATAGTTAATATCAAATAAGTTGATATTATTATCGTTGCTACCTCCAAAGTTCTTGGAAGAATTTTTTCAGTTGCTTGTGGCCCCTCCATTTTAAATAATTGCATCCCTCCCACGTTTAAAAGAGGTAAAATTGTTATTGCCATCACGACTATTCCAATGCCTCCCAGCCATTGAAGGATTGCTCTCCATAAAAGAATACTTTTTGGCGTCTCATCTAAATTCTCAATTATTGTTGCACCAGTAGTCGTAATACCTGACATACTCTCAAAAAAAGCATCACTTATAGAAAAATTTTCCTCTGATAAAAGAAATGGTAATGAGCCAAAGGCAGCAATCATAAGCCAAGCAAGCGAAGTGAAAAGAAAGGTCTGTTGTAAATTAAGCTTAAATTCCTTCTCAAGATTAGCCAAAACAAATAAAATTCCAAAAAATATTGTAATAAACGAGGCCGATACGAAACTGTGACTTTTTTCCTCAGAGTATAATTGGACCGCATAGGGGATGAGCATTGAAATGCCAAGTATCAATATCAAAACCCCTATAAGAAAAAAAACAGTTTTATTTGAAAACATTAGATTAAGATTATTTAATTAATACTAAAATTCAACTTAATATCTAGTATTAAAAACTGTATTTTATGCATAAAATTTAATAAACCATTAATATGACCAATCAAAATTTGATTCAGTCCACTTCATCTTGGCCATTTGTAGAAGTAAGGAAATTACTCAAAGATAGGAAAGATTTAATAAGCAAAAAAGAGAAAATAATATTCCAGACAGGTTACGGTCCTAGTGGATTACCTCACATAGGTACTTTTGGTGAAGTTGCTAGAACTACAATGATGATAAATGCTTTAAGCCATATTACTGAAATACCCACAACTTTAATCACCTTCTCAGATGATATGGATGGATTGCGCAAAGTTCCAGAAAATATTCCGAATGATAAAATTTTACATGAGAACTTAGGTAAACCTCTTTCATCAATACCAGACCCATTTCAAAAATATGAAAGTTTTAGTGACCACAATAATACAATGTTAAAAAATTTTCTTAACAAGTTTGAATTTAATTATGAATTTAAAAGCTCAACGGAAAATTATAAAAAAGGTGTATTTAATGAATCTTTGAAGAGAGTAATGGAAAAATATGATCTGATTATGCAGACTATTCTTCCAACTTTAAGACAAGAAAGAAGAAAAACTTATTGTCCTTTTTTACCAATTTGCCCCGAAACAGGAAAAGTTTTAGAGATTCCAATGATAGAAATGAATAAGGAAAAATCAATAATTGTGTTTGATAACAATGGCAAGAAACTTGAAATAAACATTTTAAATGGAAACAGCAAGTTACAATGGAAAGTAGATTGGGCTATGCGCTGGTTCACTTTTGACGTTGACTTTGAAATGTACGGAAAAGATTTAATTGAGAGCGCAATTTTATCTAGTAAGATATGCCAAACTTTAGGAAAAAAGCCGCCTAATGGTTTTGCTTATGAATTATTTTTAGATGAAAAAGGGGAAAAAATTTCAAAGTCTAAAGGTAATGGAATAACAATTGATGATTGGTTAAAATATGCATCACCTGAAAGTTTATCAATGTACATGTATCAAAATCCAAA
>MDTE01137883.1_pt1 | contig 13429 bp, 6 predicted proteins | sample 811231 | NCBI WGS metagenome assembly MDTE01 (sample SAMN05326651, study PRJNA326480) | marine metagenome | isolation source: seawater | place: Indian Ocean: Red Sea | collected 2010
ATCATCAAGAACACTCTGTGCAGGGGTGATGATAGCCCAATTAGTCCCGTCATATACCCGTAAATTATCATTGGAATTATCAAACCATAAATCACCGTCTTGTAAACTTGTTCCATCTGCTCTTTGTGTAGGCGCACTATTTGAAATTTGGTATAAGTCTGCAAAATTAGCAATATCAAGTAAATTATTACCACAGGCAACAATTTGCGTAATATTTTGTGCAGTTGTATTAACTTCAGTTGCTTTTGCAACTAATCGGTGAAAAGTATAAGTGTGTAGTGTAGAAGTTGTTTCTACTAAAAATCCAAATCCTGAAGGTATAGCTGCTGATACACCTAATAAAGTAACAGTATTTCCAGTTCCAGCCCCGTTCGCAATAGTGACTGTAGTTCCGGTTGGAGTTAAAGTAGTCGATGCTGCTTGTACCGATAAAATAGTACCAGTCCCATTATTTATATCAGGGTTAGCTGCTGGAAAACTTGTTTCATTTGCGATGTGAACAAATCCTCCAACTTCTTCTACTAAGTCAATAATTCTTGCATCAATAGCAGCAGTAGTAGCTACCTTGCTATCGACACTAGACCATGTTTCTCCACTAGCAATAGTTTCTGAAGAATCCTGTCTTAAAAATAAATTCTCAGCTTCTGTTTCTGTGTAGTATCTGTTGTCTAACTGCCCAGCATTTAGTTCAGTTTCTGTGTAATATCTGTTATCTAATTGACCAGCATTCAGCTCAGTCTCTGTGTAATATCTATTATCTAATGTACCTGTTGCTATTTCGGAATCAGTAACAGCATTAGCTTGTATATGTTCAGCTCCTACAGCATCATCAGCTAGTTTTGTACTATCTATAATATCTGCTTCTAAATGAACTTTTTCTATAGATCCATCTACGTAATGTTCAGAATCAACAGTGTTATCAGCTAATTTAGTGCCATCAATAATATCTGCTGATAAATGAACACGATCAATAGATCCATCAACATACTGATTGCTGTCTACAGAGTTAGCAGACATATGTGCTAAATCAATAGAACCATCTGCAATATGCTCAGAATCTACACTGTCATCTGCTATTTTTGTACCATCAATAGCATCAGCAGCTATCTTAGGTCCTGTGACAGCAAGGTCTTTAATTTTAATTGATGTGACAGCATTATCTCTTACGTTTGCAGTTCTAACCTTTTGCTGTTGTTCTTGAGCAGAGTAAAAAGTTTTATCTGCAATAGCGTTTAAATCTTGTGCTCTGATTGCAGAACCAGAAACGAAGACTGGAGCTACTGTATCTACATTAGTTTCTCGAAATAAATGTATATCTACACCAGTATTGGGTGCAGTATTAAAAACAACGTTTGTGTTTGAAATGGAGTAGTCGTTGTTAGTACCACTTGTGTTTTCAGTTTTTAATACTCCGTCAAGTTCTACTTTAAGATCGGAGTTTTGTAATATTGGAAATGAAAAACCGAAGGTAGTTTGATTATTACCTCCGGTATGAAAGTCTTCAGTTTGTGCCATTTGTCCTTACAAGCGTAACGCTTCTTTTTGTAATCTAAGGATTTCTTTGAGGTCCCTTTCCTTGGTGGCTGTTTGTATTCGTTTGTTGTAATAAGTTTTCTCTTCTACTTGATCTCTAAGTTGTATTCTTCTCTCGGCATATAGTTGTGCTCTTCTTAAAGCATCATTAACTTTTAGCTGTAATAAACCAAGTTTTTCTCTATCAATTACGGCTCCAGTTTTACTCATTGCTTTATATAGTTTTCTATATTCTTTACCTTCTCTAGTGTTCATAATCTTTCTTACTTCTTCTTTGAAGTAACCATCTTCACCCATTAATTCAGTAACTTGAGATCTTTCTTCAGGTGTATATTCAACTCCGTTACCATTTTTATTAAGTTGTGGTCTACCATCAAATTCAATTTCCATAAGAAATTCTTTTTCTGGAGATATCTCTTCACCTACTTTGAAAACAGGAGAGTAAGCATTCCATGCTCTAACAAAGAAATTATCTGGTTCTCTTACTAAACCACCATCCATCCAATCGTAAGCATTTGGTAATTGAGTTTTTAAAACTGGGTTACGATTAAAGAATAATTGTTGAAACTCTTGTTCAACTTCTTTTAACTGTGGTGTAAGTAATCTACTAAATTCATTTCTTAATCCACTATAAGGAAGTAATCCACTACCAAAACTAGCTGTCCATCTAGACACAGCTGATGGATTTCCTTGTAGAACGTCAAACATAGGTTCTAGTCCAGCAAGAAAACTTTTGTTAGTTAAGTTAGCTCCAAGTATATATGCCATTTTTGCCATATTTACTTCAAGACCGTTTTCATCTAAAGTTCCAACATCATTACCTTCACCAAACATAGATAAAGTTGGAACATCAAAGTTATCCATAACATCAGCAGTTATAGCAATCCAATCACTAATAGCTCCTAATCCTTCATAGCTATACCATTTACCATCCCAACCTTTATAGCTTCTAGGTTTCCAATTAAGTTGTTGTCTAGTTCTTTGTCTAGTTGGGTCATAGATACCATTACCATGTAAACGATCTCCAGTAAACATCATTGCAGCACCAGAAACCATTGTCATACCAATAGCTTTTCTACCTTTCAGTTCAGATTTTATAGTGTTATAAGCTGATTCCATATCAACATTTTTAACATCTATTCCTCTGGAAGTTAAAGCACTAATAACTTCAGTATTTGACATCTCATCAAAGTCTTTACCAAACTTGTCAAATTCTTTCATGAATAAACCAAGTGGTGAATGAGAAGCGGTAAAGCTAATCATGTTGGCAGATGTTTTAGGAAACATTAAAAATGGTCTTAACATCGGTACTTTTTTAATAAGTACGTTTAAAGACTCAACTAAATCATTATCAAGGTTCATCGATATTTCTTTACTAGCATACTCAACACCTTTGTCAGTAATCATGCCAGTACTATCAAACATCTCATTGTATGCTTTACTTTGAATACGATTAATTCTTTTAGAAGTAAGCTTTTGACCTTTAGCCATAATTTGGTCAAATGCTTTACCTTTAGCTTCAATACTTCCTATCCAAGCTCTGGTAAATCCATCCATCGCTGTCATTGAGTTTGCACCATATCTAAGCCATGGATGTTCAGCTATATCGTTCATAGCTTCAATTCGGCTAACTAAAGCAGATGGTCCATAGTTTCCTTCTACTTCAGCAGCTTCAGCAATAGCTTTAAGTGCTTTAACACTTTGGTCATTTTTTATAGCAATATCAGATCTAGTTATATAACCTACCGATTGTGGATCAGTCCAAGCTTTTCTAAAAACAAACTTCATATGATCCATAGCACGTTGGGTATTTTCACCAATTCCACTAAAGTACATATAGTTTGCTTTCCGTATGGTTTGTATATCACCAGAAAGAATTGCTCCAGCATATGTAGCAATAGGTCGTTCAACCATGATTGCTAAGTTAGAAGCAAATGCTTTTAAAGGTGTACCTACAGCAGATAAAACTGAGTTATAAATATTACCCCAAACACCTTGCATAAATAATGAATCAAATTCACCTTTAGGATCAAAGAATGCTTTTTTAAATACACCTGTACTCTCTTTAAAGAATTGATTCATTCTTGAAATATTTTGTACATTCCCGTTAGTAGCTTCATAAGCCAAAAATAGTGGCTTTAGCATATGAGGTTTTTCTTTACTTAATGCACGAATAGTTTCTATAGCTTGTCTAGATGACTCAGCTATCTCTTCAAACTGTGCAAGTGTATCTTCACTATTTTCTTTTAAATACTTATAAGCATTTTCCATTACTTTGGCTTTACCGCCAAGCTTTTCAAAATCTAATTTAGTTTTTTTAAAAGGATTAACTCTATTCCATAGGTTTAACATGTTTAATGCTCTACCTCTGGCATAAGATGTTTGACCTTTTATAGTCATTAAGTATTGCAATCTATCTAGGATTTGTTCTTGTGCATGTTGTACAGCAGTAGTTCCATCCATCATCCTCATACCTTCAGACAAACCAACAACTTGGTCAGCTAAGGATTCAGAAACATACCCTTGGGCACGAGCTAAATCCATATTCATGTAGTCATCAAAGTATTTAGATATAGCTTTAGTTACACCAGCATATCCTTCTGTTTTTAAAACTCTTGCTCCAGTATCTACATCGACTCCTTCAAAATTAGACAAAAGTCTTTTCATTTGAGAAGTATCATCAAACTCATATAGTGCAGCTGCAATGTCTTCTCCAACTTCTACAGCTTGTTTATGAGTTATCTTTACACCTTTTGGTGAATGCCATTCAATATCTAATTTGATTTGCTTGACTAACTCTTTCATAGTCATATGCCCACCATCTTTAGATTTGATAGTGTTTTTTAAAGCTGAATCGGTGAATATACTTCCTACATCACCATCAACACTATCTATATTGTTCTTTATTCGGTAAAGGTCATATTGTGCTGCAACAATTCCACCTGGATCTGCTGTTCTAAAACCTACCTCATAATCATCGTAGACATCATGAACACCTTTAATAGGCTGATCTAAATCTATACTTTCATTAATATTGTATTTCCCAAGCTCAGTAAATTGCTTTGCTCGTTCTTTATTTTGTATAGAAATCTCAGTATCAACATCTCCTTTCTTAGCTTTCTTAAAATTCTTTTTAACAAATTTTGCTGCTTCTTCATTTTTAGGAATCCAACTAAGAGCTTCATCTGTATTCTTTAAAGACCTAGCAACTTTAGTTGCACCTAATAAGAAATCACCAAAGAAACTTAGACCAACGCCTTCGTTTCTATTTTTCATTCTTTTAGTATCTGGACTATCAGAATCAAGTGTTGCTATATCATCTGGAATCCAACCATATGTTTGCGGCCACATCTTCTTAAGTGACCCAGTTGCATTATCTTCAAACTCATTAAATTCTGTAATCTCATCAACAACAGCTCCAACTCCAGCATCAATACCAGCACTACCAAACCACTTCATAAGTCGTTTGTCACCTAGTGCCCATTTAATCTTTGAGTGAGCTGCTACTCCTCCTCTTTTTAAAAGACCACCAATAGTTAAAGTAGGGATAATAATGTTAGACATTTGTCTAATCCCTTGTAAAGTAGCACTTTCATATTTAGGAAGTTTTGGAATATTAACTCCCGGAACTAAATTGACAGTATCCGTTAAAAAGTCAACATACCCAGCTCCCATAGCAGCGGGAATATTCGCCCAGTTGAGTGGATTTCTTAAGTCAGCTCTGTTATGTGCAAAAGTATCTTCAAAAGTAATTTTTTCACCACTTCTTACTTTGTCTTCTATGTACCTTTTATGCTCTTCACGAGTTAAGGCATGTCCTTCTACTTTGTTGTAGCCTTCATATTTATTATCGTCTGATTGCTCAGTCTGTTGTGTTTCCGTAGAAACGGGTTCGGATGTATTATCAGTAGCAGCTTCTTCTTGACCTTGGTCAACATCACCTAAATTAAACTGTTCAGTTAAATCAGTAACTATACTATCTAAATTACTTGGTTCAACTGGTTCTGGAACTGCTCCTTCTATTTCATCCTTTATTTCTTCGTTCATTTGATCGGTACGTTTCTATTTTTTGGATCTAAATGGTTTATTTTGTTTTTATAAATTTCTCCTTCATCTGATTCTTCCAGACTTTTTTTAATATCAGGGTAAACCAAATTATTTAAAGCATCTTTATTTTGACCACCACTATATTTGTATACACTTTTCCAATAGTGATTCCATTCAAAATCATCCATTGCAGCAAAAGGATCTGAATCTGTTGGATTAAGATTTAACATTGGAACTAGTTCTAATGCAGCTGCGTATTCACCAAAAGTTGTACCATTTGATTCGGCAAAAAGTTTAAACTCTTCACCTTCGTTATTTGGAATCCAATCTGTATTGTCTTCACCAGTAGTAGATAAAGCTCTAACAGTACAATTTAAAGAATTACCATTATAAGTACAAAGTTTTTGTGCGTCACTAGATAAGGTTTTAAATGCTTTTATAAATGATGGATCATCTTCTGCTTTACCTTCATTTAGGTTTGTAGCATCTGATATATTTGCTTGTCGTTTCATAATGTCGTATGCAGTTATGACATTACCATCAGCATCAAGTATGTTTTTCTCAGCAAATTTCTCTGCTAAATCAAATGCAAATTTTGGTGGTTTAGAACCACTTTTATAAGTTTTTAAAACAGACTCTGGAAATAATTGTTGTGTGTCTAATAAAGAATCATCTCCCTTATCGTCTATAAGTTCATCTACATATCCAATAACTTTTACACCTTTTTCTAATTGAGCATTAACATTAGTAGAAGTAAGATTCTTTTCTGGTATCCATATCCATTTTTTATCAAACATAGGATGTGGTGTATCAGTTAAATCTCCTTGGTCTTTTATTTCTTTTATTTCTGCAAGTATTGTTTTAAGAGCAAAATCTTCAGGATTTTCAATAGTTGGTACTCCTTCATATGTTTTTACAAGCGTATTGTATTTACGCTTAAACATACCAATAATTTTAATTTCAGCTGGAGTACTACCATTACCATCAGTTGTGGGTGTTATTTCAATTGCTGCACCTATAGATTTATGATTCTCTTTTTTTAACGCATATTTTTCATCACCAAGTTTAGCTAATCTACCAATCTCTGAATCAATTTGAGCCATTGGAGAAAATTCTTTTAATGTCTCAGAATTTAATGTTCCTTCTTTAGCCATTTTTAGAGCTTTAGATTTTTCATCCGCTAATGCATTTTTATCTGCATCATTAAATCTCAGCATATTATTTAGTACTACTAAAGAATTACCTGTTACTCCTTTTGCAGCTAACGAACTTTGATAACTTCTTACCTTTGCTAGTTGATCTTGATCTAATCCTTCAACAGCATCAAAATCATCACCTAATATTTCTTTAAGTTTAATTGGCAATTCAGCCATAGCTTTAGTATTTTTTTCTTTCTGCAATAGCTCCATATTTCTAGCTTCAGTAGTAATTGCAGCTTGCTTAATCTTTATCCAATCTTCAGCAAAAAACTCATTCCATTTATATCTTTTACCATCAGCTGAAGAAGTAATATAATTACCTTCACTATCTTCTTCAAGAGCTTCAATTACATTAGAAGTTAATGTACCATCTTTAGCCATTTGTTGATACTGCGCCATCAATTCTTTTTTAGCAGCACTATTACCTACAACTGCTGATCGAGTATTTAAGTAATCAGTTTGACACCCTACCTGACCATTTTGATGACAACTTATCAATCTAGATCTAGCAATTTTTTGACGTTCTGCTTTTATTTCTTGGGTTCTTTTCTGATTCCATTTACTAAATGCAGCAGCTTCTAATTCTTTTTGTTTACTAATAACATGTTTCTGAACTAGAGCTGGATTTAATGCTCCAAGTTGTTTATATAATTCAACACTTGCAGCATATTCAGCAGCTTTGTATTCCTCGACAGTTACAGCATTTTGTAATTGTTCGTTATTAGAAGGATCATAATCTCTTACTTTACCTTCTGCCCATTCAACTACTGCTCCATACTTTTGTGCCGAATTTAATTCACGAAAACTTTCAGAAGTCCATATATCTGAACCCTCTTGACTTTCATATTGTGCTACAAATTCTTCTATTGATTTACCTTCGGATTTTAATCTAGCTATTTCTTTTTCAAATCTTTCAGTTGTGAGAACATCTAAAGGATTTTCTTTTAACCAAAGCATTCCTTTAGTAATACTCTCTTCTCTTCTTTTCTGTATTTGTTCATCTACTTTTGCACCAATAGCAGTAGATAAATTAGTTAAAGCTTGTAAATCTTTAATCCCAGCATCTTGTGCTTTGTACTTATAATTTAGCAGCTCTTGTCCCCAGTAATTATCCATACCTTCGTTTATTTGCTGGTAACTCTCTAAAAGAGGAGCTGCATAATTTTCTGTTTTTACTGGGTCAAATGTTCCGTATGAGTCTGACATAATTAAAACTGTAATCCTTCTAAATCAAAATCCATTTGCTCAAAATCTAGACCTAGACCTGAGTCAAGATTAAACGTATTACTAACACTAGTACCAAGGTCATATTTCATTCCTCCTCCTTCTAAACCAGTCTTAGGACCCGGACTCCAATTACTAATAGCACTAGTAAGTCCTCCCATAAGAGCACCTCTTAAACCACCACCACTTTCAGATAACATTTGGGGAGGGTTAGGTGCAAGTGAAGGTACGGGTGTAAACATAACATCACCGAAAGCACGCCTCTTAGCAGCTTTTGCTTTTCTAAAGATTTCTTCATTAGCTGCTCTACCAGCTTCACCCGCTTTAGTTAGCGCATTTAATCTTAGTGCTTGTTGAGTAGTCAACATTGCTTCCTGTCTTGAAGCTATTCGTGCAGCAGATTGACCAGTCATTCCAGCAGCAGCAGTTTTTCCTAATACGTTTTTTGCGTATTTTGTAAAAGCTTTTTCGTTTTTTAGTAATGCTGCTGACCTTTTTCTATTAAGTGTCTCTTGCGTTTTTGCATAACCTCTATTAGCAGCTAAATCTATTTCTGTAAGATCTTGATTATATTTATTAGCTTTAGCTCCATAAACTGATCTTTGTTGTAACCAGTTTCTTTTGCGAATTTCAAGAGCACGTTTATACTCTTGTCTTCTTCTTTCATTCTCAGCTGCATTCTTTGCGTCTTGGTCTCTGCCACTAAGAAACCCTTGAAATGCTCCAGCTGCTATTGCTCCCCACATCTACAAAACTCCATAAAGGATAAATTATTAGGTCCGTGTTTTAGTTCCCTTAAAAATTTGAACCCAAGGAACCTTAGAAGTTTTATATGAACTCTGTTTCGTTTATCAACGATATTCCAGAGCAACTTCTCTTTTCTACTTTTCACAAACCTTTTTGACTCTCGTGCAAAGGTATGTGGATACTTAAGGATAGATGGTGTACAGAGCATCCAGATCTGCCCGTCTTCAGTAACACCAGCTATGCCAGCTATTTCATCATTTGGAACCTTAAAATACACACTATCAGAGTTATGCATTGCAACTACTATTGCATTTTCAGGATCATGTCCATGACCCTCAACCACTTCCAAACGATCATCTGGTAATAAATTAGAAGCCACATGTACAGCAGCTTCTAATGTTGCATCAAAAATATATTTAGACACTTCTATAATTTCTATTGTTGTAATCACCTTCCCAGTTATATGACAAAATAGTCGCTGGAGAAGGATGTTTAGATGAAATGTTTATTGTTAAAGTTTTATTTCTTTCGTAACAAGGTATTGTTTCAAAACTTCCTCCTAAAAAATTAGGATTATTAGCAGTTAATACGTTAGCTTGGTTAACCTCTCGTTCTTCTGTAAAAGTAGGTTTTCCTTGTTTATCAATACTTACTGAATAAACACCAACATTACCAAAATTAAATTTAATTCTATGTATTATCAAATCACATCTAGTATCAGCTCTCCAATTTTCACCAACTGCCTGTTTTAAATAAATAGTAGGTATTTGTATCTTCATATCAAATAGGTAACCGATAATAAATGTTTCACCGGACCAGTCACCATCAAGTTCTAAATTAGAACCATTAACAGTAACTTTTGCATATCTACCTAAATTTTGAACTCCACTTGAATTATTAGAATTATCGTATGCTACTAATTGTTCTGAACTTTCTAACCCATTAGGTTTAGCTTTAGTTGATTTGTTAGTAGTAGCATTATAAGTCCAACCACTTGTTGTCATTGAATGATCTAAATGAACAGGAAAATCAACACCACTTGTCACAAAATGACTATTGCTATCTAATGTAATGTCATATTTAAGTAATTGATCTTTTGTTCCATTTTTAACTATCACATATAAAGCATCATCTAACATGCAGTGATAACGAATTTCACCAGTTAAAGTCCAAGTAAACCAAGCTTCCATAGCCCGTTCATTACCAGATTGAAAATATCGATAAGCGTATAAGGTGTTAGTGTTTTCTTCACTAAAGAAAATTATGCTATTTTCTCTTGAATTAGAAATTAACTTTAAATTATTACTAAGTAAAGTAGATACAACCTTACTTTGTTCTACAACAATAGGTTCACCTTCTCTTAGTAAATTAGACATCTCAAAAAATCTACTATATTTATTTGCATTGTCTAAGAAACCTACAGTTGTACCTAGAGATATCGGATTAGTTTTATGGTTAAAATTATAATTTGCTATTGCATTAACCTTAGCTGTTGCCGGACTAAGAACATCACTATCCGTAGTCAACATAAACTGTTGATTTTTAGTAAATACTACTAACCCTGCATTGACTTGAATAGCATCAAAGACAATAGCCGGATACGTAGAACTTACTTGAATATCAATAACATCAATATTTGAAAACGTTTGTGCAGTCTTAGCCCAAAAATTAAAAAAGTTCCCGGGACGAGACATAATTACATTTTCATCACTAAGCATTACTAATCTATTTCTAAAAAAAACCATTTTGTTTATAGTCTTTCCTACAAAAGTTGCTCTTGGGTTTGTACCTGTAGTTGCAGTAGTATCTCCAGAATTACATTGTTCGTAATCAACTTCAGATAAAGTAAATGTTGTAGCGTTAGTTCTTACTAACTGAACAGGCATTGTTGATTTATCGTATTCGATCTGTGTACCGGGCATCGCACATTCTTCCCAAACACCGTCTCCGTCTTGGTCGTTATTTCCAAAAAACTTTACATAGTAATCATCGTTATCTGTTGATTCACTGTTTGCAATTCTGATTACCATCCCATGTTTACACTGTTTAGGTAAGTCTTCAATTGTTGGTACTGATCCTGATACTACATTAATCAATTGTGAATTAGGAGTAGTAGCGTTAAAAACTCCTTCAGCAGTTGGTCTAGTTATATATAGACCGTTACCGATTTGTTTTACTTGGTAGCCGTTGTAATTTGAAGTACCCTCATCATTTGAATCATCTTGGAATTGATATAAGCTATTAGTTCCATTATGGTTTGTACCTAATATTGATTCTCGTAAACTTCCAATTATAGATTGTGCAGTTACTGTCGTTTTTGTATCAAATGAAGTTGGGTTAGGTCTTATTAGTCCTAAGTTAGCTTGAACTTCTGACTCACTAACTTCTTCTATTGTTACTTTATAACGAGCATCTTTCATCCATACATAAAAATAATCACCTGTTTGCCAACCTTCTCCACCATATAAAAGATCATTAGTTACTGTATATCTTGTTCTATATGATTCAGCACTAACTGGATAAGATTGTCCAGTACAAGTAATTCTAAAATAAAGATTTGATCTACCAGTTTGACCAGCTTGGTTTGATGAATTATAAACACTTACTGAATAGCTATAACTTGAAGATGTAGGTGCTCCCCCACTCTGTAAATTACCACCGGGGGCTTCATCGTCAACTAAAGTTGCACCTGAAGCTACATCAAAAATCCTGGTCCCTACATTTGGAGCTTGTTCATCATCTCCATTTCCTGCACTATCATCACATCTTGTTGATGCGCTAATTCTGTTGGAGTGGTCAAGCATAAAGCCACTAGTATCACAATAATTATTACTAGAATTAACTTGATCAACTCTTATTCTAGTAACAGTTGAAACCGAAGTTGTGTTAGTATTATCAAATAGATTTAGATTATATTGACTTGCATATTTAATAGTTTTTAATTCTACAAAAACTTCAGGAGGTCTAACTGGTTCAACAGTTGCAGCCATCTCAACTGTTCTAGTTCTATTAGTTAAAAAAGTAAAATCATTTATTGTTAAAGTCTGTACGTCTTCGTCATCTATATGCATTAAATATTGTTGCGTAATAGTGACGTTACCTGACGCAGATGCAGTAGTTGAATCAGTAACAACAAATGTATTATCAGTTTTTTCTAAAATTTTGTATCTACCGTCAGTAGCTGGACCAGAAGTAAAATCTAAATTTACAATTTCATTAACGTTAAAACCGTGATTGGTTTTAGTTACAGTAATAACTCCTTGTGTATTACGTGCATACGTAGCAGTAGTTGATGATGTTGGTAAATTACTAGTAACAGTCATCTCAGAACCATCACTACATTTCCACATATTTATATCACCATCTCTCCCAATCTGTCCTATGTATTGTTCAGCTTCATCTCTGTAGTAATGAAACCATCTTCCATTAGTAACAGAGTTATTAGTACCATCACTTAATGAAGATACAAATTGTCCACCGGGGCGTTTTTGTAGACCATGTGTTACATCAGGTAATACATTGTCAGCAACATTAACTTGCCCGGGAACTTTTAATTCATCTGCCTGTTGAGAGATGCCTCCTGTTAATGTTGGTATAAGTTGTGTAACACTTGCCATTATCTATTCAAAGCTTTATAAGGTTTGTAAGAGTTATAAGTACTTTCATGTGGAAATCCCATCATGGAATGATCTCCTTGATTACATTCATACTCAATAACAGAAGCTCTAGTTAATGCCTCTTGAGTTTGTAAAAGTTGTACTAAATTAGGATTAGTAACCATTTGAGCAGCTGCTCTTGTAGAAGCTTTAGCAATAATGTATCTTTGAAAAACTGAAGGTATATCTGTAAACGTATATAGATAAACAATGTCTAAATAAACTTTGTCAGTAAAAACATCTGTATGATTTACTTTGTCATAAAGTCTTCCATTTCGTCTTACTAAATCCATTGATTTATCTTCTGCCCCATTTAGGTCATAACGGAGATAACTAGTAGGTATGGTTATGTAACCACTAGCATCAGGAGAAACTTCTACATGGTCTTCTGTATTAAAATGCCACCCTTCATTTAGAACATCTTTTATTGTTTCTTCTAAAAGGGTGTAAATGAATTGTGTTTCTGGATTATTAAAATTTAAAGTTGTAATAGAGGATTGACCTATGGCACTCAAAATAGAATTGACTGCGGATAGTTCGGTATCGATTGCAATAGTTGAAGTAGCCATAAAAAAAAAGGGAGCCGAAGCTCCCGTATAAAGTGTATAAATTAGAACGCAGAAGGAGCAGAAGCACCAACATATAGTTCAACAGCAGCAGCTGGGTTTAAGTAGTCTGCACCCATAGCCATGCGACCTAAGATCACATCACCTTGGTAGATTACAGAAACGTCACCGTTTGTTACTTGAACTTGTGGTCCAATTGCTTCAACGACTCCAGCAGCCTCTTTTTGGAAAATTAATCCACAAGACTTAGCACCTAACTCAGCGTTAGTACCGTAATCATTGTTAACTCCGCCTGTTGCGTTAGCATTCTCAGGTGTAGGTCCAATGAAATCACCAAGATTTCCGGGAGAAGTCTCACCTGTTGTACCGCCGTAAGCAACACCATACTTGCCAAGGAAAGGAATATTCATTGACTTATAGATGTGGATACCAGCGATTGAAACTACACCATCACCAG
>MDTE01110840.1_pt1 | contig 13427 bp, 12 predicted proteins | sample 811231 | NCBI WGS metagenome assembly MDTE01 (sample SAMN05326651, study PRJNA326480) | marine metagenome | isolation source: seawater | place: Indian Ocean: Red Sea | collected 2010
AATACGAGTTTTATATTTTGTATTTTCTTTAATTCATCAAAAATATCTAGATTTAGTTCTATAAATTTAAATCTATTTTTATTTAATGAAACTAATTTATCTATATTTAATGACTTAATTGCTTTATGTTTTTCATATAAAATAATAAAATTAATATTTTTCATTTTTCTTGATAACATTAAAAAATTTTTAAAATGAACCTTATTTACTATGTGATATAGAATTGTTTTCTTATTTTTCATTATCAACTAATTTTCTAATATTTTTAAATAAATTTTCAATTTTATCTTTTGCAGATAAAACATATTTATCTATATTTTGTAATTCCTGAACGCTAAATTTATACTTAATAAAATTTGATTTATCATCAATTATATTGTTGGAAAAATAATTTAAATCAATTAATCTCTCTTTATTTAATTGAATATCTTCAATCAAACTTTCTATTTTAAAAGTATTGGATTTAATTGCTAAAAAAGGAGTCTTTGTAATAATAGCAAAGCATGTTGAGTGAAATCTTCCAGAAACTAAAAAATTATTTTGTTTTAAAATTTCAAAATATTTATAAGCACTTCCGACTCCATAATACCTATTTCTATCATTATTGTTAGGTTCAAATTTAAAAAATTTAAATATACTTTTTATGAAATAATATTTAATTTTTTTCAATAAAAAATAATCTTTATGTATAAGTTTAATTCCATTTCTAAGCATTGGAATATATAAATAGTTTTTATTTTTTTTGTAAAAGTGAAAAAGTTTATTTGTGACTTCTAAAATATTACTATCAGATACGATTATCTTGTTTGATTTTTTATAAAAACTATCTTTAAATAAATCAAAATAAAAGATTAAATCAGGAACTATTAAACTACTAATATTAATTTTTTTCAATTCTTCGTAACTAAAATTTTCTCTTACAGATATAATATCAAAAAAATTTAAATATTTTCTGTAATCAAAACTATTCCCTTCATATGTGCAATTGATTAAAACTGCAGGTTTATTATATTTTTTTGCATATTCCGCTATTTTTATCATATCTAATCCTATTTTTTGATTATGGTGAATTGATCCTTCGCCATTCACTATAACAATATCTATGTTTTTTAAATTATTTAGGATGCTTATTTCATTAAGCCAGTTAATACCATTTTTAACTCTTTTAGTTATTTTCAGATTATTCTTATTTAATAAATTTTCTAAATTTTTCATCACTATTTCACAACCATGATGATGATTGTTTGAAGTATCATTTACAAGTAAGACATTTTTGGAAATATTTTTTTTCATTTAATAAAATTAGAAAAATATTTTATCTCTTTTTTCCAAACATATTGTTTCACTTCATTAGCTGTTAAATCAATTTTATGATATTTGATTATTGATTTAATCATTTTTACTAAGTTGTGTTGTTCTAAATAATAAACTGCATTTCTAGAATTTTCAGTAGGAGGATTTGAAGATCCTTTGACATATTTAAAATCAGAGTTCAACGAATATAGGCCAACAGGCTTATGTTGATATAATGCTTCTTCAATAGTGGTAGATGAATAACTTATTAATAAATTTGAGTTAGATAAGTCATCTATAAATGTGCCTTTCATTTTAACTTCATAGTTTTTACTTTTAGGTAATAGTTTAATAAAATTTTCAAAACTACATTCCATTGATTTTCTAAACCTTATAATTAAATAAGCTTCAGGGATAATATCTATAGCTTTTATTAGATTTATTATACCCTGAACATATTCACTTGATGTTTCATATAAATAAGGTCTGCTGTTGGCAGTTTTAATAGTGCCTGCATGAAGTATTACTGCTTTGTTAGATAATTTTTTTTTATGACCTTTGTTTATTCCCCACATAATTGGTTGACTTAAGATTTTTCTTGAATTTGTATTAATGGTATCAATTAAATTTTTTGCACTCGGTGATTGCAAAACTACATTATTAGCATATTGACTGTATAACAAGCCTCTTGAATGAAAATTCATAGCAATTTTAGAATGTTTATTTAATGGTAAAACATGAGAACCGTGAGATATTAAATATGTATCGATATTGTTTTTTTTAAAAATATACCCTAGAACTGAAGAATTAAACCATTTTAACTGATCAGCAATTAGTAATTTTGGATTACTTTTCAATATAATTTTTTCAGAATATTCAAGTATAGATTCTGTATAATCAATATGTGATGAAAAGAATTTTGAAATTTCTTTATTTATAGAATTCAAGAGTGGATCATTAATTTTTGAAAAAGTTTCAAAAATAATATCATATGTTTCTTTAATTTTTGAATTTAATAGAATAAATTCTAAATCGTAAGTATTTTTGGAATTAAAAATAAGTTTATATAAATTTTTAATTGATATATATAATTTATACTTTGTTCTATTTGATATAGTTAAAAAAATATTATTATTATCATTTTGATTAAGTTTGATTTTTAAATTGTTTAAACCTGATGAAAAGCCAGCAGTCCAAATAATTTTTTTATTTTTTAATAGATAAATCAAAAAATGATTAATTATTTTTAATATATTTTTAGTTATAAAATTATTATTAATTTTTATATCTATGAAACCTTTTCGTTGATTGTTGATATAATTATAAAGAATATTAGTAATTTCAAATTTATTTTTAGATTTTATCCATTGTTTTCCATTAAAAATAAGTAAATTATTTTCTATATTCTTAATAATTTGAACTGTAGAATAAATGAAATAAACTGAAGATAAATGATGATTAAAAAGGTTAAAAAAAGTTTCATAAGATGGACTTGAAATATTATTTTCAAATGATTTAAATTTTTCAAAAAAAATCTTTTGTAATTCTGATACTTTAACTAAATTATTTTTTTGTATTTTATCTCCATAAATTATATGGTGATCCACTATTTTCTTACCAAACTTATCAATAACTAAAGCTTTGGCATTAGGAGTTAAGGTATATATATTATTTATATTGTTAATGTTTTTAATTAAATAATCTATTTTTTCATTGCCATATAGAATGACAGAATATAAGTTATTATTCATTTGATGTTAAATTAACTTTTCAGCAATTTTTATGTCTTGAGATGATTTAATTTCAAAATTAGATAGTGAGTTATTAACCTTAAATAATCCTATTTTTTTTCCAAGTCCTTTATTATCTCTTATAAACTCAGGATAAGTTATCATACAGAGTCCTTTGAGACCCAAAAAAGTCTTTTCTTTAAAGTTTCTTGGTATATCTCCCTGATCTATTCGAATAATTTTATTATTTTCATCCTCTTTCCAAAACCATCCTCCCTCCTCTTTTGCTGCAATAAGAGTATCAAAACCTTCCTCTAGCATTCTTTTAATCATTTCATCTATCAAATTGTCTGTTCTAAAAGGAAATGTTTCTTCTAAATGCACAATAAGGTCTGGGTGAATTTTTAACTCTTCTATTTTTTTTAAAGTAAAATTTTGAACAGCTTCTAAATTAATAAAAGGTAAAGATAAATTATTAGGACGCAAGAAAGGGCATAATGCACCTGCCTTTATTGCAATTTTAGATGTTTTTTTATTATCTGTGGATATAATAATTTTTTTAATATATTTTGATTTTTTTGCTTGAGCTATAGTTTGTTCCAAAAGAGTCTTATTTTTAAACTTTTTTGTTTCTCCTTTTACAGGAACAATTGCAATTATTTTTAACTTGGAAGGATTGAGTTTGCCTACACTATAATTTTTTAAATTATTTTCAATTATTTTTGCAGTAGTTGTTAACCTATCATTATTGCCTGACTGATTAATACCGTGATAATGATAAACACTAGCTTTAGGTTCATAGAGAATATTGAATCCTTTTTTTAGTATTATTTGTGCCCATAATCTATCCTCTATATTTGTAGTTTCTTCATCAAATGGAAATTTTTTCAATAATTTTTTATGAATTATTGAATTGGCATTATGAAAAAAACTATCTTTAATATGAATTCTTCTATCTAAACCAAACAAAAGATTTAAATCTCTCTTATCAGCTAAAGGAGTAAATGACATTGGTTCTTGTCTTCCATAAACAGCAGCATATTTTTTATCTTCATTAAGTGAATTTACTAAACATGAAAGCCAAAATTTATTTTTAGGTATACAATGAGCAGACAAAAAAACTAAATAGTTCCCCTTTGACTCTTTTATGCCCATATTTAAAGCCAATCCAGGTAAATATTTTTTTATTTTAATTATTTTTTTTATTGGCCATTCTTTGGCTTTTTCAATTGTTTTATCTTTACTATAATTGTCTACAATAATAACTTCAAAATCTTTATGAGTTTGATTAAATACTTCTCTTAAACAAGATGATATCCATCTTTCTTCATTTTTAGTTCTAATAATAATTGAACAAAATTTATTCATTTCTTATTTTATAAACTTAAGTTTAAGATCATATTTTTTTCCCAAATTTAAAAACTGATTATACAAATCATCATTTAGCGGTATGCCATTTTTTGATCGGTATTTTGACGTTTCTATCTCAGGATCGTTTGGTAGTTTTACTTTTATATTTTTCTTAATTGGCTTTAAATTATGAATTTCCTTAGTCATTTTGCTCATTCTATTTGCAAAAGTTTTTTTAGATAAAATAGGATCTACTCTAAAAACAATATATAACTGACCTATTGGTCTTTTTTTATTTGTTGGAAAATCAAACATAGGCGGAATAGATTTGCCAAATGACATACCTGAAATTATACCGCACAAGACTTCAATCATTGAAGCTAATCCAAATCCTTTGTATTCTCCAATAGGCAAAAGTGAAGTTGCCAAATTAGGATTGTCCGTATTGAAACCATTTTTATCAGATGCATATTTTGATTTAAGTCTTTTTTTATTTTTTCTTGCATCTAAAAGCTTATTCCATGAAATCATTGTTGTTGCCATATCAAGACAATAAGGCTCACTATTTTTTCTAGGACATGCAAAACTTATAGGATTTGTGCCGAAGTAAGTTTCTTTACTATTATGAGATAACATTAGTGAATCTGCATGAGTAAAAGCAAAGGCAGCATAACCCTTTCTTGCAGCCTTTATGGTAAAAGTTGCAAGAGCTCCTGGATGACTAGAATTTTTTACTGAAATAATAGAGACACCGTACTTTTTTGCTATAGGAATAGCTAAGTCTATAGATTTAATTCCTGCAGCATGTCCGAAACCATTGTCGGCATCAAGAACTCCAAAAGATTTAAAAACTTGATTAAATTTAAATTTAGGATTGGGATTCTTTCTGCCTTTAATCGCAAATTCTACATAGTGTGGTAACAATCTTATACCATGGGAATCCACACCTCTTAATGAAGTTTCACAAAGTCCTTTAGAAACTGCCTGAGCTGAAAAATCATCTAAGCCAACTTTTAATAATAATTTTTTTGTAAAAGTTAATAAATTCTTATATTGAATTTTTTTCATAAATTTATAATTTTAATTTAAGTGCATTATCATACTTTAATTTGAAATTATTAGTTTTTTTTCCAGAAATTTTTAATAGAAAATTTGCTAATTTTAAATCTTCTAAATTTTTAATGATAATTGACTTGTTTTTTGGCACAGGATAAGTTTGAAAATTTCCGCACATTACTCCTGATTTTTTTTTAACATATGACTTAGTAAATTTAGAACACTTCCATATCATCAGAGAATAAAAAAAAAGTTCGATCTTTTTTAAATCTTGCGTCCTATCGAAAGGTGTATTAATTTTAAAGTTTATAGGTTTATTTGATATAGTCCCATGAACCGCATGCTCGGTTGTAGTAATTAATGAATCAGCATTACTTTTAATAAAAAAATTAAAACATTCAACTATGTCGTATGAAGTTTGTAATGGAGCTATTGGGTTAACCCAAACGAGTATTTTTGTTGATGGGAACTTATTGATAAAATCAATAACTACTTCATCAGTTTTAGTTTTAGAACTTCCTAAGCTTTTAGGCCTCCTATAAAAATTAATTTTGTAACGATCAGCTATTTTTTTAAAAATATCATTATCTGAATTAAGAATTATTTTGTCAAAAATTTTAGCTTCTTTAGCTGCTCTAATTGAATAATAAATTAGAGGTTTATTTTGAATTATTGCTAAATTTTTATATTTCAATCTTTGAGAGCCTATTCTGGCAGGTATCATAGCAACTATATTACTCATTAAATTTTAATTTTTAACCAGCTATTATTTGAACTTTTTAAACTTTTGTTTGCGTAATCAAGAATAGCTGATGAATATATTGCTTCTTTAAATGTGGGACGAATTTTATTGAGTTTCTTAACAGTTATTTTGTTTGAATATAGTTTTAATGTATCTTCAAGAAAAACAAGGACGCTATTAATTCCATATCCATCCCAAAAATAATTAATTTCAGAATTGCCATATTCTACACAAAAATCAGGATTAATATGTTCTATACCTTTTTGGTCTGTAACTATCTCAATACCTCGATTTTTTTGATCACACTCTATTCTTCCATTTGAAAAAATAACTTTAATTTTTTGATCTGACATTGCAGATGTGTTATTTGGATCAATCCAATTAACATTGATATTTTGAATAAACTTATGTTTTTTGATTCTCCATTCAATCAGACATTGAATACTATCATAATTATTTATCTGATTGTTTTTTAACCAGCAATTCTGTCCAATTGCCATCACTCTATTAGGAGTTGCTCCAGAAATAAATCTCATAAGATCGATATAATGAACTCCTAAATAATTTAATATATTTGTCTTTGAAGACCATTTGTTAAAGTTTTTAGATGGAATTATTTTTCTTTGGCTAAATTCAACTATTGAATATAAGGGTAAACCAAATTTAGTTTTGTTAAAATTATCTCTCAATATTAAATTCTGTTTATCAAGTCTTTTGTGAAACTCAACAGAAGTGTATAAGTTATTTTTCTCAGATAGATTAGATAGTTTTTTCGCTTCACTTAAATTGTAAGTAAGAGGCTTTACTACCAAACAATGTAAATTTTTTTTAATACATAAGCTTGCATAATGAAAATGTAAATGATCAGGCAAACAAATAATTGAAATTGTATGTTCTTTAGTATTTGAAATAAATTTTTTTATTTTGGAGTCCTCATCGCACCTTATTTCAAATTTAAAAAAAGTGTTATGTTTATTGAACTGATAATTTATTTTATTTTTTATTTTGTTAATATTTTTTTTAGTTTTTTTATAAAATATGACTTTATTAATTTTTTTATTTTTTTTTTGAAATTCTAATAAAGCAGGGAAAATTGTGCCATAACTATTATCATCTGAACCAATTACGTACATTCCAAGTCCAAATATTAAAATATTCATTATAACCCTTTAATATATATTATATATATTTATAACATATATATTTTATGACAAAATTAAAAAACGGTAACCGCATATTTGATTTGTCAAAATCTCTTTGGCCAATTAACAGAAGCATAACAGGTAATGGCGTAAGAAAATCTCTAAGATTGATTAAAAAAATATGTCCTAACCTAAAATTAATAGAAATTAAATCGAGAACAAAAGTATTTGATTGGACTGTTCCTGATGAATGGAATGTTGAAGAAGCATATATTGTTAATCCAAAAGGAAAAAAAATATGTAATATTTCTAAAAATAATCTTCACCTAGTATCCTATAGTAGTCCTATAAATAAAATAATGAATTTGGCAAAATTACAAAAAAATTTATATTCAATTCCAAAAAAACCAAATAGTATTCCCTATATTACATCATACTATAAAAAGAGTTGGGGATTCTGCTTATCTGAAAATAACAGAAGAAAATTAAAAAAAGGCAAATATAAAGTTTATATAAACTCAAGCTTTTCAAAAGGAAGTTTAACGATTGGAGAAATTTTTATAAAAGGTAGGTCTAAAAAAGAATTCTTTATTTCCACCAATATATGTCATCCTTCATTGGCTAATAATGAAATATCAGGACCATCTGTAACAACCTTTGTATCAAAATTTTTAAATAATAAAAAAAATTTAAATTACTCATATAGGATTATTTTTATTCCTGAAACAATAGGGTCTTTAAGTTACATGAAATATAATTTAAAAAAGATGAAATCTAATATTGTTGCAGGCTTAAATATAGTTTGTGTTGGTGATGAAAGATGCTTTTCTTATCTTCCAACAAGGAAAGGAGATAAAGAAATAGATAGAATAATTAAACATATACTTAAGTGGACAGTAACAAAATTTAAAGAATATTCGTGGGAAGATAGAGGCAGCGATGAGAGACAATATTGCTCACCAGGAATTGATTTGCCAATAGCATCCCTTATGAGAAGTAAATATGGTGAATATCCTGAATATCATACTTCTGATGACAAATTAAACTCTGTTGTGACTGCAAAAGGTTTGTTTGGTTCTTATAATGCAATATTAAAAACTATAGAAATATTTGAAAAAAATTCCTTTCCAAAGGCAACTAAAATTGGAGAACCTTTTTTGCATAAATATAATTTGTATCATAATGAAAAAAAACATAAATATGACAAAGGAAATATAAGACTTATTTTAAATATATTATCAGAATCTGATGGTAATAACTCTTTATTGCAAATTGCAGATAAGTCTAATGTCCCTATCTGGACTTTATATCCATTAATCAATAAGCTAGTAAAAAAAAATTTAATCAAAATATAAGTAACGCTTAATCTAACTTATTAAATCCCAATTTAAAGCAGTTCCTTTTTTTAAATTTTTAGAAAATTTTTTTCCAATAATAAAATCTATGTATTTTGATGGAAGACCATAACCTGGTCTTATATTTTTAATGTTTTTTTTATTAATAATTTGTCCTTTTTTTACATCTTCAGAAACATACAGGGATCTTCTGTATTTCAATGATGGTTTCTCATTCAAAGTAGGTCCAAAATGAATTTTACCTATAGATTTAAATGCTTGTTTAGATTCTTTTACAAGTATTTTAAATTCATTTGGCTCTAATGAAAATTTTGAGTCAATACCCCCATCTTTTCTACTTAAAGTAAAGTGTTTCTCGATAATTCTAGCTCCGTTAGCTACTGCTGCAATAGATGTTCCAATTCCATGGGTATGATCAGAGAGACCAACATGACAATTGAAAATTTTCTGCATATAAGGAATTGTTGATATATTAGAATCTTTAGCTTTTGCTGGATAAGTACTTGTACATTTTAATAATATTAAATTATTGTTTCCTTCATTTTGAATAATTTTAACGGCATCACTTAATTCTTGTAAAGATGCCATACCTGTTGAAAGTATAATTGGCTTCATTGTTCTAGCTACTTTTTTTAATAATAAGGCATCTGTATTCTCAAAAGAAGCAATTTTATAAGCTGGAGAATTTAACTTTTCAAGAAAATCAACAGCAGTTTCATCAAAAGGAGTGCTAATACAAGTTATGTTTTTTTCTTTAGCTTTTTTAAAGATTGCCCTATGCCATTCCCATGGAGTTGATCCAATTGAGTATAGATCATATAAAGACTTTTTGTGCCATAAACTTTTTTTATCATTAATTATAAAATCTTTTGTCTTTATATTTAGTGTCATTGTTTCTGGTGTGTATGTTTGCAATTTAATGATATCTGCACCACACTTAGCTGCATGTTCAACTATTTTTAGTGCTCGATCAAGAGAATTATTATGATTAGCTGACATTTCAGCAATAATTATTGGTCTTTTATTGAGTCCAATAGTTAATGAGTTAATATTAATATTTTTCATTTTTAATAATTTAATTTTTTTTGAAAAATTAAATAATCTTTATAAATTTTTTTCTGAAAATTTAAAAATTCAAAAACTTTTATAGATGGTATATTTTGTTTTTTTACTTTTGCAATAATTGGTAGTTTTTTAAAATTTTTTAGGTTTGATAACCTTTTTAAAACTAATAATAATGTTTTTTTTCCCAAACCCTTCATTCTAAAAGCCTTATCAACAGAATAACTTAAGATATATTGATTTTCTTTTAACTCAATCCTTATTTGAGAACAAGGAACATTTTTAATTAATGCAATATATAAATAATTGTTTTTATCATTAATTTTTTTATCAAACCATTCACAATGTTCTTTGTAAGAAACTCTCTTATAATGAAATGAGTTTTTTTTAACTTCAGTATCATTAAACCAACTCCAATATATTTTAACATCTTGAAATTTTGCCTTTCTTATTTTCATTTTTAATATTATTTTTTTGAAAGCATATCTCTTAAACCCTGATCAAGAGATATCTGCGGTCTATAATTTAATGCTTTATATGCTTTAGTAATATCAGGAATTCTTTTATATATTTCTCTTTTTTCATTTCTATCAGATTTAGAAAAATTGATTTTTTTTATCTTTATTTTTTTATTTGAAATTTTAATTATTTTCTTTGCTAAATTTAAAATGCTAATAGGTTCTTCATCATTTCCAATATTAAATATTTCACCAGATTTTTTAAATTTTAATGATTTTACGATACCTTGTGCAGCATCAGTTACGTGACAGAAAGATCTTATTTGTTTGCCATTTCCATAAATAGTTAAATCTTTATTATTTTTTATATTATTTATAAATATTGATGTTACAAATTGTTTTTTTTGTTTTGGGCCATAAATATTAAAAAATCTACAAATATTATACTTCAATTTATGAGTATCAAAATATGCTCTCATATATTCTTCTCCTACTAATTTAGTAATAGCATAATTGGATTTTGGATTTAATGGAGCGCTCTCTTTTATTGGAACAATTTTTTGTTCTCCATATATTTCAGATGAAGATGCAAATATAACTTTTTTTATATTTTGTTTAACACAAGCCTCTAGTAAATTTATAGTTCCTTGAATATTGATGTGTAAACACTCCAGTCTATTTTTTTCAGTATTTGCTACACCTAAGGAAGCTGCTAAATGAATAACATAGTCACAACCTTTAATGGCATGAGCTAATTCAATAGGATCAAGTATGCTTCCATTGAAATTACTTTTAACTCCCTTTAATTTATTTTTCTCTAAATCAAAACTTATAACAGAATAATTATTTTCTAATAACAATTTACAAACTTCAGATCCAATGAAACCATTTCCTCCTGTTACTAATACTTTTTTTTTCATAAATTTTTAAAAATTTTATTTATTCTTTTAAAAGCTTTGCCATCAACTAAATTTCGATTTCTTATATACATTTTTTTTCTATCTTCATAATTATTTATAAGTGAGTTTATTTTATTTTTTAATTGAGTTTTATTGGAATCTAATTTGTTTATTTCACTTAGAAAAATACCGCAACCTATATCAGAAAATTTCTTTGATAATTGTTTTTGATGATCATTTAATGGGATATAAATAATCGGCATTCCAATACACATAAGTTCAAATTTTATAAATCCTCCTGAAATTAAAGATAGATCATATTTATGTATAATCTTTGATAAATCACTATTATGATTAATTATTTTTATTTTTCTATTAATCTTTATATTTTTGATATTGTTAAAACTGCTAGATATTGAAATATTATAATTGAAATCCAAAACTTCATTTAAAAATTTTGTTACAATTAATAGATTTTTCTTAGTTACTGCACCTCCTAAACAGATTAAAATATTTTTAACTTTTCTTCTAATAAGATATTTTTTTCTTGTATTTAAAAATGATTTCTTAATTACAAAATAATTTGTTCCAAAATAATGAGAATTATTTTTTATTATAATTTTTTTATTATATATTTCTTGAGGATTTATAGTGTTGTATTTTTTATTTTTAATTCTATTTAAGTCATTAAATATTATAACCTTATTTGAAAATTTATTTATTTTTTTAATTAAATTTTCATTAGGTAAAAATAAATCAATAACAAATACATAATCATCACCAAAAAATTTTTTAAAGTTAATTTTATGAATATTATTATAAAAAATAAAATTTAAATTTATTTTTTTAGTTATTATCTTATTTTTTTTTGAGTTATTAAGAAATATATGAGATTTTTTTTTATCAAAACTTTCAATTATATTTATAGATCTAAAAAAATGACCTGTACCCTTTGGAGAGTTGCCTATTTCAGTTATAATAATAATTTTTAATTTTGACAAAGTAATCTAATTTAATCTTTTAAAACTAGAATGACATACTGGACCTTCTAATTTTTTATCTATTAATTTTTTATTGTTTAGACAATCTGATATTATTTTAAAAACTTTGTTCAATTCAAAAAAATATTTTTCTAAAATATCATCATTATGATCTATACAAACAAATATTGAACTGCCAGCTAAAAATCCTTTTTTTAACATCTCTTGAGTAATTAAAGTTTTGTACTTCAGCCAATCTTTATAATCTAGTTTAAAATTCAAAGTAGCAGGAGTTGAGTCTATAATTATATTTAAATGATTATCATTTGCAATTTTTTTCATATTTTTTTTTATTTTTTTTGAAATCTTTTTAATAATTTTCCAGCTTTCTATTTTTTTCATTATCTCAATTGTTTTTAAAGCTGCTGTTGGTCCGATTCTTTCAGTCCAAAAAGTACTACTTATAAATGTTCTCTGACATTCTTGCATAATTTCTTTTTTACCAACGATTGCATTTATTGCATATCCATTACCTAAAGCCTTGCCAAATAAAATTATATCGGGAATTACATTGTATTTTTGATATATTCCTCCGTACTCAGTTCTAAAACCAGTAGTGCATTCATCAAAAATTAAAACTATATTATTTATATTACATAAATTTCTTATTTTTTTTAAAAAATCATTTTTAGGAGTAAAATTTCTTTCTACTTCCATTTTTATGATTCCTATATTTTTTTCTTTTATTAATTTCTCAACTTGATCAATTTTATTATATTGAAAAGTAAAAGTAGTGTTTTTTAATGATTTTGGAACGCCTAGTGGTTCCAATCCAGGAAGTAAATGATTTGATAGGCTATCTTTATTTTCTAAATTACTGGACAAGTACCAATCATGCCATCCATGGTATCCGCATACTGCTATATTGTCTTTACCGGTAGCAGCTCTTGCTATTCTTATTGCTACTGCATTTGCTTCTCCGCCTGTTCTTGTAAAACGAACCATCTGTGCCCAATTATTTATTTTAATAAGTTTTTCTGAAAGTTCTACTTCCTCCGGGCAATTTAATGTGGACATATTTCCATTTTTAATAGTTTGAATAACTGCTCTATCAACATCATGATGACCGTAACCAAGAACATTTGTGCCAATTCCCATTATTGATAAATCAAAATATTTATTATTATCAAGATCCCATACTTTGCATCCTTTTGATTTCATAAAATATGATGGCCAATTTTCTGGTAGGAACATCTCTGGTCTTTTAGAAAGAAGCATATTTCCTCCCGGAATTATTGATTTTGCTTTTTTGTAGAGTTTTTGTCCTTTTTTCATATTTTGTTAGGTTTATATATATTGA
>MDTE01204657.1_pt1 | contig 13427 bp, 13 predicted proteins | sample 811231 | NCBI WGS metagenome assembly MDTE01 (sample SAMN05326651, study PRJNA326480) | marine metagenome | isolation source: seawater | place: Indian Ocean: Red Sea | collected 2010
AAAAAATCAAATTAGGAAAATTTTTAATAAATAATCCCTTATTAAAATTTGGCAATAAAAAAATCCTTTTTATTAAAACTGAGATTTTTAAATAAATCTTCTATCTAAATAAATTAGAAAATGATATTATTATTAAAAAAAAATTAATTTAATCTGAAAGGAAATTAATTTAATCTGAAAAAAAAAATGATAAATAATTCTATTTTCAAAAGTGATTTTCTAAAAAATATTATTTGGCTTTATAAAGTTATTAATAAAAAAAGCAAAATTAGACTTATCAAATTAATTTTACTTATGTTTATTTGTGCTGTATCTGAAGTGATATCAATATCAGCTGTTATTCCTTTTTTAGCCTTACTTATAAATCCTGATAATCCTCAAAAATTCTACTTTATTAATAGTTTTTTTAATTATTTCATAAATTATGAACCACTTTTTATTTCAGGCATTATTCTTATTTTAACTAATATTTTAACACCATTTCTTAGGTTATATAATTTAAAAAAAAGTGGTTTAATTACATCCCAAATAGGTACAGAATTAAGTTACTTGTTATATAAAACAAATATTAATCAACCATATGGCGAGTATATAAAATTAAATAGTAGTAATTTAATAAGTGCGGCAAGTATTGATATTGGAAGAGTTGTTCAGATAATGTCTAATATCAATAATATGATTACAGGAATATTTATTTCAATATTTATAATTTCCAATTTATTAATAATAAATAGTAAAATTGCATTGAGTTCATTAATTATTTTTGGGAGTTGCTATTTCTTAATTGGTTCTTTTACAAAGTCAAGATTAGTTAGAAATAGTAAGATTGTTACAGAAAATAATGTAAAACTAGTAAATTTGATTCAAGATATTTTTGGTTCAATTAGGGAAGTCATACTTTATCAGTATCAGGATGTTTCATTAAAGGAATACATAAGTGTTGATAAGCCAATGAGAAAATATGGTGCAGAGAATATTTTTATAGCATCATTTCCAAAATATATTTTAGAGTCAGCGGGATTAATATTTATAACCTTAATCGCGATTTTACTTTCATCAGCCAGTAGTGATAATTCCTCTATATTTCCTTTATTAGGGGTATTTGCTATATCAGCTCAAAGGTTATTGCCAGCTTTACAACAAATTTATGTCGGCTGGTCAACTGTCAAAGGCTACCAAGCAAGTTTAATAAAAATTAAAAAGCTCGTACTTAAAAAAATTATTAATTATGAAAAATATCAGAATAATCAAAAATTATTATTTACAAAACAAATAAGTTTCAGAAATATAAGTTATCGATATTCAATAAAAGATGAATTTATTTTTAAAGATCTCAATTTCGAAATTTTTAAAGGTGAGAAAATTGGATTGATTGGTAGTACAGGTGCTGGTAAATCAACTTTAATAAATATGGCTATGGGATTCTTACCTCCATCGAAAGGACAAATTTGTATTGACGATAAATTAATATCTGATATTTCAGAAATTAATAATCTCAGAGAATGGCAAAAATTAATTGCTTATGTTCCCCAAAATATTTATTTAAAAGATGGATCATTTATTGAAAATATTGCCTTTGGGATAAAAAAAGAAGAAGTTAATTTAGCGATGGTTATGAAAGCAGCTAAAAAAGCTCAAATAAAAGACTTTATAGAAAGTACAGAAAATGGATTCAACTCTAACGTTGGGGAAAGAGGAATCCTTTTGAGTGGAGGTCAAGCTCAAAGAATTGCTATCGCTAGAGCTCTTTATAGAGAATCTAAAATATTAATTTTAGATGAAGCAACAAGCGCATTAGATGTCTCCACAGAAAAGCAAATAATTAAATCAATTTTTTTATTAGAAAAAAAACTTACTCTTATTATGATCACTCATAGATTATCAACTTTAAAATTTTTTGATCGTATTTTGTTAATTAAATCCGGAAAATTGGAAACAATAAGTTATAAAAAGGCAATGGAAATTATGAATAAAAATTTAGCTTTATGAAAAAATTAATATTTAAAAATTTAACTGAAATTTAGTATATGGATAGTCAATTTCAAAGAAAAAAGATTCTTATTTGTGGTGGTTCCAGTCTTCTTACTTATTTGTGGTGTAACTCAATAACAAATGATTTTGAAATCCTAATAACACGTAATAAAAGAAAAATTGATTATTTGAAAATTCCATCAATAAAAGTAGATCTACTATCTTCAGATTCTATAATTCGTGCAATAACTGAAAACTCTATAGATATTGTAATTAATACGGTAGGTTTGACTAATGTTGAGCAATGTGAGCGTTACCCAGAAGAAGCTTTTTTGCTTAATGGTTCAATTCCAGGATATATTGCGAAAGCATGTAATACTTTGCAAAAAAAATTTATTCATATATCAACGGATCATTTTTTTAATGATGAAAAAGTAAAACATACAGAAAATGACAATGTTTTTTTAATTAATACTTATGCAAAATCTAAATTTGATGGGGAATTAAATGTTCTCTATAATATGCCTTCCGCGTTAGTTTGCAGAACAAATTTTTTTGGATATGGACCTGTTCATAAAAATTCTTTTAGTGATTGGATTATAAAATCTGTTAAAGATCAGAAAATCATTACATTACATGATGACGTTTTTTATACTCCGATAAACGGTAATAATTTAGCTTATTTTGCTCATAAACTTTTAGATTTAAACTGCTCTGGAATTTATAATATCTGTTCAAATCAAGCCTTAACAAAGTATGAATTCGGAATGCTTTTGTGTAAAACTCTAAATATTTCTTCAGAATATATTAAGGCAGGTCTAATTTCTAGTAGGAATGAATTAGTTATTAGGCCAACTTCTATGGCATTATCAAACAAGAAAATGTGTGAATCTTTAAATGTTTCAGTTGAGACAATAATTAATCAAATCAGAAGCCTTAAAATTTAATTTATTTTTTAAGTTAGAATTAATCTATGCTCTATTATTCAAGACATTTTATTGATAATGATGATATCAATGAAGTAGTTGATGTTTTAAAAAGTTCCGCTATTACTCAAGGACCAAAATTAACTGAATTTGAAAATTTAGTCTCAAAAAAAGTAAATGTAAATTTTTCTATAGCTGTAAATTCTGCGACTAGTGCTTTGCATTTGTCATGTATGGCATTAGGTTTAGGACGAGGAGATTATTTGTGGACTAGTTCAATTAGTTTTGTAGCATCCTCTAACTGTGGTTTATATTGTGGAGCTGAAGTAGATTTTGTAGATATTGAACCATTAACAGGATTGATGTCTGTTGAAGCATTAAGGTCTAAATTAGAAGTTGCCTATTGTGAAAATAAATTACCTAAAATATTAATACCCGTACATCTTGCGGGGACTTCATGCGATATGAAAGCTATTTATGAACTTTCTTTAAAATATGGATTTAAAATTATTGAAGATGCAAGTCATGCTATTGGAGGTAAATATCAAAATCAACTAGTGGGATCTTGTAAATATAGTGATGCAACAGTTTTTAGTTTCCATCCAGTAAAAATAATTACTACTGGTGAGGGAGGAATGGTACTTACTAATGATAATAAAATTTCAGAAAAAGTTAGAATGCTTAGAGGCCACGGTATAAATTCTGAAAATTTTGAACTCGAAAGTCCTGGACCTTGGTATTATGAACAACAATTACTTGGTTACAATTACCGAATTACAGATATTCAAACAGCTTTAGGAATAAGTCAATTAAGAAAGCTTGATCAATTTGTAGAGAAGAGAAATAAGGTAGCTAATTACTATAGAGAAAATTTATTTGAAAATAAATACTTTTCGTTGTTAGAAATTCCTGATGGTGTTTATAGTTCTTATCATTTGGCAGTTATAAGAATTATTGATTCAAATAAAGAAATACATAGAGAATTATTCGAGTGGATGAGAAATAACGAGATTTGGGTGCAGTTGCATTATTGGCCAATACATTTACAACCTTTTTACAAGAAATTAGGATTTGAAAGGGGTTATTTGCCTAACTCTGAAATATATGCTGAAAGCTGTTTTAGTATCCCGCTTCATTTTAAAACAACAACTCAAGAACAAGATAAAGTCATGTTGTTACTTCAAGATGGAATCGAAAAGATTTATAGGAAATTTAAATAGTGCTTTATGTATTAAGTTTTTAATCACTAAACTCATTTCTTGATTCAAATGAATTATATGGGTTATACCCTTTTGCAAGTAGTAATTTATCTCCTATTTCACGAACAAATCCCTTTCCTCCTTTGCATTTGCCAATATAGTTAGCTTTAATTTTGCAGGATTTGTGTCCATTACTAGGAGTAAAAAAAAGTCCTACATATGGCAATAGAGTGATATCGTTGACATCATCGCCAAGGAATAATATTTCATTCTTGCGAAGTTTTAAAAACTCTTGAATCTCAATTAATGATTTTGCTTTATTCATAACTCCTTTTCTAATTATTTTAATTCCTAAATGTTTAGCTCTTTTATCTATAACATCAGAATTAGATCCGGATATTAATGCTATATTTATTGAATTATTTTGTAGAATTTTAATGCCCATTCCATCTTTTACATCGAATCTTCTAAAGCTTGAATTATCATTACTCAAATAAATTCCACCATCTGTTAATATTCCATCAAAATCCATTGCAATTAATTTTATTTTTTTTAACTTACTATTCATTCCAATTGAATTTAATTTAAGCATTAATTTAAAATTTATTTGTTTTTAAAATTTAAATAATTTCTTTTTATTTTTGTAGAGAAGAATGATAACACAATAAATGAATATGCTAATAAGAAAGGCAATAATTTATTTTTTTTTAATTTTCTATAATAATTTCTTATTAGAAAATCATGCATTATTAAGTTTAAAAAACCATCTAGATTAAGATCTCTATATGATTGAACTTCTGTATTAAAAAAAATATTTTTAGATAGATATAATTTAACGCCATTTTTCTTTAAATAGTGACTATGAATTAAATCTTCGCAATAAGCTTTCCCTTTAAAAGGAAAATAATTTTTGGTAATAATATCTTCCTTCCTTAATATCAGAATACCTCCGGGTAACCAACTTACTTCCTCTTTACTCTCTAGATTTGAAGTATTATTTATGTTATGAGGAATAGGAAAAGAACTACGTGCAATTGTACCCGACTTAGGATTTAAACTACAATATAAAAAAATGTTTTTTAAGAAGTTCTTATTTCTAGTGTAAGAATTTTTTTCTAAATTCAAATAAGGCGCAAGACATGATTTTAATGGTAATTTTTTAAATTCTGATAATAAACAATTTATTTTTTCTATACAAAACTCAATATCATCATCCATTTGGATAATAAAAGAACTTTTACAAAATTGAAACGCGTACTGTCTTTGATTAACTTGTCCAATTGTTTTGCTTTTTATAATAGAAATGTTTTTTGAAAATCCTATATTGTAAGCATCGATTATTTCTAAATTAGAGGGTATCGATAATATTATTTGAATGCCATGTTCTGCATATTTATTAATTTGATTTATATGTAACTGATTTATGTTTTTTAAATTTGAAGCGATAACAATTGAAAGGTCTTTGATAGTTTTCATTTTATTTTTTTAAAATCTTTTTCAAGAATTTTTATGTTTAGTGAAGAACTTAAATTATTTATTTGATCATTTAGGATACAATATTTTTGGTTTAGCGACTTTTCAAATTTTTGTTTATATCTAGTATTATCTATAAATAATGATAACTCTTCCTTATTTTTAATCTTAGTTTTTAGTTCTGAATTTATTTGCCAAAGGGGGTCATTAATTGAGATTAAATTTTCAATATTTAAATTTATTGGTAGACATCCTAATTGTATAGCTTCAAAGATTGCTGTACTGCTTGAATATACTGCCCATCGAGAATTTTTACAGTCTCTCAAAATACTTGTATTACTTTTTTTGAAATTTTTATATTCTTTTAAATTATTAAATTTATTTCGAATTACGGGGTGATATCTAATTATGATATTCATTTTAGAATTTAATTTTGCATAATTAATTGCGAAATTAGTCATATTAAATGCCTCCTCAAATTCTCCTGAAGGAAGAAATAAAATATTATTAGAAATGTTGATTGAATTTTGATGATTTATTTTGTGTTTATGACTTCCAAGTAATTCTATTCTTATTTTTTTTGTAAGTTTTTTATTCAGCAATTTTAATGTAGTTTCTCCTGAAGCCAATATCAAATCAGGATCAAACAAACTAGAAATTCCCCTTAAAATGGAATAATTATATTCAAATAATAAAGTATGTTGGTAACCAATACATCTAATACTTGAGTTAGCTTTTTTTGAAAAATAATAAAATAATCTTTCCCAAGAATGACCTTCATAAGTAGTGATTAAATTTTTCGTGGAACAATGTTTGATTATTTTATAAAGTTCATTAGCGTAATTCCAATTTCTTTGATTTACTTCAGATATTATTGTTTCTGCTGAATAAATATAAAGATTTTTTATAAATCCATTAAATAATTTTGATCTTTCTAAAAGTCTTTTCCTTTCATTAAGAAATAGATTTATAATTTTCGAATTAACTATACTATCTGGATAATCATTAGATAAAAAATAAATATCATATGGTTTTTTTATTTTTTTAAATCTTTGTTTGTCTAATTTAGTTAAATTAATATGAGGAATGAAAATTAATAAAATTTTTTTTTTGTTTTTTACAAGAACTTCCAATAAATTTCCATAATATGGATCAAATGGTGAATTTAATCTTTCTTTATTATTAAGATGAGTTACGATTGTATAATCATAATTTTTAAAACGGGATGAGTTGAAAATTTCAATATTTTTAGTTTTCAAATTATGGATTTTTTTAAAAAATAATTTAAAAAAATCAATATAGAATTTAAATTTAAGTTTTAAGATATCTTTTCTTGATAATGATTCTAGGTCATTAAGAATTTTAAGATTGTAGTAAGTTGGTTTAACTGGACTTAGAAAAAAGTGGTTTATTGCAATCAAATTATTTTGCTTTTTTATAATTTCTTTACTTGTGAATTTACAATATAATTCCCATAATTTAAGAGAATTATCATTAGATTTATTTTTTTGGTAGTTATATGACATTAAATTTTGTAGAGATAAATGCTTCTTGATAAATTCAAACATAATATTAATTAAATATTTTAAGGTAATTTATCAAAGCTTATTTTTTTTAATCTGATAATTCTTTTTATGAATAAAATCATCTTGAAGTAGATTATATGTATAAACTTAATGATTAAATTTTTGCTAAATAAATTTTTGTTTATATTGTAAAATCCTTCTTCTTGAATCCGAAGATTATTTGAGCTTGAATTATTTTTTACATTTATCACTGCAGTAGGAATATTTATTCCATTTAGTTTATTATTTTTTGCTATTTCGGCCCAGAAAATAATATCTTCTCCATATTTTACTTCTTTTAAAAATTCTATATTTTCTAGAATTCTTTTTTCTATAACAACTGTAGGAGTTGCAATATCACATTTAAATGCATTTAAAGGAAATATTTGAGATCTTTGTACTTTAACTATATTAATTTTATTTTTTTCAATATCTTTTCTTAAATATGCAGTAAAAGTAAAATTTAATTTTTTCTCCAGCATATACTTTATTTGATAACTAAGTTTAAAATGCAACCATTCATCATCTGAATCTAAGAAAGCAATGTATCTCCCCTTAGCCAATTTAATTCCAAGATTGCGAGAAACTGATGCACCAAAGTTACTTTTATTTGAATGCAAAATTATTTCATTATGGTTATCTGCAATTTCTTTGATATCCTTTATTGACTCAGTAGATCCATCATTTATTAAAATGATTTCTTTATTTTTATATGTTTGATTTAATGCAGAGAATATTGCATTTTTAAGAATTTTAGTCCTATTAAAAAAAGGTATTATTATTGAAACCAAGTCTTCCATTAATATTTACCATTTACGATTTCTTGTGTGATTTTATATTCATACTCATTCTTATCCAAATATATAAATAGATCTTCAAGATCTTTTTCTTCGTTTATCGAGGGCACCTGATCTTTTTGTATTATCCCAAATAAATTAAGACCATTAGATATTATTCTTAATTGCTCAATAGATTCAAAAATTTCGCACTTTGGGGCATCGATTAATTCTAATTTTAAAAGAGTTTCTTTTTTAAAACCAATCAAACCTTGAATTTTTTTTATATAAGAAAATTGATTTTCTGCAATTGAATATGAGGGACTTCTTCTGAAACAATAAAGAATTTTATTATTTTCATTTATTGCGGCTTTAACAATATTTTTTTTAAAAAGGTCCTCTTCTAAAAAGATTTCACTTAAAGAATTCCACGCATCAATCTCAGGATTTTTTTTAATAGCATTAATCATATTTTTTATGTGTTCTTCTTTAATTAAAGGCTCATCACCCTGGATTATTAAAACGTGAGAACATTCTTTCGATTTAATACTCTCAGTAACTCTTGAAGTTCCATTTAAATGAGATTCATATGTTTTTATTACACCTCCTCCATTTTTTGATACCACATTAAGTATTTCATCATCTCCAGATGCTACAAGTACTTCATCTAATAATCTTGATCTCTCAGCTCTCCTTCTAACATGTTCTATCATTGGGATTCCTAAAATATCTTTTAATATTTTTCTTTTAAATCTCACGGAGTTCAGGTGAGCGGGAATCACCCCTATTATTTTCAAATCTTTATTCATTGGGGAAAAACACCACAATCTACATTTATACATTGTCCTGTAATTGCACTTGCACTTCCTGAAGCAAGAAATATAACCATTGAAGCGACCTCCTCACTTGTGGGTAATCTGTTCAATGCAGTTTGAGATTTCTGAAAGGCTTCAAAAAAATTATCTAAATTACTTTCTACTGGAGAATGTTTTTCATTTAGAGCCTTTATAAGACCCTCTGTTTTAATTAACACTGGACATATTGCATTTACTCTGATTTTTTTACTACCTAATTCTTTTGCTAATGATTGGGTCAATCCATTCATAGCGAATTTAGTGGCAACATATACACTATTATTTTTGCTACCTCTTTTGCCTGCAATGCTGCTTATGTTTATTATGGAACCATTTTCACTTAGGAATTTTTCCGCCACCTTACAACCCCAGAAAGCACTATAGACATTAGTTTTTATAAGTTTATTCAAGAAATACTCATCTACTTCTTTAATTGGTTTCCATTCTGATATTCCCACATTATTAACATATAGATCTAACTTGCCATATTTTTTGACTGCAGTTTCAGCTAATTTTTTGTGACCTTCATAACTTGTTAAATCTGCCTTTATGAAGTCAACTTTTGCGAATGATTCTTTATCTTCATAAGAGCTTCTACCTCCTACAATTACTTTATATTTATTTTTTAATAATTCTTTGCTAATTCCAAGTCCAATTCCCTTATTACCGCCAGTTACTACAGCTACATTCATAAATAGATATTTTCTATAACTATAATATATTTGATGAATTAAAAAATTAATTTCCTAAATATTAATTAAATAGTCATACAAGAAAATCCACCATCAATAGTAATTTCAGAACCAGTTACAAAACTTGAAGCTTCAGAACTTAACCAAATAGTTGCACCTATAAGCTCCGAACTTTCTCCATATCTTTTCATAGGAGTATGATTTAATATCGCATCTTCTCTTTGTTTTGTAATGAAATTTTTTTTATTCCATTCTGTAGGGAAAAAACCAGGTCTAATTGCATTTACTCTAATATTATACTGAGCCCACTCTCTAGCTAAGTTCATAGTAAGATTTTTAATACCAGCTTTTGCCACTGAGTAAGCAAAAGCTTTAGATAATGGAGGTCCCGCAGAAGCAGATGAAATATTAATAATCACCCCTTTTTCCCTTTTAATCATTATTGGAGCAAATACTTTACATCCAAGCATTGTTCCAGTAATTTGTGAATCCAAAACACTATTCCAATCATCCATGGTAATTTCTAGGAAAGGTTTTGGACTATTTATTCCTGCACCATTAATCAATATATCAATGTTTTGAAAGTCATTTAAGATTTTGTTCAAAGCATTTTTTAAGCTCTCTTCATTTGTTACATCTACTTCTACTGCAATAGTTTTAACATCATATAGAGTTCTTATTTCTTCAGCAACTTTTAAAGCTTTCTCAATTCTAAGGTCTAAAATTGCAATTGATGCTCCTGCTAAAGCAAGTCCTTTTGCCATAGACCCACAAAGATGTCCACCACCACCAATGACAACTGCTAATTTATTTTGGAGAGTAAATAAATTATTTATTGATGAATAGTTCATTTATTTAAAACCCTTCATTGTATTTTTCATTTTTTGTGCCCAATTACTTAAAACGAAAAGATCTGAACTTAAGATGACAAATGTATAACCTTGATTTAAAGCTTCATCTATTTTGCTTTCATCAACATTAGATATTTGTGTTCCACAACTTTTTTTATATTTTGCACATGTTTTAATTACTTTGTTTGAGGCATCTATGACTTTGGGATGATCAATTTCACCAGGTAAACCCAATGAACCTGAAAGATCATAGGGGCCAATCATAACCCCATCAACTGTAGGATGAGAAACGATTTTATCAATATTATCTACGCCTTTTTTTGATTCAATTTGAACAATTAATATAGACTCTTTATTCCAATTATTCACGTAGTTCTTAAAATTTAAACCAAAAGCTTGTGCACGATTAACACCATAAGTTCTATTCCCAATTGGTGGATATTTAAGATAATTTGAGATTTGTTCAACTTCCTCAAAACTTTCTACCATTTGAACTATGAGCCCGTCCGCCCCAGAGTCTAATAATGGTTTAAAAAAATCATTTGAGTGAGAAACTGGTCTGGGTAAACAAGGAATTTGGTAAGACTGAGAAATAGAAATAATTCGCTGTGCTGAACCGACAGATATTGGTGCATGCTCCATATCTATAGAAATAAAATCAAAACCTGTTAAAGCAAAAGTTTCAGCTATTGAGGGATGATCATATGAAATCCATCCCCCAAAAAGTATTTTTCTTTCTTTGAGAGAATTTTTTAAGCTAGTCATGAACATATACTTAAGTGCTTTTGATATCTTTTAAAAATATCATAATCTAGATTAATTACTCGAAATGCCAAGAACTAATTTTAAAGCAGGATGCAGATGCAGTAATCCTTTTAGTTCTCTTTGAATATTAATTACTGGTAAATCCCATATTCTTAGTTTTTCCATTTTTAGTAATGCTTGTTCTAACGGTGTATCTTCATAAACATAAGAAAATTTTTTAGTTGCGTAAGAAAAAGCATCGTCAACAAAAGTAGCAGAAATTGGCTTTTGAACTTTTAAAATTAATCTTCTTATATCTCCATCAGTAAGAACTCCAACTAATTTCTTTTTAGAATCTGTAATGCAAGCAATTCCTAATCCATATTTATTAATCTCTTCAATTGTTTCTCTAAGAAGTTCGTTTTCGTTAACTATAGGAAAGTTATTCAATTTGATCATGACCTCTCCAACTAATAATTCTTTATTCATAATGAACGTTAAATTCGCCGTTTTTGCTAGTTAATTCTATTCTAAGATTATGTATGTTTATCGCCTCTGAAAGGATCATTTTGAGATATTTTAAATTCAAAACAGTATTTGAATCAGATAATGCTTTTGAAGGTTCATTATGGACTTCCATAAATAAAGCATTGATTCCGCAAGCACATGCTCCTCTTACTAGAAATGGGAGGAACTCTCTTTGACCTCCAGATATGTTTCCCATGGAGGTAGGTAACTGAATTGAGTGAGTGGCATCAAAACAGACTGGATAGCCTATTTTTCTCATAATGGGAAAAGCAGTCATATCGTTTACTAGTTGGTTATAACCAAAAAAAGTTCCTCTCTCAGTCAGAATAATCTGCTCACATCCGAAACTCTCAAGTTTTCTCACCGAATTTTTCATATTCCAAGGACTCATGAATTGTCCTTTTTTTAAATGAATTGGTTTTTTCGTTTTTGCGGCTGATTTGAGGATTGATGTTTGTCTACAAAGATAAGCTGGAATTTGTACTAGGTCACAAATCTCTCCTGTAGCTTCCGCCCAAGAAGGATCTGAAAAATCTGAAACCACTGGTATTTTAAATTCACTTCTCACCATTGCTAAAATATCTAGACCTTCAGTAATACCAACGCCATGGAAACTATCTTTGGATGATCTACAATCCTTGTCATAACAAGATTTAAAGATCCATTTTATCCCTAATTCTGAGCAAATATTTGAAATTGCTTCAACCATGAAAAAAGTATGATCTTTCGATTCAATTGCACAAGGACCCCCTATGAAAACCAAAGGATTTGAATTACCTATAATTATTGATTCAACTCCGTTTCCACCTACTTTTACATCCTTAAATTCCATATCTAAATATTGTAATATCAAATTCGTTTATCATACATTAATCTTGTTGTTAAAAGAAAAATTTTATAGTTTTATAAAACACAAAAAAATACTATTTCTTAATCTATTTATCATTAAAAATTTAAATTATTTTTAACAATTTTTATGCAATATTATTCTTAATTTAAGAGACAATTAATTAGTTAAAGTGATTTATTGTATTATAAATTTATTATTAATGTAGGAATATAAAATGAGTCATGATCTTATGATATTGGGTGCGAATGGGATGCTCGGGCATATGCTTTTTAAATATTTTAATTTTTATAGTTCATTGAATACAATAGGAATCCTCAGGGATAAAAGTAATTTATCTAATGATCCAAAGTTATATAAAAGTAAAAATATATTTGAATTTAACATTCTTGAAGATAATGAGTTAAATAAATTAATTAATAAATTTAAACCAGAATTTATTATTAACTGCGTGGGTATAGTCAAACAACATCAAGATGCAAATAATCCTCTTGTTTCCATAGCTGTAAATTCTCTTTTCCCTCATAAATTGAACAAATTATGTCAGTTATTTGGAATAAAACTAATTCATATAAGTACCGATTGTATATTTTCTGGAAAGAGGGGAAATTATACTGAAAATGATTATTCCGATTCTAGTGACCTTTATGGTAGAAGCAAATTCTTGGGCGAGATAAATACTAATAATGGGATTACTTTAAGAACTTCATATATAGGGGAGGAATTAGTTACTAAGAGAGGCCTTTTAAGTTGGTTTTTATCACAAGAAGGGATTATAAAGGGATTCTCTAAAGCGATATATTCAGGTTTAACAACTTTGGAAATAGCAAAAGTGATAGAAAAATTTGTTCTACCAAATAAATCTTTAAAAGGTATTTATCATCTTTCTTCAAACCCTATAGATAAATATTCTCTTTTAAATATCATAAAAAAGGAATATGAAAAAGATGTAATTATTGTGAAAGATAAAAATTACAAAATAAATAGATCTCTAAATAGTT
>MDTE01134849.1_pt1 | contig 13426 bp, 8 predicted proteins | sample 811231 | NCBI WGS metagenome assembly MDTE01 (sample SAMN05326651, study PRJNA326480) | marine metagenome | isolation source: seawater | place: Indian Ocean: Red Sea | collected 2010
CATCTTTAAAGCATTTTCTTCATTGATTATAAGTTCGACTTCACGTCTTAATCGCGCGGGAGACAACTGCCCAATTAACTTTGAATCATTATTGATCATGTTGAGTGTTTGCTCTTCTATATTGAATTGTAAGCGTGTGCTATAACGTATTGCTCTAAATATTCGCGTAGGGTCATTCTGGAAAGACTTTGGATGCAAAGCTCGAATAAGCCTGTGATTTATATCTTCGTAGCCATTTGTAACGTCTAATATAATTCCTAAATCATTTGGATGGAGAGAGACAGCTAAAGCATTTACAGAAAAATCCCTTCTTCGTAAATCATCTTCTATGTTTGAGGGGAAAGTTTGAGGGAGAGCTGCTCGAGTACGGTAAATTTCCTTTCTTGTAGTAGCCAAATCAAAAACGATGTTGTTGATCGTTAACTTTGTTGTATTAAATTGTGAATGAGATTTGATATACCCGTTATGTTCGTTAGCAAATAACTCTCCTAAATGCTTGGATGAGGCATCGGATGTTAAGTCGAAATCTTTTATGGGATTTCCTAGGATTAAATCGCGAACACCACCACCAACGAGCCAAAGGTGAGTGCCCGCACGAGCAGCGCTAGAACCTAATTCAGTTAGCGTATTAAATTCATTTTTATGTAGTAAAGGCTTTAACTCAATGCGCAGCATTGGGGTAGGGTAGCATGCTAGTGAAGTTTATGCGTTGCACATGAGACGATCAGGGTTTGTTTTTAGGAAATCAAAATTAGACGGCAATTTATCAATTTTCCAATGAATCCCTTCTTTGATCAATCCGAATTCATAGAATGATTCGTGTCGGTTCCTTCTATTTATAAAGAAAACTCCAGTGCTGATTTTACTTTCTTCAATTTTGACTGTGACGTAGGCTTTTTGGGGATCAGAAGAGTCATATTGCTTTTCCTCAGGGTAACTGAGTCGAAATTTTTCTTCGCGCTTTTGATAATTGTGATTTATGTAGCGATAGTTTTCAAAAGAACAAACGCTCTGATTTTTTTGAGATAAAAGATCATATGCATTTTTTAAATTCATGGTACTCCCTGAATTCGTCCATACAATATAATTCTGCACTACGAAATATGGCGAAGTAGTCTCAAAAATTTCTAGCTCGCTAGAATCAAATTCATCGATTCCCCTTGAAATAATTAAAAATGTGCTTATAACAAATAATATAAATACGATTGTGCCCATACTAGCGATGATTCTGCCAAAAGTAGTTGCAGGTAAGGGTAATTTGATAATAGTCATGGGGTTGATTCTATCGTTAAATTAAAATATGCGGGTTCTGAGGTTTTTGGGGCAGAAGCAGTGATTATTAGAGTGCCAGAATTGTCAGTAGAAAAAGTAACTTTATTATTTTTGTTTAGAGTAAATTCTGAAACATGGTTATCCTCATTTACGTAGAATAATGCGAAATCTTGCTTAACTCCCCTACTAGTATTCTTAACGAATCCATTTGGTTCCCAGGCGTCGTCAGCTTGTTCAAAATTATCAAAAAAACCTAATTCCTTGATTTTCACATCATCTAAACACCAGCCAGGGGTGTCGATTGATTCATCTGTGATGTATTCAAATCTAAGGAGGATATTGTTCCCTACAAACGGAGTTAGATCCATGTTTATATTACGCCATTTTCCTGATTGCCCAGTGTAGGAGGGGCCCAAAGATGTCCCTAAAGGATTATCTGTACTAGACCAATTTCCTTTTAGTATTTGCCAATTGCGCCCCAAATTAGTCGACACCGTGACATACCCATGATCCCATTGCTTTTCAATATCCCACCATGCCTTGAAGTTCAAAGAAGCAGTATTTAAGTTTCTAAGATCAAATGAACGGGTAAGCTGGGAATTAATGGAATTTCCTCGGTTGCTCCACCAGCAATACTCGCCACTGTAGGGTAATATTGGCAATATAGCAGTAGCCGGTGCTCCACTAAAGGAAATTAGTAAATCATCGGAGTTTAGAATTTCTGTATACCAAGCTCCATACTGTGATACAGATTCTGTAAACTCTCCCGGCTTAGTGATTACCATGTTTGGTGAGACTGTTTTATCAAGATAGTCATAGGTATATTGTTCACTTGAAGAATTTAAATAATTCGATATTAGCCAATCATGAAATAAATCAATAGATGTTTCTTTACGATCCATCAACTTTAAGACATTATCAATTCCAGTGAAACCATTTGACGGATTCGCAACCAGTAGCGCTATTCCTCGAGCCATTAGTTTTTCATTAAGGTATCCAGCAAAGAGTGAAGCGGAGGCGTAATTAGGTAATGATTTACCAGGAGACGAGGGCCATTTAGTCAATGATACGTTTGGAGCTTTTAGAAATGATGAAAATGGTAAAGCTTGATAATTAAGCCTTCGTGCTGCGAGTTCTGATAAACCTTCTTGCAGCCATACTTCTTCATTTTTGTCGAAATGCCAATGGAATAGATGTTGTAGCTCGTGCGTTAATGTCCCTAGATAACTTGGATCCATTAAATTTTCTGGTTCATTTAAATAGATTCCCATTCTTTGGTTACTGTAAGGATTAATTGATAAGGGAAGTATGTCTGAGGCTTGGAAATAACCTCCAAGCCTTGGGAAAGAACCATGAATGATGGCAATTTTCCCCGGTAATTCAAGCCCAGGGGTGAAAAATCTTATTGTTTCAGGCCAAATAACATTTTCGAATTCAGTAACTAATTCGCTGATTTCAGGAAGCTGTTTAATTGACGGAGAAGGAAAATACCAAACTGCATTTTTACTTGAATACACAACTGTAGCTTTGAATTGAAAATACTTTGGGGATCGAACATCAAGGCCCCAAAAATTTCTAGTTGAACCTACAGGCTCATTGGCAAAAAGTGTGCTTATTTCAGCAGGTTTTATTGCGATATTCTTGAATCTTTTAGTTATGTCATGAATATTGGAAGGCATTGCATCTGGAATTGACTTAAGTGCATCATTTTGAAAATCCTTTGTTTCCATAATTTGATCAGACATACTTGCGGGCACATTTGATGTAACTGTCGGGTCGCTTGAACAGCTACAGAAAATAGAAAATAGAAACAGATATGAAAATGCCAATAAATAATTCAATTGAATTTATTCATTGCGTAATCGATGCCGTGATTAACCCATGAACAGGTCGCTTTATAGGCGTCGTCAAGCGCTTTTTCTAATGTAGGAATTTCTGTGGTTTCAAACCTACTGAGTACGTGATCAATAGTATTTCCTTTTGGTCTTCCGATTCCAATTCGAAGGCGCGAGAAATTATCTGCTTGCAAGGTATGCAGAATTGAATTCAATCCGTTATGCCCTCCTGACCCGCCAGAAGATTTCATTCGGATTTGGCCAAGTGGGAGATCCATGTCATCAAAAACAATAAGGAAAGAACTGACAGGAATGTGGTACCTATCAGTTAAATATTTAATTGCCTGACCCGAATAATTAACAAAAGTACGCGGTTTTGCAATTACTAGGTCTTTGTCGTTGCTTAAACCTTCACCAATTATTGCGGTTTTCTTTTTTAAGTTGAATTCAATCTTGTTTTTGCTGGCAAAAAGTTCGGCAGCCATAAAGCCTACGTTATGTCTGGTTTGTTTATATTTTTCTCCAGGATTCCCTAACCCTACTATTACTAATGGTTTTTTCATCATGGGATTTAAATGAACCTTAAATATGCGGCTTAGATCGCTAATAATTTCCTCTAACATTTGATTAAAACGGGCCACGTTTGTCTAAATTTTGTAATTCTTCAAACGAAATGACGTGAACTCCCAATCTTTCGGCGTCTGCAAGTTTGGATCCTGGGTCTTCTCCTACAACAAGATAATCTGTTTTACTAGTTACCGAACTGCTAGTCGATCCTCCCCTATTTTTCACAAAATTTTCTAGATCAGATCGGGTGTAGCCATCTACTCGACCAGTAAGTACAAACCTAAGCCCTGAGAAAGACTGTGATTCGACGACTTGACTAGTAATTTCATTGTCGGTAAGTCTAAGTCCTGCTGTACGGAGCTTGTTTATAACCCGGATGTTTTCAGGGTTATTAAAATAGTTGACTAAAGCGACCCCAACAGTAGTACCTATACCAGGTATTGTTTCAAAATCTTCTAAAGAGACGATGGAGATCTTGTCGAGAGATTTGTAACGGTTTGCAATTAATTCAGCAGTTTCTGATCCTACGTGCGATATTCCTAATCCCGATATAAGAGATGATAAAGGTCGATTTTTACTCGCTTCAATTGCTGATAACAAATTGCTGGCAGACTTTTCACCCATACGTTCAATTTTTAAAAGATCATCATGACCTAAATAATAAATATCCGCGAATTCGCTAATTATTTTTAAGTCGAGTAACTGACGAACAAGCTTTTCTCCTAAGCCATCAATATCCATTGCGGATTTCGATACAAAGTGTTTTATCCTTTCGAATTGCTGGCTCGGGCAATTGATATTACTGCATTTGTGCGCGGCCTCACCTTCAACTTTATACACAACGGACGAACATGTGGGGCATTCAGTTGGCATTTTAAATGTGACTTCAATTCCAGTTCTGTTGGCTGTAACAGGGCCTATTACTTGAGGGATTACTTCTCCTGCACGCTCAATTATTACATGATCTCCTATACGAATATCCTTCCTTCGAATGTCTTCTTCGTTGTGTAAAGTCGCATGCTGTATGACCACTCCACCAAGTTGCACGGGCTCTAGAATTGCATAAGGGTTTAGGTTTCCTGTCCTGCCAACGTTAATTCCGATATCAAGTAATGTTGTAACAGCTTGATCGGAAGGAAATTTATAAGCAACTGCCCATCTTGGCTCTCTACTGATAAAGCCTAATTCCTGTTGGTAGGCAAATGAATTAACTTTGACCACTACTCCATCAGTAAGATAGTTTTCCTGATCGCGGGTACCTACCCACTTTTGATGATATTTGGTGACTGAATTTAAATCTGTAAATAGATCCATTGCAGGATTAACGCGAAAGCCCAATGATTTAAGCCATAGCATTGTTTCCCAATGATTGCTAGGGGTTGTTACTCCTAACACGAGTCCCAATTGATAAACCCATATGGATAGATGGCGCTCTGAGGTAATTTGTGAGTCAAGTTGGCGCAATGATCCTGCAGCAGCGTTTCTTGGATTGGCAAAAGGGGTTTGACCATTTTTTAGACGCTCCTGGTTGAAATTCTCAAATTCGTCACGTGGAAAATATATTTCCCCTCTTACTTCTAATTTTTCTGGAGGTTTGGTTGAATTTAATGACAGAGGAATTGATCTTATTGTGCGAACATTGGCTGTTACATCCTCTCCTCTGGTTCCGTCGCCTCGAGTAGCACCTTGTACCAATATCCCGTTCTGATATGTCAAAGAGATAGCTAATCCGTCAACTTTAGGCTCGCAAACCATCTCAAAGTCATCTTGTTGTAAACGTGTTGCGGCACGATTATGCCATGCAAGGAGTTCCTGTTCATTAAAGACATTGCCCAAACTCAACATAGGAGTGCTATGAATAACCTCCCGAAACTCTGGCGCGGGAGATCCTCCCACTCTTTGAGTAGGAGATTCGGAGGTTTTCAGCTCGGGAAGTTTGTTTTCTAGTTCTAATAATGCCCGAAAAAGTTTGTCATATTCTGAATCAGGGATGATAGGGTCATCTAGAACATAGTATCTATAATTGTGTAATTGAATTTGCTCTTTTAAAGAATTGGCTAGTTTAAAATTCTCTTCATCTTCCATCACAACCTCAAGTCGCTTAGAAGTATATGCATTCTTTTATTTGAAGTATCAATTTGTGGTTACTCTATTTAATTAATTCAGATCACTGCACTCTTATATAGAAGAAATGGGTTTAATGATGTCTGCACCTAAATCTTAAATTAGATCTATTTAGCTCACTAATGTTTCTGCAACCCATAAGTTTCATGTCTCGCTCCAACGCTGTTTTGTACAGTCCTAAAGCTCTTTCAACACCTGCTTGACCAGCTGCTCCAAGTGCATATAAATACAATCTTCCGCCTGCAACAGCTTTTGCCCCTATTGATAAAGCCTTTATCATATGAGTTGATCGCTGTATACCTCCTTCGCAAATAACGTCTATCTTGTCTCCTACGGCATCTACTATTTCTTCTAATTGATCAAAATTTGATCTTTGCCCATCCAATTGCCTTCCCCCATGATTGGAAACAATAATCCCAGTGCAACCTATGTCTACAGCTCTTTTAGCATCTTCAACGCTCATTATTCCCTTCAAGGCAAAATGTCCTCCCCAATCCGAAGCAAGCTTTTCGGCATCGTCCCAATTCATCGATTGGTCAAGCATAGTGGAAAAATAGCTTCCAATAGATGTTGATACATTATTTAATTCAGAGACATTGCCTTTCAATAATGGTAGTTCGAATTTTTCCCGAAAGAGATAATTCAGTCCCCACGTTGGTTTCGAAATAAAACTAAAAAAACTAGCTAATGTTAACTGAGGTGGAGATTTGAATCCCGTTCTAAGATCTCGCTCTCTACTACCGGCAGTAATCGTGTCGACTGTAAGCGCTAATACATCAAAATTCGAAGCCTTTACTCTATCAAGTACCGCATCGTTTACTCCGCGGTCCTTGTGGAAGTAAAACTGGAACATCTTGGGTGTGTCAATTTGATCAATTTCCTCAATTGGTACCGTGCCAAGAGTGGAAAGTCCAAACATCGTATTAAATTTGGCAACTGCTTTCGCTACAGCTCTTTCGCCATCGTGATGAAAAAGCCTTTGCAACGCGGTAGGAGAACAATAAAACGGCAAGTCCATTTTCTTGCCGAATATAGTAGTCGACAAGTCGATGTCCTCTACTCCACGTAACACGTTCGGCACTAATTCCACATCATTGTAAGAACTGGTATTTCTTTGGTACGTTATTTCGTCTTCAGCAGCACCATCTATGTAATGAAATATAGGGGATGGTAATTTCTTTTTGGCAAGTTTTCTGAAATCGTGGAAATTATGGCAATCATTCAATTTCATGATTTTCCCTCCTCATTGGCATAGGGCATTTGCCCTTCAGTTTATTCATTCCAATTAGTTAATCTGTTAACAATCTTCGGTCATAAGTTGGGCAACGTTTCGCCCCATACGTACAGAATAATTTGTTCCTCGATCCTCAGGATATATTTGCGTTGTATTGGCTAAATAAAGATTTTTAAATGGTGTGCGGTGGCTAGGTATGCTTTCTGTATAACCTCTGGTAACTATCGGCTGAGCAGCATCCACTTTGTGGTAAAAGTAATTAGTTACCCAGGATTCTTGGAAGTCAGGATTAATTTTTTGAAGATGAGGAATATACTCCTGATAAAGTTCTTCAGGATTCATTTTGTACATGGGGTCACTAGGCTCTAGATAATTTGTTAGATAGACAATATGGGCACCATGATAATGCGTTGCGGGTATGAAGTTAGTATGTTCTATGATTCCAAGGAAGGGTAATTCACGATCGCCTACATAAGTCCAATAATGGGGAGTCAGTGCTCTATCCAATTCTAGAATAACTAAGACGGCCGATAGATAGGTTTTATCGGTTAATTTCCGTAGGTAATCTTCAGGAATATTATCTAAAATTTTTGGTAATACAAAAGAAGGAACCGTAGCTAGTACTTGATCATAACTATGAAATGAAGAAGAACCTCCTTCCGGAGCAATCTCTAAACCAGATAAACGATTATCTTCAATTACTATTTTTTTCACATAATTGGATAGATGAATATTGCCGTCGCCATCTGCAATCCGCATAGCTAGGGTGTCAAAAATTTCACCAAAAGAACCGGAAGGATATGCAAGCTGCTCTTTTAATTTACCTGAAATTCCTTTTCCCCTAGAAGCAGTACGTAGTGCAAACTTATTCCAAAGCCAAGCCATAGTAATTTGGTCGTAATAACGGCCAAATTTACCTCTAAGCATGGGTTCGAAGATTGCGTAATAAATATTCGGGCCCGCATTTTTTATTAACCATTCTGAGGCAGTTATTTGCTCTAAGCTTTTCCATTCTTTCCTGCGTTGAAGCATTAAAGTAACTAGCCCTAGCTTGACTCTATCCCATAATGGAATTGGCCTGAAAGCCAATAGGTCAAACGGCGAGGTAAATTTCCACAACTTACCTTTAGTAAAATAACCAACGTTGGAGTCTATCCAGTTCAATTTATGCGATAGCCCTAGTTCAGAAATCAAGCCGATCATTGATTGATCGCTAGTGAACAAGTGGTGATACCCTCGCTCGATAGGGACGCCATTAATTAAGAATGTAGAAGCTTGGCCTCCAAGAAATGGAGCACTCTCATAAATGTCAACATGACAACCTTGGGAAACAAGATCATACGCAGCTGAAAGCCCGGCAGCTCCTGCTCCAATTATTCCAACTCGGCGAGATTTATGATTGTCATTCACTTGCTTCTCCGGTTAATTGCTTTAATGAAAGACTGGCGTAAAACATATATCCGATGCCTACAATTATAACGGGAAAAAGCAAAGATAAATGTAAAATAATTACATAGGCTGACGCGATACCGTTACTTACACCTAAATAAATTAGAGCCATCGTTGCAAAAACTTCAAATGGTCCAACTGACCCTTGAGAAGAAGGGATGGCAGTTGCTAAGTTGGAGGCAGAAACGACAACAAGTATTACGAGGCAGTATTCCCAAAGACTGGAAAAGAAACTGTCTATTCCAAATCCATAGCCAATAATGAAATACATACATGCCTCTGCTATCCATACAGGTAAAGACAAGAAGAAAACATTAAACAATCTGCTAGGTTTGTTCATGCCAATGAATCCACTGTAGAAACGTTCAATTAATGGAATAGCAGTGAGACGCAATTTCTTAGGAAGAATTTTTATTAAATTTACGGTCCCTTGTATAAACAAATTTGGAATGATTCCAACTAATACAATTAGTACTAAAACTAGTAAGAATGCTCCTATAACCAAATATAATAGTGAATTATTGGGCAGGTTAAGCGTTGTGGAAAAATCTGAAAATAGCGGGAAGATGGGTAAAAAAAATCCGCCAAAAAGTATGAAAGTAATAAGCGTTATTCCATCAAATACCCTTTCTACTAAAATTGTAGCTAGACCAGTAGCTGTTGAAATATTTTCTCGTTTTGCTAAATAGTAACTTCGAATTAATTCACCTGCTCTAAGTGGCAAAACATTATTAGCTAGATAGCCTACAAGGAGCACTGGATACAGTCGCTTTGTTTTTATTTGTTCGAATGGGGCTAGAAGATATTTCCAGCGAATACTTCGAAAATATAAGGAGACAAAATATATGATGATTCCCGGGATTAAATAGGCGTAATTTGCATTCTTGAAGGAAGTAATCATTTCCTCAATATGAATTTGGGAAATTAAAGCAATTAAAAAAGCTAGGCTAATTAGAATCCCTATCGTATATCTGATAGAAAACATCTTCAGTAATTAACCGTATTTATGCGAAAGTAAGAATATGTTTGCAAGTGGGGACTATTACCTTTCCATACACGTTTCAATGTAATCGTGAAATTTTTCAGAAAAATATACCGTACCTCTAGAGCGTTGCATTGGTGTTTCTATTTTTCTAAGGATTTGATAGTTGTATAAGGTTTGCCACCCTTGGCTTGAGGCAAAATCTTTCAATAGTTTAGCAAAAGAAATATCTCCGTACGCATAATTAGGAAACCACCAAAGATGATTAAGATCCCCGGCTATTTGATAGGAACTCAAATGATCTTGTTGCGCACCTTCTGAGGCCTTACTCATTAATATGACATCATAGTTTTTTATTTTTTGAGGTTCTTGATTTAAGGGTTTGTAATGGACGCTATCGAAATCACGCAAATACCACCTCCATTGCCATGAAAAATTATCGGATTCATCGACTAGAATCCGTATAGCTTGGTTCCTTTCTTTATTTATCTGATTAATGCATCGTGATGCATAAGATGTTTCTTGACCAGTTTGCGAATATACCAATATTTCTTTGGGGTTTTCCATACTTTGATATGAAAAACTTGCTCGAGCAGCATTGATTCCAATCCCCAGCACCCAAATACAAATTAATGAAAAGGTAAGCATGAGGAAAATGGATCTACTATTTATCGAATATTTGTCTGTAAATTTCAATTGATAAACAAAAAACATTAACGAGAGAAATCCGATTAAACAAAAAGATAATGATAGGAAGAGCACCCATTTTGAGTAAGGAGAAGGGGTAAGGATTAAGTAGAAAAAAATTGGCGGAATTGATATGAAGGATATTAATCCAGCCGAGTATATTTGGAATCTCATTTTCATAGGACTCGTTGAGGCTAATATTTTATCGACCACTATCCCGGATATTATTGCTAATGGAAGAGTTATACCGGTTAAAAGCCAAGGCATTTTTTCTCCTGCTATTGTGAATAATACAAGTGTAAGTATTCCCCAGGCGATAACGGTTATATTGAATGTCGTGCGATGCTTTATTAATAAATAGGCTGAGCCAACTAAAGCTAGAATTAAGGCTAAGGATTCATAAACCATTAATCCGAGAAGATAGTAATACCAAGGTTGACTTGCTCGTTCTACAGGTTGCTGCGCTATCCAGTACCCCAAAGACCCCCAAAGGCCGGTAAAAAGCCCTTCCCAGTTAGTAAAAAAACTTGTGAATAAAAGTAACCAAATTATCGAAAATGCTGCTGCTAATATTGGCCAAAGTCTTTTATTCCATAGCAAGCCGATAAATATAGAAAATGCTATGCATACCACAACTATAAATGCGGCTATATACAAACTCCCACCTACTGGGGCACCGGTTTCGGCATTCGATCTGATTAATTCCCCAGCAATAACTCTAGGATCATTTGGATCAGGATTTACTAAAACAATGCCAAATATTCCTTGAATTATTCCAACAAGTGGCGCCCATAATGGCAAAGAGCATGTGGCGAGAACCACCAGTAGATCACCTGCCGGGCCTATTTCAGAAAGGAATCTATTGCCTTTCAACCATTGCCATAGATGCGTTGAGGTTTGAAAAATAAGAATCAAGCCAATCGTACCTGCAAGTAAAAAAGTTGATTCTTTAGTGGAAAATGCTAATGCCCATACAATTGCCCAGGCTAGGAGCAGACGAAATTTCGGAGTTTGTTGGTACTTAATCATAATGGTTATAAGAGCTAGTGCCCAAACAGCCATATAAACATCGTTTCTCATAAATCTGCTGAAATAAACAATCGAAGGAGAGATTAGTAGATAAATAGAAACAAAAGCAGATCCAGTCTTCCCTATTTCGTTACGTAGAAAATAAGGCATGCCGACTAAGAAAACCCCAAATAACGCTGGAATTAATCGGGCCGTAAAGTCACTTGCTCCAAGGAAAAGAAAACTTAAAGACCCAGCATGGAAAAGAAAAGGACCATGAGTTAAGGGTGTATGAAAATACCCTGATCCTTGTGAATATACCCAAGAATACCAAGCATGTAGTATCTCATCATAATGAAGCGATCTTGCATCCAAGTCCCACAATCTAGTGAGTAGCGCTAGAGCAACAATCAAGATATAGACCCATCCAAAGTTGGTCCTAGGTGGGCTTAGAGACAGCACTTTATTCCATTGATTAAGGGAAAAATATTTTACTGTCGCCAAAGATTTTATTGCCCTTGGTTTCATAAACATTCATTAATCCAATTTATACATAATTAAACCTGGTTTTTCGAATACCAATGAACCAAGCTGCGTAAATTTTTTGTTTCCTGAGGATCCATATACTATGTTTTCGTTATTGCCAATTACTATGTACTGAATTCCATATTTTGAAATTAATTTTTTTGCCCCGATGGCGTCTGTAGTCGAATAAATCTCACGTACGTCAGTTTGTCGTTCATGTAGGGAGTTATGATTTACTCTCCACTGTCGCTCATGTCCCTCCCATCCAAGTACTGTTGGCCGTCCTGTGGCAGCCGCGATTCCACCAAGATTTGGATCCCAATCATTACATCCATTAGGGTTACTTGGACATGGAACAAGTGATCCTTCGAGTATAACCGTTCCCTTAGAGGTGTTTTCATTAATCCATTTTATTAATTCAAACTTGCTAGGGTTAGATTTACTAAGATGGAACAGTCCATTAAGTGTTAAATTATCGTGATTACTGGTACGAGTTGAGACGCCTGCGAACGAGTAATAGCTTAAGCCTCCAATAAGAACAATTAGAATGAGTACCCATGAGCTCAAACTTGCACGACCCGATAAGGTTCTTCTATCAAATTTCATAGAAATATACCAAAGGGCCACGCCTCCAACTATTGAGAGTAAAGCCCAGGATTGAAAATACAACTTAAATACGGTGTTGAATCTTTTTAACTCTCCACCAAAAATATCGATGACATGAAACAGTTCAGTTCCCATAATCAACGAGAGCGCTATAGAAGAAATCCCCATAACTGGTACGAAGCCATTCCATCTTGTTAATGCTTCGCGTCCAAAACTGGCACGACGCATATACTCACTATCTTTATGCGCAAGTGACCATGCAGAGTAAAGTCCGATAATAATTAAGGCCGCAAATGGAATTACGGTTAATAGCCTGTTAACTGCAAGGAGTTCACCATTAATTCCGCGATCATTACTAACTATGCCATCCCAAATGAGTCCCACAATAATTACGATGCTTCCTACAAAAAAAGTGAGACGAGGATTATATGCAAATAACGCTTCGTCAGCTCGGGGATACCTATATCCCAACTGATGAATCCCAAAGAGCGTTAAAAGTATTGCATAAAGAATAGGACCATATATTGGTTGCAACCAGAACATGATTGGACTCAACGAAGCAATCATAATGATCCACAATCGTATTGGACTCCAAGTGTCTTTACTCAAAGAGTGCGGGATTAATAATAGGTATAAAGGAATTATTAATAATCCAAAAACACCCCATATAAATAGTAGATGCAGCGGGCTAGTAAGGATTTCGGTAAGCGGCGCAATTCCTTTAGCAGAGCTTTCAAAATTCATTAAGAATGGAGAGCTTAGGAGATAGCTTGAAAATAATGCTATTCCAATTGCTAAAAATGATCTTGAAAACCTCCAAGGTCCGCCAATTTTCCCATTCGGAATCCATTTATCTAAATATCGGTAGTAGGAGTACACCGCTCCTTGCCCCTGACCTGGAGCACCTACGGATATATAGTCATTGCTAATTCTTACTGTCGAGCCAAAAGAGGCATTTGATCCCGTGTCGTTTCCAACAAGTTCAGCATGCGCAGTCCAGAATCCGTTTTTTGCAAGTTCATATACAAATATTTTCCCGGCATTAGCAAGTTGACTACTATCTTTACCGGCGCCTACCACAATAAATGACCCGTCGATATCTAATGATTCGCCAAAAGATTCTGAAGGAGCTGATGG
>MDTE01142538.1_pt1 | contig 13422 bp, 10 predicted proteins | sample 811231 | NCBI WGS metagenome assembly MDTE01 (sample SAMN05326651, study PRJNA326480) | marine metagenome | isolation source: seawater | place: Indian Ocean: Red Sea | collected 2010
CCACTCATCCGCATCAAATTTTTTCGCCGTAAACAGTGGAATGAAATCCTTATAACCAAACTCTGTCGCGGGACCAAAGAATTTCTCGTGGTAGGCAGACTGAGGAGTACCCTTGTGGTACATATTTCGGGAGTACCACGAGCCATTCGGTCCGCAGGCTGGAACACTGTATAGACCCCAATGCGTGTAAATACCAAATTTTGCCTCTCGCAACCATTGTGGTGTTCGATGATTTAGTAGAGAGGTCCAACTCGCCTCGTACACTGGTCTCATATTAACCCTAGAGAAATACTTTCCTTTGACCAAATAACTCTATGGTTTTTTGTATCAAACAGTCAAATTGCCGCTAGCGCTTCCAGACGATCACAGGCATTATTAAAATCAGAATGTCTTTCGAGAGAAGTAATGAAAACAAGAATGCCGGCTTTGAGTCTCGCAGCTGTGCCAGGTAGAAGAAGAGCGACGATATCATTAGCTATGGAGATAGAAAAAAAAGGGTTCAGCGGCATCTATGGACCCAGTTTGGGCGACTCTTTAGCTTTGTGTGAGGCACTCGCCTTTGCGACGAAAGAGATACATTTTGGAACTACGATAATGCCTTTTTATTTTCGACAAGTTGTCGATTTCGCGAGTACTGTATCCTTTATTCATGAGCTCTCTGGCGGGAGATTTAAATTCGGAATTGGTGTGAGCCATGAACCTGCATTGAAGGCTCGGGGAATTTCAAGTGGAAAGCCTCTTGAGGATACGCGTAAGTTTGTTTCTGAACTTCGAAGTACGCCCAGGGTAGGTGAGTTGCCGCCGATTATACTTGCGGCATTGCGTAAGAAGATGATTAATTTGTCAGAAGAAATTGCAGAAGGGATGGTGTTTGCGAACGGGGTTAGATCTCATATGAAGCAAAGCCTGCAAGCCATTTCTGAAAAGGCGAGAAACTCAGCTGACTTCTTCATCGGCGACATGATCCCTACCTGTATTAATGATGATATTGAGCTTGCGAAGGCGGTTAATAGAAAAACGCTCACTTCATATGCTTATCTGCCGAACTACCGTAATTATTGGAAAGAGGCAGGATATAGAGAAGAAATGGAGGGTATCGAAGCAGCAATAGCGGAGGGTGATCGCGAAAAGGTTCAGTACTTTCTGACGGATAAATGGCTATCGGATACCACGTTGTTTGGTCCTGCATCGCAAGTGAGAGAGGGTGTCGAGGCTTGGTTTGATGCTGGAATAAAAACACCGATTCTTGTACCTTCCTCGGCGAATGGTGGTCAGATGATTGCTTTTGAGGAAATGCTAGCTATCTGGTGATCAAAGTTTACCAATTTATGGTAGAGGAAGAGATTATTCTTTTTTGAAGGGAGGTGGTGGACTGCCAGATGCAACAGGAAAATTTATGCTTAGAGACAACCTTAAGGCTCGATATTGCTATCCCGTATCGAGCATATCTTCCTAACAAATATAACGAAAAAGGTAACGGGTACCCGCTGTTGCTCTTCTTGCATGGCGCAGGGGAGCGCGGCTCAGATTTAGAGGTAATGGCCAGGATTGGTCTCCCGAAGTATATTGAGGGAGGGGCAGAGCTGCCCTTCGTTCTGATTTGTCCGCAATGTCCGAATGGTGAGGTATGGGATGTACACGCTTTGATTGCTTTACTGGATGAAGTAGTGGGTAACTACAACATTGATCTTTCAAGAATTTATGCTACTGGTCTTAGTATGGGTGGTGGAGGAGTTTGGGAACTGGCTAATAAGATTGCTGATAGGCTCGCTGCGATCATTCCGATCTGCGGGCGCTTAGCCTTAATTAACGCTCAGAACTTGCGGGACCTTCCTGTGTGGTGCTTCCATGGGGAAAAAGACTCCGTCGTCCCGGTCGTTGATTCTGAGAGAATGGTGATGATGCTGCGGAAGGCAGGGTGTGATGTAAAACTCACCACTTATCCAGATACAGATCACGACTCATGGACTGAGACTTACAAAAATCCAGACATCTACGATTGGTTATTATCACATAAGAATACTTTGAGCTAAACCAACCTTCAATTTTCTTCAGATTCTATTTTTCTAGCTGTGCCAAAGTTTCCTATGAAGAGAATCAGGATCTTTTGATACATGACTGTTTGTTGTTAGATGCATAACGTGGCGATCAGTAAGGTCATATTTGGGCCAGTGCGGCAAGCCTGCATCATCCGGGCTACCAGTCCATGCAAATTTTGTAAGGGCGGATGACCAAGCCTCTGCCAAGTGAATAACCTCAGGTAGGCTACTGTCGTGAAGTCTTTTTACATGGCATTGAGGGTCTGCATATGCATTAAACGTAAATGCCATTTCGCAAGCGTGAGTTGCGCCACCCAGCTTCCCGTTGTACTCGATTGTCGTATCAAGATCAAAACGATATAACCAGCAATTAAGCTTTGCTTGTACTGCTTTCTCAATAAATTCAATAGCGATACGCAAAAAACTGTCAGTCATAATAATTTCAAACAGTCGCTTTGGGTTTTGGTCTGGGTATGCAGTCTTAATACCGTTAACGTAGTTGGTTGCATCTTTTTTATCGAGTACATAGCCTGCCGAGCCTAAAAGTCTCTTTTCGTAACTTGTCATATCTTCATCATTAGAATCAATTGGCGTGAGTAGTGTACCCTCAGTTCGGTTCGTGCCGATTATAATTGGGATGCCACTATTTGGGCTCTCTGCGATCGCCTCGTTGAAGGATCGAGTCAGAACCTTACCATCTATGCAAAGTCCAGCCGGTAGCTCAGCCTTGATAATTTCCTCAGCGGACATGCTACGCAGCGTGTCGAGCAGTTCTGTAGTGCCTACACCAAGTTTTTCAGCGATTTTTGGGTTTTGATCACCCTCCGGCCATCTTGGGCCGTTAGCACTGTGAATAATGGCTTTGTGAAACAATCCGTCTGCCCCCGGAGCTGCGAATAGGCCAAGCACCCCCAGACCTCCAGAGGACTCTCCAAAAATCGTTACATTTTCTGGATTTCCACCATAATCAGTGATGTTATCTTTTATCCATTCTAAAGCGAGGATCATATCTCGATAGCCGTTTGAGACAGTCCCCGTAAGTTCATCACTAAGAGAATCAAGATTGGTAAATCCAAACGGACCAAGACGGTAATTAACGGTAACTACGAGTACATCACCTTGACTTGCGAGGACTCTACCGTCGTACTCATTCGCACTTCCTGACCTGAACCCGCCACCATGAATCCATACCATTACGGGTCTTGTTGAGATCTCTGTAGAAGGGGTATAGATGTTTAAAAAAAGGCAGTCTTCGCTTAATTCTCCAGGTGTGTCTTGTCCCATGGTTCCCATTTTATTTGACTGCATTGCTCTATTTGGATAGTTCGTGGCATCGAGTAAGCCGTTCCAGGATCCTGATGCTAACGGAGGCATAAAACGTAAACTTCCTATAGGCGGTTCGCCATACCGAATCCCTAAAAAAGAGAGGCTAGTGCCATGATCTATCCCCTTAATTCTGCCTAGTCGCGTATCGATTACTGTCATCATGCCCCCAATTGCTGTAAAGCGGATTTACGACTCAACATCTTACACTGATTAAAGGTCTACACTATACTTAGAAAGAAGAGATTACCGGTCGCTGGTTGTTGAGTTGGCGATTTTCTTTATTACTTTTGTTATTCTCCATTGCTGTTCACTTCGCTTTCACAATAAAGTCACCTCGTAATGCATCGATCTCCGCTAATCATTACACACTCACAACTATCAAAATTGGTGGTTTGCGATGAATCGGTGTCAGCTTTGGATGTTTCTGTCCAGGCGCAAGTAATTAATTTACTGGAGGAGCTGCAAGAAGAGCTGGGTTTAACATATATATTTGTTGCACATGATCTTAGTGTAATCCGTCATATTGCTGATCGTGTGCTAGTGATGCGCCATGGTCGTATAGTAGCACAAGGTCCTGTAGAAAATGTTTTTAGTGCTCCAAAAGAGGATTATACAAAGCTCTTACTATCTGCGATCCCATCCCCTGATCCCGATATTCGACTAAGGCTCGAGGATCGAAGACTCTTGGGATCTTAAATGGTAAGTTCTCAAGAAGAAAACGAAGCATTTATCGCTAAGCATTTGAGACGTAATGTTTTAGTACAGTTAACCCATGGCCTTTTTGGACAGACAGGGTTCCGACTTTTTGCCGCACCGACCTTTTTACCAGTCTACCTCTATTCACTATCTGGTTCCGAGTTTGTTGTTGGTCTAGCGCGTTCATTGGAAGCGGTTGGACAAATGCTAACACCGATGGTCGGAGCCTCATTAATAGGACACCGAAGAAAAATTCTTGGTATAACGCTTACCTCGAGCATACTGATGCGATTGCAGATGCTTGGGATCGCCCTCGCCGGTTTTTTTCTTGGATCTACCAATATTGGTCTCTGGTTGATTATATTTTTTATGGTGCTTCTAGGAATTATGCAGGGCATCACCGTGGTTATGATGAATTCATTACGCGCAAAAGTGATTCCTGTTCATCGTCGAGGTTTCGTTGCTGGTTGGAGGAATTTCCTCTCCAACGGGGCTACAGCAATCATTGCTTATTTTGCCGGTGGCTATTTTATTGACAATAATGTGCTTGGCGATGGTTATGCTGCTCTATTTCTATTGGCGTTTTTTGTAGCATTATTAGGGATAATAGTATTCATGTTTACCAAAGAGCCAACAGGTATCGAGCTTCGTGAACGTGAAAACATACAACAGAGCTTTAAATCTTTAAAGCCGCTTTTTAGGACGAATCCACATTTTGCTCGATTTTTTTTAGTCACTGTATTGGGCTCAATCGGGCGTATGGCGATGCCCTTTTATATACTTTTTGCTGGAACCCGAATGGAACTATCAGGTGCAATGCTTGGATTATTGACAACAATCTGGATGTTATCTGGTACGGTGACTAATCTCTTGTGGGGAGAGTTAGCTGACCGAAAAGGTTATCGTGTTGTGATGCTCATCACGCTATCGATGTGGGTTTTAGCGCACTGCCAGCTCTTAATGATTCAGGGTATCTATGGGGTAATGGTATTCTTTGTGGTATTTGGAATTGCTATTAGTGGATTTAATCAGGCTCGGATGAATATGGTTTTAGAGTTAGGTTCTGATGCAGATATTCCTTTACGTGTTGCAGCGTCAAACATGGCCAGTAATACCGTCGGTGCTATTGGACCACTTCTAGGAGGTCTAATCGTTCTCGCCATGGGGTATGAGATTATTTTTATTATTTGCATAATAGTTCAGTCTATTGCACTCGCCATTATGCTTAGCGCTGTCCCAGAACCAAGGTCTTTAGATACAAAGTGAAGATAAGTCGACGCAATAGTTGAAGCCTTCGTTTCCACGAAGTTGTGTTTTGTTAAGCCAGGGTATTATTAACCTATCCACTTTTTATTATCGGCACCCACTGTCTTCGGGGCTCGCTGGGGGACGAGTGAATGACCATTTAATTTGAATCCTATACCCGGTATCTTAACGGCGGTGTTTGCAACTTTTATTTCCCTGAGTAAACCCCTGGAGGCTGGCTGTCCCTCTTCGAGAACCTCTCCGATTGTTCTTACTCGACTAGCGGGGACGCCCACATCCACAAGAATCATTTCCCAATGGATTGCAGTGTCCTTGAGGAATGTTTCATTAAGTCGTTCCCGAAAAGATGCTATATTTTTTTGGCGCTTATTTGGGCTAGCCCAGCGAGGATCTTCAATCCATTCTTCGTGATTTAGTGCCCTACAAAGACCCTTAAACTGACGTTCAGTGTTTGCTGCAATCGCTAGCTGTCCTTCCGCGGTATCAAAAGTTCCTGAAGATGGAGATCCACTAGCTGCTTCGTTTCCGAGTTTGGGGGGCTCTCTACCAGTTGTTGCAGTCATGGCAAGATTATTTGCCATTAAGATCATAGCAGTATCGAGCATAGCTACATCGACACTTTGACCCTCTCCCGTCCTATTTCGTTCTAACAATGCTGAAGTAATAGCAAAAGCTGCATTAAGACCGGTACCGTAATCAATGTAGGGTGCACCTACTTTTACTGGTCCCATTTCTTCGGTGCCAGTTGTGTTCATAATCCCCGACATTGCCTGCACTATATGATCATAGGCTGGTCGGCCACCGATTGGTCCTTCTCCTCCGTAAGCCGAAATCGAGCAATAGATAAGTGAAGAATTAAATTGGCGAGCCGATGATTCTCCTATCCCAAGTCTCTCCGCGACACCTGGTCTAAAGTTTTGTACTAAAACATCTGCATCGACAAGTAAGTTATGTAGGATGGCAAGATCGCGTTGATCCTTGAGATTTAACTCAATAAAGTCTTTTTGCGCATTTTGTACACAAAAAGCAAGTCCAAGACCAGTTTGACTAAGTTCGGGAATAACATCCGAAAACCTCGTTTGTTCGCCTCCAGGCCGCTCGATTTTTATGACCTCTGCTCCCAATAATGCTAATTGATAGGTACAGTAAGGCCCTGCAAGAACCTGGGTTAGATCAATTACACGCACTCCCTTCAATGGTTCTGGTCTTTCTGTCATTATTTTCCCCCACTATTTTGAGCCACTATAGAAGATTCCTCAGCCTTCGTGCAAAGCGAGCGAATTATTTCATTTTTTAAATCAAATTAATGATAGATGCGGATTATTCGAAAATTCGGCCTTAGAACCAATCTCTTATCCTTCTACTTTGACCTTCCGATGTTTTCCGATATTCTCGAGCACAACTATTTCGGGAACAAACTAATGAGAAAATTAGAAGGTAGGGTTGCGCTTGTTACGGGCGCGAGTAGGGGGATAGGTAGAGCGATTGCCGAGGGCTTTGGTCGTGAAGGAGCAGATGTCGCAATTAACTATACCACCAATAAATCTGCTGCGATTGAGGTTGCAGAGTGTATTCGCGGGGAAGGTCGAAGGGCTGAGATCTATCAAGCAAATATCGGTATTGAGGAGGAATGTAATACGATGTGTGACAGCGTCCTCAAAGATTTTGGACGCCTAGATACGTTGATCAACAATGCTGGTATGGGTTCTGCGGCAATCAATCGGCCAAGGATTGCAGATGCAACCAATAACCAATGGGAAGCCCTTTTCGCAGTAAATTTTTGGGGGCCAGTCTACCTTTGTCGGCGGCTTATCCCAGTGCTACGTAAGGCTGAGCGCAGCGACATAATAATGATTTCCTCCACTTCTGCTCAGGCCAAGAATCCTGGTTTTGGAGTTTATTCCGTGAGTAAGGCAGCTTTAGAAACAATGGCACACACTTTAGCAAGAGAAGAAAAGAAGCATGGAATGCGAGTCAATATCATCGCGCCAGGTTTAGTTGATACCGATATGGGTCGTCGAATTGTTGAGGCAACTGGCAACGGAAATATTGCTGATAGAGCTCCGTCTGCGCCTTTTGGTTTTGTATGCACTCCTGAAGATATTGCCTCGACCGTATTGCACCTTTGCTCAGAAAAGGGGCGCTACATTACTAATCAGCGAATTACTATCTCGGGAGATTGATCTTCAAGTTTCGCAATTGCAGTTAGGGATTACGCGCTCCACTCAATGCATAGTCGTAGGAAGTGCCTGTTTCGCATATTCCGCTCAAAGTTCCTTTGAGTTTTCCTTCGTCAAATCTAAGTAAGGCGAGCATTGTTCTAGTTACACCTTTTCCCCACTTCGCTTGAAAGGGGAACGGGGTATGAGAGTATTTTAGTGAGCGGCCTTGATATGTGATTTCTCCGATAGCGATTTCTCCTTCCGTCTCATCTTGGAGAGTCCCTGATAATAAACCGTTCTTCTTTGATATGAAGAGTCTAGTTTTGGTGAGCGTGCCATAAAAATTAGTTGTCATCTCCCACTCTCCGAGAATCTCCTCGTAAGCGGGCAAAGCATTTTTGACACCAGGGTAATCACGCCATAACCAGCGGAGAGTTTCCGGGAATAATTCTCCACCGTGAGTGAGATCATGACCACCAGGCCCTAGTTCCAAGCGATAGTCGTACTTGGAAAATTGAAGTGCAGAGGCCATGGATAAATTACCGAGAGTCCAATTTCCCTCATCCAAATTAAGGTCATTTTTTCCATCGGCAAGAAATACTCTTAACGGTTTCGGACTATTGCGCGTTTGTCTAACTAGGTGTGGGAAGTCAGCTCCCTCAATATGTCGTGCGAAGCTGGCTATGTGGCAAATTACTTTGCTGAAGATATCGGTCCGTTGCCATGCTACGGCGAACGCACACAACCCTCCATCACTCATACCACAGATTGCTCTTCCGTCCCGAGTGTTCACCAGCCGATAATCTTTACTGACCTCCGGAATTATCTCCTCAAGGAGAAACCTAGCGTAGACGTCTCCAGTAGCGACGTATTCATCTGCCCGAGTGCTTGTTTGGTTAATAAGTCCCGGGGAGACGAAAATACCAATGGTAATAGGCATTTCTTCGTTATGAATTAAGTCGTCAAAAATCTTTGCTGCTTTTACAGGGCCGTCATCATTCACATATGCCTCACCATCTTGAAACACCATGAGGCACGCCGGGGATGTATCTTGGTATTGGGATGGAATATAAATCCAATAATCTCGCTTCGTTCCCGGGTATATATAACTTGATTCAAATCTACGATGTTCAACTTTACCTTTCGGCGATTGCTCTTTTTTTAAGATATTCGGCATAGGATTACCTTTTTATTCCCCAGGAGATTGACAATCTTATCACCGTACTTTCGCGGTAAGGGGGTGATAATCTGTAATTCAGATATCTTCTCGTTGTTTTCTCTGTGTTCCAAGTGTCAATTGTATGTTAATTTTGCGATTGGGGTTTATATGCCTTTTTGGGGCGCTATCTTGAAGACACTACTAAACAATAAGCTTTCGAGGAAATTCGTGAAATGAGTAATGCAAATATTCTTCCAATAGATACAAAAGAAGCGACTTTAGAAATAGTCGGTGGGAAAGGTCGCTCCCTCGCTGAAATGGTAAATGCTGGCTTAGCGGTTCCTGGAGGCTTTTATGTGACGACTACCGCTTATAGGCAATATATCTTAGAGAACAATCTTCAACAAAAAATTATTGAGCTCGCTAAGCCTGAAATAGGGGAGTTTACACTTTCATTTGATAAGGCCTCAGCGGCGATACAAAACATCTTCATGAACGAGTCAATTTCTATTGAAATGGCAAAAGAAATTACTAACGCATATACAGCGATTGAGGGAGATATTCCTCCTGTAGCAGTCCGATCCTCAGCAAACGCAGAGGACCTTCCTGACATGTCATTTGCGGGTCAACAAGACACCTACCTAAACATTCGAGGTGAGGATGAAATTATCGCGGCTGTTAGAAATTGCTGGGCATCGCTTTGGACGCCCCGTGCGATGGCCTATCGCCATCAAATGGGGATTGATCATGAAGCTGTTGCTATGGCAGTTGTCGTTCAGCTAATGGTGGCCTCTGATGTCTCGGGTATTTTATTTACTGCAAACCCTGCTACGGGCGAGCGTTCTGAAATGATTATCAATGCAAGTTTTGGGTTGGGAGAGGCAGTAGTCAGCGGCCAAGTCACACCAGATACATACACCGTTGATCGTGATACGAAGCAAGCGACGGACACCATCATTGGTGCAAAGGAACAAAAAATTGTTTCAGATGGTGCCCAGGGTACAAAATTGGAGGATATTCCTGAAGACCAGCGCAATACTTCGTCATTGTCGGAAGAGGCAATTAAGGAACTGGTAGATCTAGCGGTGAAAGCGGAGGCCCACTTTGGGGGGCTGCCGCAAGATATCGAATGGGCGTATGCTAATGGGAGACTTTTCATGCTTCAGTCTCGGCCTATTACCAATCTTCCCCCGCAGCCTATCAGTGTCGAGTGGGAACCACCGGCGCCGGCGAAGATACTGGCTCGTCGCCAAATCGTCGAAAATATTCCAGATCCTTGCACGCCCCTATTTGACGAGTTGTATCTTTGGGAAGGTTTGGAAACTGGCAAAGACGGTAAAAAGCGTGGGAGCTTTATGGTTGGAGGTGGTCCAATGTTTATCTCTATGCATGGTTACGCTTATCAAAGATTTGATTGGCCACAAGTCATTGCCGCAAGAGATGAGCGACAAGCGAAGGAAGCTATGACAGAAGCAGAGATGGACGCCGCAGAAATTGCAGCGGACGCTGAGCAATTTGGAGAGTCTGGAGCAGAATTTGCTGCGAGAGACCCCAAAAGTGAAATCGGGAAGCGTTTGGCCGCAGAAGCCAAGCAATTTGAGGGTACTGATAAAGAACAGAAGGATCTTGGCTTGTTTTTGGAAAGTCTATCTGATGAAGACAAGCAGGCCTTTGATGACTGGGCAAGCAATTCAGGGATCGATAACGTCGCAGGAATAGTGACAGTGCCTGAAAGTAAAAACCCAACTTTTAAAGCCTTCAACAGAACCGAGGTTAATGAAGGTCAGATCAAGGAATTCTATGATTGGGCGAAACCCATGATTATGGAAGCAAGGGAGAAATGGGAGACGGTCGATCAAGGTAACCTCAGTGACGAGGAGCTTTTTGCGGGTGTGAAAGAGCTTTCGATAGCTGGAGGTAGTTTCTGGAGTGGAAATGGTGGACACACTTTCGGAGTTGCCAAGTCGACGGATGATCAGCTTCAGGCCTTTTTAAGAGAGATTTTACCAGACCATCGTTTTACAAGTGGCCAATTTCTGTCGGGCTTCAGATCTAAGACTGTTGAAGCAAATGAGCACATGTTTGAAATCGCTCAAAAGATCTCCGAGAGTAAATTGCTGAAGGAACTGGTTATTGTTACGCCGGCCTCTCGGCTCATGCAAACCCTGATTGAAAATCCTTCAGCCAAGGAAATCGTCGAGGCAATAAACGGTTATCTCGAGCTCTATGGACACCTCGGATATAGTCTGGATTATGCAGAGCCCCTTCCACTTGAGGATCCTTCTGGTCTGCTAGCGACACTAAAAACAATGGTTTCAGATGATGGATACAACCCTGCAAACCACCAGGCTGAAGCGACTAAAAAACGTGAGAAAGCCATGGAAGATATTCTGAAATTATTAGATGGTCTACCCTACTGGCAATTTCGATTCCGAATTTGGTTCACTTATCGTTTTTATCATATCCGTGAAGAAGTTATGTACTACCTTTATATGGCTTGGCCACCGCTCAGAAAATTGGCGTTAGAATTAGGTCAACGTCTGACAGAACGTGGCTCAATCAGTCAGAAAGAACATATTTTTTATCTAGTTTCTGAAGAAATAAATCAGGCAATTGAAGCAGGGGAAAGTGGTGGGGCCGTTCCCGAGTTAGCGTCTCTTGCCGAGGAGCGATTTGAGCTTAGAGAAGCTCGAAAAAGACTGCATCCACCAGGAACTGTACCTTTTGATGCGAGTGATGATCCAGCTGTACGATTTAAAGAGACCCAATTTGCGAATGATCCTAATTCAAATACGATGATGGGTGTTCCGGTGAGCCCCGGTTCTGTTACTGCGGCGACGAGTCTCATCAACTCACCTGCCGAATTTGATAAAATGCGTCCACGAACCATTTTGGTTTGTGCCCAGACTAATCCAGCCTGGACTCCCCTATTTGCTCACGCTTCTGGGTTAGTGACAGATATGGGTGGTATTTTGGGTCATGGTTCAATTGTGGCGAGAGAGTACGGTATACCTGCTGTTGTAGGAACCGGGACCAGTACGCAGCGGATCAAGCATGAACAAATAATCACTGTGGATGGCGATGTGGGGACTGTAGAATTGCATGATGAATAGAGTGACATTGACATGATCAGGGTTTATTCAGTGAATATAACGTTGCATACACCCGTCGATGTATGAGCTGCAAGATAAGATCGCGGTTGTAAGTGGTGCAAGCCGCGGGATAGGTGAGGCCAGTGCCCGCGTATTGGACGGGGCTGGAGCTCGAGTTGTGCTTACAGGACGGACATTGGACGATTTAGAGCGTGTAGCATCGGATCTGAAGCATGACCCCGTTATTTTGCAGGCTGACCTTTCCGAGCCAAGAGCGGGTTCAGAGTTAGGTCGGCGTGTGATCGAAAGTGTTGGATCTGTCGACGTACTAGTCAATAATGCCGGCATCCCAATGCGCCGAACTCCCGACTCTCTAACAGAAGAAGATTTCGATCTCGTATTCTCGATTAATGTTCGATCGCTTCTAATGTTAACCCTGGCATTGGGCCCTGGTATGGCGGAGCGTGGTGGTGGCTCGATTATTAATATCTCATCAATTGCTAGTCTGAGAGGCCCGGTGGGAAGGGTCGCTTACGCTGGAACCAAAGGAGCGGTTGATGCCATGACCAGAGCTCTTGCTGCGGATTGGGGTGAGCAAGGAATTCGGGTGAACGCCATTTGTCCTGGTCTCATTGCCACTGCAATTTGGGAAAAAGATCGCGCTAATATACCTGGATTAAGTGAACAGTTAGAAGACAAAGTTGCACTCAAGCGATGGGGCTTTAGTGATGATATTGCCGATGTTGTACTATTTTTTGCTTCTGATGCCTCGCGGTATATGACGGGGGAGGTAGTAGCTGTTGATGGAGGTATGGCGAGGGTTAATTCACCATCTCGGCTATAGTTTATTTTACGTTAGGGCGATTTGTGCCCCGCGTACTGTATTAGTGCCCTCAAATATCCAAGAGTGAAGGCCTCTTCGGGTGTCCCATCTCCCTCTCCAGGAACGTGGTCTGGGACGATCATGCCTTTAAACCCAATCTCGATTAGAACATCCATAATGGCATGCAAGTTAAGGTAGCCGGCATCAGGAAAGGTTTCAATGAAGTTTGGCAATGGCGATGTGATATTCCGCATGTGTACTTGGTGAATTTGGCCTGCGTTTCCAAACTCACGAAGAGCGGAGCCAATATCCTCGCCTTCTCCCAAAGGTCCCTCCATTTCTGCCCATGTGCCAACGCAAAAAAGAATACCTGAATTAGTCGACTGGTCTGAAATCTTCATCGCTCGCCGAAATGAATCAGTACTTTTAAATATTCGATCTACACCTTGGTGATCGAGAGGTGGATCATTTGGATGAAGTTGCATCTTAACCCCCGCTTCTTGAGCAACAGGTAAAACTTCTTTTATATACCGTTCGTAGTTTTCCCAAAGCTCATTTTCTTTATATTGTCGCAGGTATTGCTGAGGTGCTTTCTTCGCTAGCGTTGTCGAAAAACCTCGTGATGCTACCCCTCGCGTATTTTCACGATGCGTTTCATACATACCTCCGGTATGCCAAGCGTAGGTCGTATGAGGGATACCGAGATCACCTAGATCCCGAATAAAATTCTTAAAAAAGTCCAAGTCTTTATCCCGCTCGGGGAGGCCTAGGGCGGCTGACGTCGAATTATAGAGATCCTCCAGCATGATTTCATGAAGCTCTAGTCCTGTTCCCTTTACGGTTTCCACAATTTCCTCCA
>MDTE01165005.1_pt1 | contig 13422 bp, 3 predicted proteins | sample 811231 | NCBI WGS metagenome assembly MDTE01 (sample SAMN05326651, study PRJNA326480) | marine metagenome | isolation source: seawater | place: Indian Ocean: Red Sea | collected 2010
CATATCCCACATATTATCACAGTGTTTAAATTGAGATTTAATTGCGTGATATTTGCCGAGGAGAGCGGCGTAATCTACTACATATTTATCATGATTCTTGATGACCTTTTTCGCAAGAATCGTTTTATCAATACCTCTAGTGATCGATAAAATATTTAAGAATGGTGTAGACGCTTCTGGATTTTTAAGAAGTTCTTTTGCTTCAGGAACTTGATATGCCCAAGACTCTTGCTCTACATCATGGCAATTTTTAAAGTTTTTAAAACGAAGTTCAAATTCTCTTTCGATAACTAAAACTGCCATCTTCCTCATGAACGAAAGTGCATTATCAATCTTTGATTGAGTCATGGGATTTTTAACTTTAGTATATTCAATTTTACCATCATCATTCATCACACCTTCATAGTCTTTAGAGTATGATCTAACTTCACCTTGGTAGTTAATACCATCATGTAGTTCTTTTTCAGTAAACTCAATATATCTTTTAAGTCCAGATTTGAGACTTTCAAATACGTCTCTCTTCATTCTAACAACAGAAATACTAAAGAAGTTAAAACAATTCATATATGTTGTCTCATGCTGTTGTATCTGCATGTCTCTCAGGTCTTCCTCAGTAAGACCCATTAAAACATCACCCTGTTGAATATCATTCTTATCTTTGATATATTTTTTTACTTCAATTTCTAGGGGGTGTTGACGCTCATATGATTTATCTGGACGAATAAACTCCCCATCTTCTACCATATGGGATGGCAATCTAAATGGAGTACGTTCTTTCCACTGAAGTTCGTATTCTTTTTCTTGAATAAAATTTGATTTTTTCATCACTGATATCTTGTAGCAGTTACAGTAAATGCAGCAGTATGGCATGTACCAGAAGACTGTCCCTGGTGTCCTTTTGGTTCTGTTTTGAATCCACACATCGCCATAGCATCAGTTGCATGGTAGAACTTAAATGTTCTGTTGTTCTGTCGTGCATTACCAGAACCACCAGAACCAGAATAGTTACCTACACAATAACCCCAGTCTTGACCCATCTCCATGTTTTCTTCACCAGAAGCAACGTCATTCTGATTGAAGGTTGAGATCTTTGCTCCTGTATTATGAGTGAACTTCAACCACTGCTGAGTTACGTTATTGCCATTACCATGGTATCCATGATTCCACTTAGTGGATAGTGACTTCTTCCATCCGTCACCACCTAGGTCACTAGTAGACCAGTCTCCCGTAGATTCTGTAGCAAATTCAATATATTTTGAATTGCTAGTATCTCCAAAAGAATAACCTCTCAATTCTCCTTCAGTAGCAGATGCGTGGTTATTGGAGTGACCACCACTAACTCTTGATACCAACTCAGACATAAAGTTTAGTCTGTTCCAAGACTGAGAACCTAGGTCAGCACCACCAGTGACATATCCTCTTTGTGTTGTTTGTCCAGATACTGCGCCAGGGTCATCACAAGATGCATAAAGGTCCCAAGATGCGCCGATAGAATCTGGCGTAGTGCTGTATCCGTCAGAGTGGTTATAGTCAGGAGATGATCCAGCAGTTCTACCTGTTCCTGTGTGTAGGTTAATTGAAGAAGTGTGTGGAGAGTTAGTATTCCAGGAGTTGCTACCACCATAAACATAACCGTTGTAGTCACCAAAGTTACCATCAACATATGTTGCTGCTCTGTCTAACTGGTCACCACGGCAGATAGTAACATCTGTTGCGTGGAATGTTTGGTTAACAGTTCTCCATGGGTTAGAACCACGATATCCTCCACACAAGAAACCATGCGTGAAAATGCTTCTATATTTAAATTCAGAACCAATTGTAATACTATAGGTGTTACCATTATTATCAATCCATGATCCTTGACCAGAGAATGGTAAATATCCACTCGCAGGAACTGATGGGTTTTGTAGGTTAGTACCACCAGTTCTACCACCACCAGCAGGCATATCATCTGTATTTGATGGGTTACTAATACCAGCACCGCTTGTCGGTGATGCCCAGAAAGCAGTCTGACCATCAGAGAACAACTGAGAACCAGCAGTTTCTGGACCCTGTTCTGGCAGAGATGCGAATGGTTGACCATTCTTCAGTAGGTTACCAGTGAAATTGATATCACCAGCGATATTTGCGCCGATCTCAATTTCTAGGGCACCACTACCTGCCAGGTTTGTAATATTGTCAACTCTAATTTTAGAAGCCATTTCTTACCCTATATGGTGGTTTTTCCTTTATATATTTAGATAACAACGAACGTGCTAGTAGAACCAACAGTAATTGTTCTATTGTTAGCAATAGTAATATCACCGCACATAAATGCGTTTGTATTTGCTGGAACAGTAATGTCCTCATCTAGTACGTTAGGATTACTCTTAACGATGCCGTAAGTATCTAGGTGCTGTGGAGCTCCGTTGATTCTAAATGTTCCTCTAACATTTGCATCACCGTTGACATCCAGTGCGTAATCTGGATTTGCTTGGTTGATACCAACAGCAGATAGTCTATAGATGTCCTTATTGCTGGTTAAAATAGAAGTAGTTGCTTCTGTCCAACGTGAGGTAACAAACTCAGAATTGTTCTGGAAGAATGTACCATTAAGGTTCATATCTCCCTGGATATTTAAGATATAATCTCTATTCTGATTGTTCTCTGGATCAACACCACTAAATGCAGTTGTATTAATAGCAACTCTATTGTTGCTTAGATTGACAGCAACTGCTGGTGTACCATTCCATGTAGTTCCGCCATTTGCGGTTGAACCTTGTAAGGTGAACAAGTTGTTAGCAATTTCGTTCTGGGAAACCCTAGCATTTCTGTAAGAGTTAGCACCATAGAAAGTGATTCCTTGACCAGCGTTGCCAGAACCAACACCAAGTTGTAGACCTTCTCTACCAAGAATCTGATTGTCAACGTCAAGTCCATTATTTGTTCCGCTGTTCTCAATCAGAAGACCACCATCACCTTGAATGGTCATCTTGTTATTGGAGTTACTACGGAAGATAAAATCTCTATTAGATGCTCTGCCGTTGAAGATCCAGTGTGCGCCTTCGCCAGGATGTGTGCTTGCTCCTGTTCCAGACGAGATGAACATCATCGCATGGTCAGGATCATCATAATAAGAGCTTCTGGAACCATCAATCAGTAGCATATGACCAGTTGGGTTTGCAGCACCACCTAGTCTTAGAGCAGCAACTGATCCACCAAGAACATCAAGACCAACACCAGCAGTTAAAGTTGTGCCAACGTTAATGCCAACACCATCCTGAGATGCATCAACGAATAATGTATCCGTATCTACAGCAAAATCGTCAGCAACGCTAGCAGTAGAAAGCATACTTGCTGTTCCACTGACGCTAAAGTTAGATCCACCGCCTGTGATAGTTAGCGAACCAGTCATGGTATCGCCTGCCTTCAGGACGTTTAGTGAAGAAGAACCGACAAGATTTGCAGTGATTGTTCCTGCAGCAAAGTCGCCGTTAGCATCACGCTTGACACCAGTATTAGCAATATTTGCAGACTGGAACTGAATGTTTCCAGCATTCCAGATAACGTTACCGTTAATATTAAATCCATCAGCATTTGCTACGAGTGCATTTAATGTACCCGAACCATCAGTTGCATTACCACCAGTAGCGATAATAGCAGCGTTGTAGTTAGAAGGTGATAACTGTGCGCTGGTGAAGTAGATAGCAGGTGATGTTGCTTGACCATCTGATCTACCAAGTCTAAGGTTTGCAGTACCAGAATCACTCTCTAAAGTAGCAACTTCAAATGTATTAGCATCTTCTAGACAGAATTCATCAAAACTGACTTTGTTTGATGCTGTACCAATTTGAATTGCATTAGCAACTGTAGAAATCGTACCAGAAACCAGACGACCAATAATAATTGTATAATCATTAAAGTTATCTGCAGGATCGTCATTAATAATTAAATTATCAACCTGGAAGTCACCCGCTGCTTGAGACTGATTATCATAGAACTTAATCAAACTACCAGGAGTGAATGGTGTTGTATTCAATACTTGTCCACTGATATAGACTTTAAGTACAAGATCTCCGTTGTAACTCTTAATTGATAATGAATCTCTGTAATTAGTAGCACCAATAAATCTTGGTAAAACTCTTTCAGATAGAACTCCCTTATTAAGGTTGTATGCATTCTGATACCAAGTACCTTGTCTATTGTCAAGTTTGTCAGCGTCCATTCCTGAACCAGGACCATCATTTAGAGATGTCCACATCTTCGCCCAAGAACCGAATGCGGCAACGCCAGTTCCAGAACCACGAAGGTACATGTTATCATTATCTGTAAATGCAAGTTGCCTTACACCACCTTCAGCAGTTAGACCTTGACCTTTGTTTCTAACAGTTAGAACAAGGTGCTGTGTGCCGCCATCATTTAGACCATCAGCAGAGTTGTTGATAGTATTAGCAACAAAACCTTCAACGAAGAAACTTGGTGCTGCGTTTGATGTTGGGTTATTAGTACCAGTAACTAGTCTTAGTGTACTACCAGACTGGTTAGAAATACTGATCTGGTATGTTCCAGATAATCTATCTGGAGCTATCGTTCCACTGGTAATACTTGCAGCATCCTGATAGAAACCACCTTGCTTACCATCTAGAAGGTCAGCATCTAGTCCAGATCCAGAACCTGTCCTAAGTTCAATAGAACCGTTACCTGCTTCGCCAATCTTAAACTGATCTTTCTTGAATCTAGAAACACCAATTGTACCGTAAAGGTCGGAAGAAATAGTTAGATCAGTAACTCTCTGAACGTCAACAGAAACGTTAGCGTATTGTCTATTGACAGTAGAGATCTTAACTTCTAAAACTAGACCAGATCCAGAACCAATTACAGGAGGAGGTGAGACTACAGTAAAGTCTGAATTATATCCACTACCACCATCGGTAACAGTGATGTCGGTAACTGAATTACCAGAAACAACAATATTAGCTTTTAATCCTGTTCCAGTACCACCACCAATTTCAACATCAAAGAACTGACCATCAGTAAATCCAAGACCGCCGTTGGAGATAATAATATCATCAACAAAATTACCTTGAGTATATGAAGACTCAAAGATCATAGGAGACGCACCACGCTCGAATGCAATAATAGATCCAGCGTTAATTGTTTGCGTAAGTGGGTTGTTTAGAGAAACTGTTGTTAAACCAGCAGAAGTAATAACACCTGTAATATTAGTGTTTGCCTGAATACCAGCAACGTTTGCAACAACTTCATGACCAATAAGGACATCTGCGTTTGTTTCAAAAATCAGAGAGTTTGATCCAGAACTTGCTGTACTATACAGTTTGTCAAAGTATCTAACTTCAGCACCCTTAACAGATTGAACTGCAAGTGCAAAGTTCTGGTCTCCACGTAAGAATGTGAAGGAGTTTGCAGCACCACCTGATGCAAGTCTGTCAGTCTCAATAACACCAGATGTGATATCGGATGCAGCAATCTGGTTAGAAGATAGAGATACCCAGTTATTGTTATTACTAGATGATGTATTTACAACTCTAGTAATATTCATAGTAACAGCAGGGATGTCACTAGAATCAATAGTATCAGTATCTTCAATAAGGATTCTGTTTACAACAGATCCATAGAGTCTACTCTCAATCAGAGCACTAGCAGTTGCTTGTGTACCAGATCCTGCAGGCGCAGCAATTGTAACTGTAGGAGCAGAAGTATATCCTTTACCACCTAAGAATCCGTCATAAACAACTAGAGTTAGTGTTACAACTTCACCATTAGCGATAGTGGTTTCTGCTCTTGCTTCTACACCACCTTGCTGTAGAGTACCAGAGATAGTAACTGTAGGTGGTTGAGTATAACCACTACCACCGTTTGTAATGTTCAACTGATATACAACACCCTGTCTATATTCTGTTGCCTGAATACGACCACCAGTTCCACTACCAGTGAAGATATCACCAATAGTAAATTGTACTGTTGGGTCAGGAACAAACGCAGTAAATAGACTATCTAAATCGTTGTTTAGAATGAATGATGTTGTAGTATCAGATTGAATCGCGATGTCACCAGCAAGTGCGCCCTCAATAGCAAGTCTCTCTGCTTGATCTGCAACAGTGTAAACTTCAAATGGTCTGAGTGCTGGGATCTGGTCAACAGAAATCTTACCAGAGTCAGTAAGTTCAACCAGTGCTCTAGGAACAGCGTTCGTGGAGTATGGTTTGTTGATGTATGGACCGAGGTTGTTAGTGATGTAATCTCTAACTGCCTTCTGAGTAGGTAGAACAGAGTTACTAGTTCCAGCACCACCAAGAGTATTATCAGCAGAGAAACCTGTAACAACAACGTCGCCACCCTTCAGTTTCAAGAATTCAACTTCAGAGATAGTAACCGTACCTGTGAAGGTAATAGCACCAGTTCTGTTTTCGATTTGTGCAAATGTACCAACCTTGAAGTCACCAAGTTCGTCAGTACCAGAACAATAAACACGACCATAATCTTGAGACACTTGCTCATTAGCAAGAACTTTAGTACCACCGTTTTCTGGTAGTGCTAGGTAGTTAGTACCTGAACCTGCAAATTCCCAGGTGTGGGAGGAAGAGTTGACAATAGATGGTCTGTGTAGTCTAATTGTCTTACCAAGTAATGCACCTGTAGAAATTGGATTTCCAGTTGCTGAGTCAGTAAGATTCATAGGTTGACCTTGACCATCGTCAATTGTCAACTGTGCAGAGAACGGTGGACCAGCACCAACAGCACCTACAGAATCGATGAAGTATTCAATATCAGGATTTGTATTGGTAACACCATCAACTTTTACAACATAATGCTCTAGTGGTTCTCTACCTAAACCATCAACTGTTAAAATTGCTCTACCAGTTGGTGTAGCAGATACATTAGAAATAGTACCAACGTCAAATGTATATGCTTCTCTTCTAAATCCAATACCACGGAGAGCGTAGATACCGAAGTTAGTAGCAGAGTTGGTGATAGAACAGTAACCACCAGACTCAGCAACTACACCGTCAGCACAGAAGATAACGAAGACCGAAACTAACTGAGTGTAACCATCTTCAATAACCTTATATCCTGTACCACCAAAGGAGACGATGGTGAATGCGGATGCAACCATCGACTTACCCTGGTTGGGGAAGGATGCAGAACCATCTAGTTCTAGACCAGGGAAAGGACAGTTAGGTTGCTTGACCTTAGAACCATCGACCAGAGCACCACTACCACCAAGGAAGGAGATAACAGAAGAGTTCTGGGTGTATGGAGATGCTTCGATGATTGGGAAATCATCATAGTCACCACGGATTGCCATGCGGCGATTATTCAGATCAGTAACAAAACTATCTGGATATGTGATAATAGAAGCAGTATCATATAAAGTTCCAAATGTTTGGGTAATTACACCAGGAGCAGAAGTTCCATCTAGAATATCTGCAAAAGTGCTAAATGCAGTTGTAATACTTGCCTCTACAGTTGCACAATCTGCACCAGCAGCGGGGTCTGTTAAAACATTCCAATCATCAAACTGTGGGATTGGAGATGTTGTTGATACTGGATTATGGATAATAACAGTTCCATTAGTTGCAGCACTAACGAAGGTATGTTGCTCACCAGAAGCACTACCAGCATCACCAACATTAACTGTTACTTGAACAAATGATGTTCCAGAAACTGCAGTAATTGGATAACTATTACCATAGTTAGAATCAAATCTAAGAGGACTTGGGTGATTTCCTTGTACGTTATTTACAGAACAGCTAAATGTCATAGCTTCTTCTGTAAATGCAACTCTATCCCCAACCTGAGGAACTCCACCAGAACCGACAGGATATGTAAAATTCAGTTCTCCTGAAGCAGCGTTGTATATAGCACCAACTGGGGTAACGTAATCATTCAGACCATCGGTCCAATTACGCATCGCATGAATACAAAGATCACGAACCTGTTCATATGCGTAGAGAGTTGCAGGTAACTGAGCTGCATCGATACCAGTTAGTGCAGCACCAGTGAAATATGCTTCTGCATTACTTACAATACCGTGGTTGCCACCAATAGCTAAGTCTCTAATTAGACCACCCAGAACAATATTAATATCACGACGACACTTTCTCTGATGAATATCGCTGAGATTTAGTGCAGGATATTGTACTTCAGTATTGATAAGTGCTTGATCTGCAATAAGATCTCTGTTTTTAGCAATCAAATATGCAGCATCTAGATACGTGCCATTAGTGTTATTTGTGATAACATCTACCCAGAGGAATGATAGAGTATCAATTGCTGCCTTGACATCCGCACAAGCAGGATCTCCAGCAGTAGTAGTAATTACGCTATTGTCAAAATATCTGGTGATATTAGAATATCTGGGAGCATAGATTGTATCAGATGGAGTTCCATTACCAATTCTCCAATTTCTCATACAGTAAATTGCTAGCTCTCTAGCATATTCAATCGCTCTTACATTTTGAATAATTTCATCTTCGATGTAAGTAACTTTACCATCAACGATATACTTCTGCGCTGCTTCAATTACGTTGTGGTTTGATCCAAACTCAAGGTCTCTGACGAGAGCGTTGATAAAGTGAACAACGTCTTGACGGCACTGATTATCACCATTATTTCCAGTGCTGTCTGGAGAACTATATGCTGGATATACTTTCTGACCAGCTTCACATTCAATAAGAAGTCCTGCTAATTGAACCGTATCATCTTCTGCTAAACTAGGAATTGCTGTAGATGTTGTTACAGTAGCAACACCAGTATTTCCTGTATCATAAACAAAAGATGTAATGTTATAAACGTTACCACCAAATGTTACAGTACCTCCGCTAATGTAGTTATTGACGTGATCTAGTGGACCTAGATAAATGTCAAAATCATTACCAGTTACATTATATACGGAATAGTAGTCTCTCTTAAATTCATCATTAATAATTCCTACAACTTCATCCGCGATAAAGTCTCTATTGTTACGGAGGAATACACAAGCATCTTGGAATCTTCTTTCTACAGGTGTAGAAATTGGGAATTTGTTTGGAGAGTTAAGTAAAGATAGTGTTACACTTCTAGAATATGTGGCAACTGTAGCAAACTGTCCTGGATCAAAGTTTGAATCATTAATTCCTGGTGCTTTCTTTGGAATAACAAATCTTCTTGCTCTACCATCAGCATCTTCTAGAACTTTGTAAATTCTCTGTTTGCCGTTGAGGAAAGATAGGTCTGGATTTGTTGTTGGCAATCCAGAAATAGTAATTTCTTGACCTTCTTTAAATTCATGAATATTACTTCTACCAACTAGTTCGTTGGTATAGAATACAATACCACCAAGGTCTTCTGCGTTACCGAACTGATCACTCTGGAATCCTTCTGTAAATGTTCCTTGCTGAGAGAAGTCTAGTCTTTGAATTGGTAATGTGTTAGTAACATCTTCATCTACACTAACAACTTCACCTTCTGCTCTAATTGATTTTAGAGAGATTGAGTCAAACGTGAAGAATGTAGCAGTTGCCGCATTAATATTGATTGTCTCTGATACTGCAGAATCCCATCCAGTCGATCCAAAAACAGGAATTACTGTAACATCCCAATATGTTGTAGGAGGTCCTTGCTCTGGATCAATCTGGAATACTTGGAAATATCCTTGACTAAAACTAGAATCATCAGTATCATCTAGATAAATGTAATCTCCAGGTGAGATTATTCCTGTCGGATCAGATGTAGTTCTGAAAGAGTTTGCACCAGTAGTCTCTGTAATTGTAAGTGCAAGTGATGCATCTGTAGAAATTGAAGTGATGTATCTAAATTGTTCACCTTCTACAATAGAACCACTGGTCGCTCTGACATCTACACTACCATTAAGATATGCGTTAGCACCTGTTGTAGAATCAAATGTGACACCAATAACTTCTGCAACAGCACCCTGGTTAACACCAACAACTTGACTACCTACTTGTAATGCTGATCCACCACCATTCTGCTGGAATCCTAATCTAAACTGATCAGGACCAAAGATTTGGTGACCAATTGGGAACTCAACTCCAAAGTCTCCATTAACTTCATAGTCAAGGATGACACGTTGCTTGTCATCGAAGACCATAGCAAAGTCCCATGTTGCAACGGAATCTCCATTTGCATCAATCTGGTCTCTATATGTTACACCGATGACATAGTTTTTGTCACCGAATTTCATAATGTGTTTGCCAGGATTCCTAGGTCTGATAATTACTAGACGTAGGTTATCACCAACAACTGAACAATCTGGTGGTAGAGAGATTGGGTTATCTTCTAGATAGTCTCCACCAGAGACAATAAGTGTCTCTTTTACACCAGGAGTTGCCCAAGCTAACTGTGCTGCTTTTTTAATTGTACGAACAGGGTTAACTGCTGAACGACCATCGTTCAAGTCAGAACCAATTTGTTCAGAAACATAGATACGACCACCAACGTCATTCGTTGCTAGGTTGAGGACGTATTCTGTGGTAGCAATAGCATCAGATCTATCGCCAAGTAGTGGAGTAATTGAACGAGGGAAGACACCTGCTTCTCCTGTTTGTCCGTAACGGAATTCTGTAGGATCATCAGCACGGAAACCGATGTGCTTAAAGTCAACTTCTCCATTCCTGACAACGCCATCAGTATGTGTTGGAGGTGTTGCTGTTGCTTCACCTTGGTTTAGTGCTTGATAGACATTAGTACCAAAGTATACGTACTCGTCTTTTTGGAAAATATCTGCTTCAGTCGGGTATAATGTACCCGAACCATTCATGTATGTCTTAAGATTTGGACCTCTTAAGTTTAGGTCAGGAGTAACAAAGTTATCAATATCGAGGTTTAAAACTCTCGCCGTGTCGGAAATAATAGACGTGGAAGTTCTAATAGCACCGTTGATATCAAGTTCAAAATCAACAGTATCAAGGACAGCAGTAGCAGCTGCACCAGCGCCGCCACCACCTGTAAAAGTAACTGTAGGAGCAGTTGTGTATCCACTACCAGGATTATTAATTGCAATACTGGTAACTCTGCCATTAAAAATAAATGCAGATGCTAGAGCTTGAACACCACCTGGAGTTCCTGGTGGATCGATAGTAACTGTTGGTGGGTTAACATATCCAACACCGTCATTAGTTAGTTCGATATTGTTAACACGATTACCCGTTCTGTTAATACCAACACGAGGCAAACCCGTATCAGCATCAAGTTGTGTTCTTAAGACTTCTCTTTCGAGAGATCCTGTACCACCCCTAATGGTAAGTTCATTATCACCGATAAGTTGGGGTTTTGAACCCCTTACAAACTCTTTATCAGAATTGATATTAAAACTCATGGTGCTAGCTAGCTCCGCCTACTTTCCCTAAGTTATATTTAGCATCAAGCCCATGCAATACTAATAACTTGAGTGGAGACAACCCACTTAATTGTGTTAGTGGTTCCTGCTCTTGTAGTAGTGTAACTAAAACGGTTAGTAGCTCCTAATGGGTCAATCGACCAAGACTGTCCTGTAGGAATATCATCTTTGATAACGGTTCTCATAGTAGAGAGAACAGACACTGCGCCAACATTATCACAGAATAATACTGACTCTAATTTTGCAGAATATACTGTTCCTTGTGGATTTACTCCAACAACATGTCCAGTAACAAAATTCAAAGTATTACTGTCAATAGTAATTTGCGTTCCTACATTATCTAATTCTAATACTGCAGTATTGACCCCTCTTAAAATAAAATGAGATACTTTACTATCAGTAAATTCAGAGTTTTTAATTTCTAGACTATTAAAGTCTTTTGCATTTCTGAGTTCATCAAGTACAACTGTTTTATCGACAGAATATCCACCAGTTGAATCAAACTTTTCTTTTGTGGTTGCCATATTTATTTCTTAGTGACGTTTGAGACGATAGTAGTGATGACCTGATGTGTTGTAGGCACTGCAGCTCCTATTTCAATATTTAGTCTGACCACATTTGATCCAGTCAATTCAAAGGTTGGAATGATCAATTGATAATCTGTTCTTAGATTGCCGTACTCACTATGGAATACATCTGTACCATCATCAGTGATACCAAATTCAATAAACTCTTTCTCACCTGTGGTCGTATCATAACAAGTAACAGTTGTTTTACATCCAACTGCTAGAGCAATATCATAAAGATCACTACTTCCATTATTAACAGTGCCTTTTGTTAAGGTAATTCTCTCTGATAGAATCTTGGTATCAGCAAGTTCAAATTCTTTAAGATCACCATCAAAGATTTTAACACCATCAAATGTTCCTGATCCAAAACCAATATTAAGATAAACATCTCCTTGATTATCTAATCTCAATACAGGATCAACAACTAATCCAGCAGACAGACCTAAGTCAAAATACTGTTTTGTTGTATGTAAGAATGTAGTTGTAGCAGAAGTATTGTCTAGGGTGCTAGTAGCATTATCCCATGTAACCAGAGAAGCAGTAACTTCAAACTCGTCACTGGTCATAGATCTAATGGTATCAATACCATAGAAGTCTAGGGAGATTGGTGTTACTTCTAAAGTTTTTACGTTGTCGTTGTAGAAGAATAATGTATTCTCGTTTGCTCCAGGTGCAGATTCAGGAATAATATAAGTATTTTGATCAACGTCTTTAACTCCACCAAGAGATCCCCAGTTAGTTCCATCATATCCTTCAAACTGTGTGGAGGTAGTATTAAATCTAATTCCACCCTGAATTGCTGCTCCTCTATCGCCATCAGCGCCAACAGGAATTGTTAGCGATGTGTTTGTATCAATTGTAACTTTTTTGCCAGAGTTTGGTCTGATTAGCAAATCATTTACATCTGTAGAAATGATGTTATCAGCAAATCTCAATTCACCATTAACAATTAATGGTGTCCCACCAAGAGGTGCTACTCTTACCTCAGAGATTTCTTCAAATGTTAATGTACTTACTGCAAGACCCCAGAAAGTAAGTTCGCAAGTTCCGTTTACAAATGGATTTCCAGAAGTATCAGTTGGTTCAGAACCAGATGTTGCAGTTGAACCAGCAGCGGTTACCTCAAACAAATTGTTCTTATATTTGAGATATTGACCTAGAGTTACAGGTGTGTTAGCATTCCATTCTGTGTATGCAGGAGCAGTGGTATTAGAAGAAGAAATCTTCTTACAATTTACAAACTCTAGGTATTCATTAGTTACCTTGAGTGTATTAATGCCATCATTAATAAACCATAGAGTATTATCATTTGCACCAACAGAAGCTTCTGCTTTGATATAAGTATTGCCATCTAAATCTCTTACGCCACCAAGAGATGACCATGCAGAGTTTGTTGCATTATATCCTTCATATTGTTGTGTGTCAGTATTGAATCTAATCTGACCATCTGCTAGTTGGTTTGATGGTGGTCTAGCATTTGTATCACCAACTGGAATCTGTAGAGCACTGTCAGTA
>MDTE01060269.1_pt1 | contig 13419 bp, 10 predicted proteins | sample 811231 | NCBI WGS metagenome assembly MDTE01 (sample SAMN05326651, study PRJNA326480) | marine metagenome | isolation source: seawater | place: Indian Ocean: Red Sea | collected 2010
CGTATTGCACATAAAATACCGGATTATCCTTTGACTGCTCGACAACGCGCCTAAGGTCAAATTCGAGCGGCGCGTCGTTTTTACGCGTAAGCATGATAAAGCGCACAACATCCCTACCAACATCGTCAACCACATCGCGCAACGTCACGAACTGGCCTGAACGCTTTGACATTGTTACCGGATTGCCACTCTCGGTCAGCTTGACCATCTGGCAAAGCTTGACGTCAAGCGCCGCTTTGCCTCCAGAAACCGCGTTCACCGCCGCTTTCATGCGCTTAACATAGCCGCCATGATCGGCGCCCCATACATCGATCATATTCTCAAAACCGCGCTCAAACTTATCACGGTGGTAAGCGATGTCTGTAGCAAAGTAGGTCCAATTACCGTCTGATTTCTTGAGCGGTCGGTCAACCTCGTCACCGAATTGGGTAGCGCGAAAGAGATGTTGAGGGCGCGGCTCCCAATCCTCGGGCGGCGGCTTACCCTTTGGAGCGTCCAGAACGCCTTCATAGATCAAGTTGCGCCCTTCGAACTCGTCGAAGGTTGCCCTTACCCGCCCCTCATCAACCAGTTTTTTCTCCGAACTGAAGAGGTCATGGCTAACACCAAGCGCCGCGAGATCATCTTTAATAAGCGAAAGCATAGACTCGACAGCAAACGCGCGGAAAGCTTCGAACCACTCGCTCTCCGGCGCATCGACATATATATCACCATGCAAAAGCGCTAGTTCCTTGCCGACGGGGATAAGGTAATCTCCAGGATACCCAGCATCAAAAGCGTTCGCGTCGAGTTCCCGCCCAAGCGCCTCAACATAGCGCTGATAGACCGAGCGTGCGAGCGTATCGACCTGGGCACCAGAATCGTTGACGTAATATTCCCGCGTTACCACATAGCCTGCGCGCTCCAAGAGAGTTGCCAAGACATCTCCGAATACAGTACCCCGCCCATGGCCAACATGAAGTGGCCCTGTCGGGTTTGCCGAAACATATTCGACATTAATCTTCCTGCCATGCCCTGTATCAAAAGCGCCATATTTCCCGCCAGCGACAACGATGCGCTTCAACGCAGCCTGCCAGTATGCCGCGTCGAGACGGAGGTTGATGAAACCCGGGCCGGCAATCTCGACGGAGGCAATGCCTTCCCGCGCAGCAAGTTTCTCTGCCAGGAGGGCAGCAATGTCACGAGGCTTTTTGCCAGCAGCCTTGGCCAAAACCATCGCCGCATTGGTCGCCACATCACCGTGTTCGGGGTCGCGTGGCGGTTCGACCAAAACATCCTTTAATTCAAGCTCGCCAGGCAAGTCCCCAGATTCCGACAACCGCTTAATATCTACTAGAACGGACTCTAATAATTCTTTGTAAATATTCATAATTATGACCGGATTACAAATAAGCGGTTGTGTTCAAGAAAGGCGAATCGGTCAGTCATACCAGCGATATAGTCAGCAACCACGCGGGCCGTCTGGCGGCTATTTACATCACCGCATCGCGCGCACCAATCAGCAGGCAAACATTCCGGTTCTGATATGAACAGATCGAATAGATCGCGCACCACACGACGCGCCTTGCTGGCCATGCGGTTAACTTTGTGGTGGCGGTACATACGGTGATAGAGGAAGTGTTTGAGGTTACGGTCATGCTCCGCCATCTGATCAGAAAATGCGATCATTGGCCGACCGAAAGCGCGCACCTCTGAGGCGCTGGTAAAACCTGATGCTTCGAGCCGACGGCGACTTTCCGCAAGAATGTCATCGATCATCAGACCAATCATGCGGCGCACCGCCTCATGCACGAGGCGGCTTTGATCGAGTTCGGGATGGTTCTTACGTACTTCGGTGAAGATTGGTCCGACCAGCGCAACATCCGAGAGATCCCTGATTTTGAATAACCCGGCGCGCAGGCCGTCATCCACATCGTGGTTGTTATAGGCAATATCGTCAGCAATTGCGGCAACCTGCGCCTCTGGACCGGGAAAGGTCGCCAGTTCAAGGTTGTGGCTCTCATTGTAGCGTTCGATCGCAGGCGGCAAGCCATTTTCAGCAGGCAGCAAAGGTCCGTTATGCTTGACCGTACCCTCCAGCGTTTCCCAGGTGAGGTTGAGGCCGTCAAAATCCGCATAGCGTTCTTCGAGTTGGGTGAGGATACGGAGAGTCTGAGTATTGTGGTCGAAGCCGCCGTGTTTAGCCATCGCTGCCGACAACGCATCCTCGCCAGCATGGCCAAACGGAGTATGGCCGAGATCGTGTGCCAAAGCGAGTGCCTCAGCAAGATCTTCGTTGAGGCCAAGAGTACGGCTGATGGAACGGGCAATCTGCGCCGTTTCCAAGCTGTGAGTGAGACGCGTACGATAATAATCGCCCTCGTGATAGACGAATACTTGTGTCTTATACTCGAGCCGACGAAAGGCGGCACAATGGATAATACGGTCGCGATCACGCTGAAACGCAGTGCGCGTCGTGCTTTCTGGCTCTGGGTAGAGCCTTCCACGACTTTCTAACGGATTACTCGCATAGGGTGCGACGATTTGGTGTGTTTTGTTCATCGCCGGAGACTATATCGGCCTGCAAAATCGCACAATTGGCGGCGGCTATTGATTTGCGCCATTGGATGCCAAATCAACTTTATTCTGCTAGTATATAATGGATTTAAACAAGAGAGCATGAAATGGCGCAACCGATCGAAGGCATATTAGTTCAGGGAACTGGACCAATTACCGTATCACGCAGTGCTGCCTTACAGGTGGCGAAGCTGTTAAAAGAAGAAGATAATCCGAATCAGGCGCTCCGGGTGAGTGTTTCCGGCGGCGGCTGCTCTGGCTTTCAATATGGTTTTGCCTTTGATGTTGATCGTCAGGAAGACGATATTGTGATTAACAGAGAAGGCGTGACGATTTTGATCGATGTTGTCTCTGCCGGCTATATGGCCGGCTCAGAGATTGATTATGTAAACGACTTGATCGGTGCATCGTTCCAAGTAAATAATCCCAATGCCGCCTCATCCTGCGGCTGCGGCACATCTTTTTCACTGATCTAACAAATCGAACCTGCCTCCGTTTTGAAAATTGCCACCTGGAACGTGAATTCGATCAAGGTGCGCCTGCCACAACTGCTAACATGGTTAGGCAAGGCTGCTCCGGACATCTTGCTGCTGCAAGAAATTAAAACGGTCGAGGAGAAGTTTCCCGAGCTTGAAATAGGAGATGCGGGATATAATTGCGCTGTATTTGGACAGAAGACCTATAACGGCGTCGCAATCCTTAGCAAACGGCCAATCGAAGATATAAATCGCGGCCTGCCAGGCAATGTGGGCGACCCGCAAGCTCGATATATTGACGCGGTTGTTTCGGGCGTACGGGTAGCTTCGCTCTATCTGCCCAACGGCAACCCCGTCAACACCGAGAAATTTCCCTACAAGCTGGCCTGGATGGATCACCTGGTCGATCACGCCGCCAATCTACTCGCCAATGAGGAGGCAGTAGTATTGGGCGGTGATTACAACATCATCCCAGCAGATGGCGACGTCTATGACCCGGAAGGCTGGCGAAACGATGCACTCTGCCAACAGGCAGCCCGCGCCCGGTTCCGCACTATTCTCAATTCAGGTTATATCGAAGCGTTTCGCGCGCTTCACTCAGAGACCGGATGCTATTCCTTCTGGGATTATCAGAAAGGCCGCTGGCAGCGCGACGAGGGGCTTCGGATCGACCACTTCCTGCTCTCGCCTGAGGCTGCGGATCGACTACAAGCGTGCGAAATAGACCGTGACCCGCGCGGCCAACCTAAAGCATCTGATCACACTCCAGTGTGGTGCAAGCTCAGCGAATAAAAATGCCTATTGAAACGGACGTCCAGCATCAAACAGGTTTCGCTTAGTCGGACCCTTGCTACCACGCGGCTCTTTGGTGACATCATAATTGAGCTCGATGATCACTCCGCTCGGGTCAAGCACGAAGAGCTGCCATAGTTTAAAATCGGGTATATCGAACTGGCGCCATTTGCAGCGATGCTTCTTTAAATTTTCGCGCATTTTGTCAAATCCCTTTGCGCGGAGAGCAATATGATCAACCGGCGAAGAAGCCACATTATATTTATAATTTCCCGCATGGGTCTTTGCGGCGTCCCCGCCGTAAATATGAAACATGGTTTCGGCCATCTCGAGCCACACGCCCGGAAATTTGAATTGCGGCCGCGCAACCTTCTTCATACCTAGAACCTTGGTGTAAAATTTCTCGGTCTCATCCAGATCCTTGCTCTTGATTGCCACATGGTGAAGGTCAAGCAAAGGCATAACGGAAACCCCCTTTTAGAATTCCTTTAAAACTCCGCGTCACATTTTACTCTATCTCAGCGTAGGAGCAATATGCCCCGCCCACGCCAGTGCTAGAGTCTAGTACACGTGGACCATTCGGCATGATCTTGAGACCTGGCCGTAAATGCCGATAGGGGAATTTTTGTGTATCGGCAAGATTGGGACCAGGCGCTATAGCTGTAATGATCTGAGCCGCGATGGGTTGAAAATCAGCACGAAAATGTACCGAGCTTTTGAGCACGAGTATCCTTAGTTCCGAAGGTTCTAAACCAAGGTGGTGAAAGATGGATTGATCCGCGGCCTGAAATTTGCGACTGGCAACGATAATCCGCACATCAGCCCTTTTGTTCTCAATTCTGAGAAGCGCCGTCATCCCAAGATCAATACGTGCCCCACGCCACATTGGGCCGGTTGCGGTGAACCGCCCGTTGCCAAGACGTTCTACACGAAACTTTCCTAAATAGGGTTTCTGGCCAGGCTGGCCTGATTTTGCGCCCAGCGCCGCCATAATTCCGTGGCCCTCTCCCGCATTATGTGCCGCTTCGGCAACTTCCGGGTCATAGAGAATGGCGAATACCGCATCCTGCGCGCCACAACTAAGTAACGCCTCCAACATTCCCACCGTATCGGAATTACCCCCGGCGCCCGGATTGTCCTGGGTATCTGCGATAACAAAAGGGCCTGGCACGGTATTTTCCATTGCGAGGCGCACTGCCTCGTCAGGGCTATAAAGTACTTCCAAAAAATCGCTTTCTCTCGCGTCGATTTCATTAACAAGGCTATCTACCGCGCGCATGACTGCATTTGCATCCGAACCACAGCCATAAACTGAGGGGCCACAAATCGAAATATCGGCGGGTGGAAATCCCATAGCGAAGGAAAGTCGCCAAACTCCGGAAGCCTTTTCAAGTTCCGCAAGGCGGCGATATAGAGCGCCCGCAGGGTCCTCCATAGTACATTGCGCGTTAATTGGTAGGAGAAAATCTATGGTACGCAAAAAACTAGCCGGAACGGTCCGCGATCGCATAGCCAAATTCATCAATTCCGACGCCCGCGCACCGGTATCTCCCATATCTATATGAGGATAGCTACGATATGCAATAAGCGCTGAAGCCGCTTCGCACATCTCTGAACTGATATTTGCATGAAGATCCAGGCTCGCGATGACCGGGGTTTCCGGTGCGAGTACAGAACGCACCCGCCTCAACAACTCCCCTTCCCCGTCCTGCAAATGCTCGGTGACCATGGCACCGTGAAGATCAAGATAAACAGCATCCGGCTTAGCCGTGGAGATATCCTCCACCAACATGGCCGAGATGCGCTCAAATGCATCCTTAGTGACATGGGCCGAGGGCGAGGCAGAGCACCAGGACAGTGGTAGAAGCTCATGGCCCACAGCCTGCGCTGCCTCAACGAAACCGGCGAGTGGCAAATTTATTCCCGCCACCGCATCAAACAAGCCGTCCCCACGGATCAGCGGCGGCCATGCATCGGCTTGGGCGAAGGCCTCGAAATCCGCCTTTACTGGCGCAAAGGTATTGGTCTCGTGCTGAAAACCTCCAACCGCTATACGAGCCATCTGATTAAATGTCAGCGTAACTCGAAGTTTCCAATGCACCGCCGGGATGAGTTACCGCACCCTTATTTGCCGGACCAACGGTGTTAGCGTATTTCCACAAAACGCCGGAGCGGTAGTCACTTTCGCGCGGTATCCATGCCTTACGCCGGGCTTCGAGTTCAGTATCGCTGAGGGCGACGCTGATTTCACCGCTATCGGCATCGATGGTGATCTCGTCACCGTCCTTCACGAGGCCGATTGGCCCACCGACCGCCGCTTCCGGCCCAACATGGCCTATACAAAAGCCACGGGTCGCACCAGAAAATCGGCCATCGGTGATCAACGCCACCTTATCTCCCATGCCCTGTCCGTAAAGCTGAGAGGTAACAGCGAGCATTTCACGCATACCAGGACCGCCCTTCGGTCCCTCATAGCGAATTACAAGCACGTCACCTGCATGATACTCACGTGCAACGACCGCTTTCATGCACTCCTCCTCCGTGTCGAAGCAACGCGCTGGGCCAACATGGCGTAAATTTTCCATGCCCGCGACCTTCACGATAGCGCCTTCTGGCGCAAGATTTCCCTTGAGGCCAACCACACCACCCGTGGGTGAGAGTGGTGTCGACGGATTTAACACTACATCCTGGTCCTCGGGAAAGACCACATCGGCAAGGTTTTCGGCCATAGTCTTGCCGGTAACAGTCAAGCAGTCACCATGCAGATAGCCTGCTTCAAGTAGCACCTTGAGAACGATTGGAATACCGCCGACGTCAAACAGATCCTTGGCAACATAGCGTCCGCCAGGCTTGAGATCGGCAATATAGGGAGTGCGCCGGAATACGTCACCCACTGCAGCTAAGTCAAATTCGATGCCGGCCTCATTTGCGATCGCCGGCAAATGGAGGCCGGCATTGGTGGAGCCACCGGTAGCGGCAACAACCACAGCCGCATTCTCGAGAGATTCGCGGGTAACTATATCGCGCGGGCGAATACCCTTCTCTATCAGCTTCATGACTTGAATGCCCGAAGCAACGGCGAATTCGTCGCGTGAATCGTAGACTGCTGGCGCGCCAGCCGAATGGGGCAACGCAAGGCCGATAGCCTCAGACACGCATGCCATGGTGTTTGCAGTGAACTGGCCGCCACATGAGCCACCCGAGGGACAGGCTACTGCCTCGATTTCGTCAAGGTCAGCCTCGCTGATCTCACCGTTCGAGAACTTGCCGTAACTCTCATATACATCCATTACCGTTACATCCTTACCGCGGAATCGCCCTGGCAGGATCGAGCCACCATAGAGAAAAACCGAAGGCACGTTGAGACGGACCATCGACATCATCATGCCAGGCAACGATTTATCGCAACCAGCGATGCCGACAAGTGCATCATAGGAATGTCCGCGTATCGTGAGCTCGACAGAGTCCGCAATCACGTCCCGCGATACCAAAGAGGATTTCATGCCCTGATGCCCCATGGCGATACCATCGGTCACGGTGATAGTGGTGAACTCTCGCGGCGTACCTCCGGCCTCCTCGACCCCCGCCTTGGCTGCACCCGCCTGACGGCGGAGCGTGATATTGCAGGGCGCCGTTTCGTTCCAGGTCGTCGCAACACCGATGATTGGCCGATTCATCGCCTCGCGTGAAACGCCCATTGCATAGAAAAACGAGCGGTGAGCAGCACTCTTCGGGCCTTCGGTAATATGTCGGCTTGGCAGTTTGGATTTATCGAACTTTGAGCTCATAGGTCTCTCCCGTAGATTTTGGCGCAATATTAGCGGCCAGTTGCGACCTGTTAAAGCGCGTCAATGCGCTTAAGCGCCTCATTAATCTTGCTACTCACGACCTCCGCCTCTTCTTTGCGGCGTTTCTGTTCGGCAACAACTTGTTCCGGTGCCTTGGCAACAAACTTCTCGTTGCCGAGCTTAGCCTCAATCTTTGCGATCTCCTTGGTGATACCCGCGAGCTCCTTGTTGAGGCGCACACGTTCCTGGTCGATATTAATCACCCCAGCAAGCGGCAACGCCACAGTATCGCCGCCAATCACAAGATTCATCGCACCCTTGGGCGCCTCTCCCTCTAGCGCGGCCATGCTTTCGAGGCGCGCCAATTGCTCGATCTGCTGGCGCTGATTTTGCGCCCAAGTGGGAATGCCATCAGCACTACGAATCAGAAGAGGAATCTTGGCACCGGCTGGCACATTCATCTCCGCCCGCGCGGCACGTACGCCAGAAACCAGTGTAATCACCCTTCCTATCTCTTCCGAGGCCTTATCATATTGCAGCGCTGGATCGTTAAGTGCGGGCCAGGGCTTAGTAATGAGCGGTTCGGTGCTGCTCTCGTCTAACCAAGCCCATAGCTCCTCGGTGACGAAGGGCATAAATGGATGCAGCAAGCCCAGGATTTGCTCCAACACCCAGGCAGCAGTCGCCGCGGTCTGTTCCTTCTCGGTGCCAGTCGGGCCGTTGAGAATTGGCTTGGAGAACTCAACAAACCAGTCGCAGAATACGCCCCAGGCGAACTGATAGACCGTGTTGGCAGCTTCATTGAAGCGGTAGGCCTCAAGCGCGGCGGCAGTCGCCACTGCAGCGCGCGCGGTCTCACTGACAATCCAACAGTTCACCGTGCCGTTGACCGCTGCAGGATCGAAGGTTGAATCGCGTTGACAGCCATTGACCTCGCAGAAGCGCGCCGCGTTCCACAATTTAGTGGCGAAGTTTCTGTAGCCCTCAACGCGGCTCTCGGACATCTTGATGTCTCGACCCTGAGCCTCCATCGCAGCTAGGGTAAAGCGCATTGCGTCGGCCCCGTAACGGTCGATCAACTCGAGGGGATCGATCACGTTGCCCTTACTCTTGGACATTTTCTGGCCGTGTTCATCCCGCACTAGGGCGTGGATGTAGACGGTGCGGAACGGTACATCACCCATAAAATGCATGCCGAGCATGATCATGCGAGCGACCCAGAAAAAAATGATATCAAAGCCAGTAACAAGATCATTATTTGGATAATAAGTTTCGAGTGCTTCAGTCTTCTCCGGCCAACCAAGAGTAGAAAACGGCCAAAGACCAGAGGAAAACCAAGTGTCGAGGACATCCTCGTCCTGGGTCAATTCGACTTCCTTACCATAATATGCCTCGGATTTTTCTGCCGCACCGTCCTTTTCCATAGCGACAAAGATTTCACCGTCCGGACCGTACCAGGCGGGAATCCGATGGCCCCACCAAAGTTGGCGCGAGATGCACCAGGGCTGAATGTTGCGCATCCATTCAAAATAGGTGTTCTCCCAACGCTTGGGCACGAACTTAATACGTCCGTCCTCAACTGATTCAATAGCGGGCTTAGCTAGAGTTTTTGCATCGACGAACCATTGATCGGTAAGCCAGGGTTCAACCACCACGCCCGAGCGATCTCCATAGGGGAGCGCATGGCGGTGGGATTCAATCTTTTCCACCAATCCGAGCGCCTCCATGTCGGCGATCACTTTGTCACGCGCCTCGTATCGATCCATACCGCGATAGGCCTCAGGCACATTGTCATTGAGCCGGGCATCGGCGTCGAAAATGTTGATTAATTGGAGATTATGCCTCCGAGCGACCTCGAAATCATTGAAGTCGTGCGCCGGAGTAATCTTCACTGCGCCCGAGCCCTGCTCCGGATCAGCATGCTCGTCCGCCACCACGATTAAACGTCGGCCTACCAGCGGTAACGTCGCGTATCCGTTGATCAATTCCTTCCAGCGTTCGTCTTCAGGATGGACGGCAACGGCGGTATCGCCAAGCATGGTCTCGGGCCGAGTGGTAGCAACAGTGATGAATTTGGCATCTTGGCCTTCGATGGGATACCGAAAATGCCACAAATGACCATCAGTTTCGCGCGGCTCGACCTCAAGATCAGAAATCGCCGTGTGCAGCTTGGGATCCCAGTTGACGAGGCGTTTATCGCGATAGATAAGGCCCTGATCATACAACGTAACGAACACTTTACGTACGGCCCGAGACAGGCCTTCGTCCATGGTAAAGCGGTCCCGCGACCAGTCTGGAGAGGCACCAAGCCGGCGTAATTGATTCGCAATGGCCCCACCCGACTCCTCCTTCCAGCGCCAAACCCGTTCGATAAAAGCCTCTCGCCCCAAATCACGACGATGCACCCCTTCCTGGCCAAGTTGGCGTTCGATCACCATCTGGGTCGCAATACCAGCATGGTCCATACCAGGCTGCCACAACGCGTCTCGACCGGTCTTGCGACGATAGCGTGTAAGCACATCTTGCAGGGTAGCGTTGAGCGCATGGCCCATGTGCAAACTTCCCGTCACATTGGGCGGCGGCATCATCACACAGTAGGTCGGCTTTCCGGATTTCGGTGAGCAGGTGAAATAGCCAGCCTCTTCCCAAAGGCGATAAGTCTTGCTTTCAATTTCTGCGGGCAGATAAGTTTTGTCCAGCATTGCTGAACTCTCTTTCAAAAAAATGATGATCGGATGGGTGGGTAGAATCGAACCATGGACTGCACCATGGTAGCCTCGGTGTCACACCGGGTTGGAGCGGTGAGTGATGCGGTCAATTTCGCGCTGAACGAGCCGCTGCACCATCTCCGGTAAATGCTTGTCGAGCCATTCGCGTAGCATCGGCCGAAGCATTTCCAAAACATGATCCTCGAGGGTGCGCTCGCTCGGTGAAATGGCCTGAGCACGATGTTCAGCCGACCCGGAACTAACCTGTGACGCAAGTGCGGCAAAAGCGCTGACCGCAACATCCTCCGAACTGACTTCCATCAATGGCTCCAGCGGTGGTGAGGACGCAACGATTGTTTCGGATTGGGGCTCATTTTCCTCGGCGGGGGGATGCCCCACGGTCGCAAGCTCCGTTGCCGCCTCCGACGAAGCTATTACATTACCATCCTCATCCACTTCTTCTGTCAATTCCAACACCTCATCAGTCGGCTTGGCGGCGGGCTCGGACGTAGATCCCATAGCATCACTTTCCGTCTGGGTCAGCGGGTCCTCGTGTTTGCTGCCTTCCTCCCCATCCTCAGAAATAATTCTGCGGATAGAGGCAAGAATCTCCTCCATTGACGGTTCTTCTTTTGAAATTTCGTTCGCCATTTGATACCTATATTTCGTCGAACAACTATTCGAACCGAAGAACACTACGGCAAGGCAAAATAGAATTCCAGTATGGCATTTAATGTTATTCCGCGCCAATCCCAAGCCATTTATCGGTAACATCACGATAATGCGCCCCTGCATCGTAGTGTTCCACCGACAATCCGAGCGCTTTTGCGGTTAATTGGCCGGTCGTCGCCAACAACCAATAACCCGAAAACACTTCGTCCCGCTCTGCACCTACCAGATTAACCCGCGAGGCAAATACTTCTTGCTCAGCGTCGAGCACATCAAGCGTGGTGCGTAGACCTACCATTCTTTCTTTCTCCACCCCTTCCAGGGCAAGTTCAGAGGCGCGCACCTGAGCCTCGAATGCGGCAATCTTAGCGCGCGAGGTTAGCAAGGCCTCCCAGGCGCGGGTAACCTCCTCTAGTATTTCACGCCGCACTTCTAAATATTCGAGCCGGCGTTGGCCGGCGATCTGTTTGCTGCGTCGCACCGCAGAGTGTTCAGCACCGGATTGATAGAGCGGCACGCTTACTAACGCAGTGAGTGACAGGCTTTCAAACTCCTCGGTGATGGAAGAAACGTCATATTTTCGGTCATAGGTGCCACGCAGAGAAACCTTTGGCAGAAGGTCGGAAAGAGCCACGTCGACATCTTCCTTTGCAGACAATTCAACAAAATCGGCGCTGAGAATCGCCGGATTAAAGCTGTTGGCTCTATCAAGCGCCTCGCGCTCATTAATGGGCAGGTCGCCTAAGGGCGCCGGCCAAACAAGAGTGCCCGGCAAATCCCCCATCAACCGGCGATAAGTAGCGCGAGAAGAAATTAAATCCCCTTCCGCACCTATACGTTCGGCGATCGCTTGTGCAAGCCGTGCCTCGGTTTGAACAACGTCTGTTCGAGTTACCTCACCTACTTCAAAACGGTCCTGCGCCGCCTGAAGCTGATGTTTTACTACACCTTCGTTATTTCGGTTCAACTCAAGAACCAACTGGCTGCGCAGTACTTCCATATAGGCTCTGACAGCATCAAGTAAAACGCGCTGCTCAGTCTCCATTAGAGACGCCCGACCAGCATCAACCAATTTCCTTGCGGAGCGTGCCTCCGCTGTAGTGCGGCCACCACGATATAGCGGTTCGGTCACACTTATCGAAAACGACCGCGGTTGTAGCGAATCTTCGCTGACGCTGGAAATACCAGCGGATTTTGTATTGGTTTCCGTTTCGCTAAATCCAGCATCACTATCAATCTGCACTGTCGGTCGCCAGCCGGAAAGCGCGGTCGACACGCCCTCGTCCGTGGCGCGAAGCTGGGCGCGTTCAGCCAATAAGGTGGGATTACTCTGATATGCGCTGACCAAGGCATCCTGGAGCGTTTCAGCTTCAACGACACGTGAACAAACCGTCGCAGATAACACAATGCCGGCGGCAATCCCCGCCATCTTGGCAGCCTGCCAGCCGACGCGCTGCGCCCGCCCACTCAAAATTCGAACGCCGTCTCTATTTCGATCCCGGGCAAGAGCGGCACGGAAGCATCAAATAGAACACGGTGGGAAATTTCGCCGTGAATCTTAAACCAAAGCGTCGCCCGGCCGAGTGCTTCATTGACACCCCGCACCACTGCCACTATGCGCCCGCCCTCGGCCAATTGAGCCATCAACGGCGGCGGAACAAAAGGAACGCCGCCATTCAGTAGAATAACGTCATAGGGCCCCTGACGCGAATAGCCTTCCTCAACGCTACCAGGCACGATGATGATATTGTCCCCACCGCTCTCGCTCAGGATCCTACTTGCCCGTTCGGCCAAGTTAAGATCGGGCTCAAGCCCAACGACGGTACCCGCCAAGCGGCCTAGCACTGCCGACGAATAACCAGTTCCGCAGGCTATATCGAGCGCAACATCCTGGTCGGAAACTTCGGCAGCCTGGAGCAGACGCGCTAGAACTAGCGGTTCCATCAAATAACGGCCAGGCGCAATCATAATGTCTTCATCAACATAAGCGACACCAGCAAGCGGTTTGGGCACGAACAGTTCACGGGGGACAATATCCATTGCATCGATCAAGCGCCGGTTCGTCACCTTGTTGGTACGAAGCTGACTCTCAACCATATTGTGCCGAACAGTGGCGAATTCGGTCATAGTTAGGCTACCGCTACTGCTATAAGATGAAGACAATCGGCCTGTGGCCGAGTTTCTAAATAAAATACTCGCGTATCTTATATCCGCCCCGCCGTTCTTGACAACGCGCCAAAATTACATTTCCACGGCTCATTGGGTCACAAAAGAGGACGCTTGGTTGACCATTACCGGCACCATACCGTATATGGGCAGCGCAACGGACGCTAACTGTCTCATACTGCATCATCGGCCGGGTGGCAGAGTGGCTATGCGGAGGACTGCAAATCCTTAGAGACCGGTTCGATTCCGGTCCCGGCCTCCAGA
>MDTE01049061.1_pt1 | contig 13414 bp, 13 predicted proteins | sample 811231 | NCBI WGS metagenome assembly MDTE01 (sample SAMN05326651, study PRJNA326480) | marine metagenome | isolation source: seawater | place: Indian Ocean: Red Sea | collected 2010
CGACCACCGGTACAGTGGCCAACGCCATGACAACTCCGGCCACGACGACGGCTAGCTTCCTTCGCATTCGGCTCTGCCTCCTCGGTATGAGCAAAACTTCGAGATGATTATCAACAATTAACCGACGTTCGTCAACACCGGGTCGTGAGTCGTTCTGACGTCACGACCCGGTGCAGACCGTACTACACGCTATTGCGGCGGCTCGAGCGCGATCTCGCGGTCGGACCCATAGCCGCTGGCCCGGAAGACCGGCGTCAGATCCGGGTCCTTCCGCAGATGGCCATACATCAGCTCCTCGGCGAACTCGACGCACTTGAACTCGAGCAGCTGCATGTTCTCGTCGATGCGACGATACATCGGCAGCCGGATGGTCCACGGCCGCGTGAAGATCTCGTCGTCAGTGATCGTCGCCTCATACATGAGGTGGTTCTCACTGATGGCGGTCCAGCGCTCCTCGACGGCCATGTTGACGCTGTGGTGGTTCCCGGACATGTCGAACCAGGTGTCGGGCACCTGGGCGGTCACGTCGATCACCAGGCTCTCACCCTCCCAGCGGCCGATGTTGTGACCCATCCAGGAGTCGACCGGCGCCTCGAAGTCGGGGCGGTCCATGTAGACGATCCGGCTCGCGCTCGCGAACTCATACGCGAACAGCACGTACTCGGGCGTCTGCACCAGCTGGAAGGGATAGGGCATGTAGTTCGCCCGCGGAATCCCCGGCATGTAGCACTTGGTGGCGGGGTCGCGCTCCAGCCAGAAGTTGAGATTCTCCTGCTGCTGCGCACGAGCTTCCGGACGATACGGAATCTCGCCACCCTCGACGATGCCGAGCCCGGCCGGGATCGCACCGTGAGAGGCCATCTCCACCACGGGACCGAAGCGCGCCGCATGGGGCTCGATGTCGTAGTGGTGGGCACCGAGTGCCTGCCAGATGCCGTTCAGATCCGGGTTGCCGGCGGCGGTGCGGGGGGCGGTATAGCCACCCTGACCCTCCACCGACTGGGGCGCCAGCATGAAGCCGACGGCCAGCGCGGCCGCCGTCGCGCCGGCAATCATCGTGGTCTTGAGCCGATTTCGCATTGTGCTATGTCTCCCTCACGCCACGCGCGTGTCTTGACTGGCCCGACCGTCTCACAGCGACACGATCCGGACCACCGACGTATCTACAACCTATGACAGCAATCCGATCAGCCTGGCGCCGATGGTCACACTCGTCCAGAGTGCAATCGACGTCACACCAACCACTTTCGGCCACACGGGACCGAAGTGTCCTTCTTCCTTCGACGCCATGTAGCGGCGCACCCCGAACGTGATGATCAGGCCGAGGAACACCATCTCCATCTTCCACCAGAAGAACGGGCTGTAGTACTGCTTCAGCGCCGTGGACGACATCTGGGGAATACCGGTGAGCACGAGCACGACGAAGCTCCACACCAGGAACGGCTGGACCTTCTTGGTCAGCTCCTGCATCGAAACGTCGGTCAAGCCGCGCCCCATGAACCTGAGATCGACGACCAGCACGGCACCGATGAAGAGCGCCACCGTCGCGAGGTGAATCACCTGCACGATCGGGGTCGGCCAGACGGACTCGAGGAAGTACGCGCTGAACCGCAGTTCCTGCATCCACTCGAAGAACGGCTGCAACATCAGACTACGCCCCCAGTCCCAGGTCGAGCCACCACTGCGGAACCAGCCCGCTGTAGGCGACCATGCGACCGGTGGCAATGATTCCGAACCAGAAGGCGAGCGACACGTAGCCGGCTACGCGTGCCTTGAGCGGTGCGATCGGATCGAGGTCCCACTTGTCGACGCTCTTCTCGATGTTCATGTGGAAGTAGGCGGCATTGAGTGCCACCACCACCAACATGCCCATCTTCAGCCAGAACCAGAAGTTGGGATAGTAGCGCATCGGCTGCGCGTACACCATCAGGATTCCGGTAATCGCGTTGATGCCCAGCCCGACGAACATGAGCGGGAAGAGGCCGGCCTGGACCCTGGTGACCCTGATGCCCCGTAACGCCAGCCCCGCGAGCCGCATGTCCCAGAAGCCGATGAGGCCCGCCACCAGTCCCATGCTGGCGACGTGGGCCGTCAAACAGTAGACGTAGCCGTTCAGCGATTCCCGCAGCGACACGCTGCTCGGAAACGCTTCAACCCACTCGAACAGCTCCCGGATCATCCGCTCGCACCCTCTCCGTGGTCCGCCAACTCACACTCCGCCACGGGAGGAGCCTGGCCCCCAGACCGAGACGCACCGTCCAAAACGGTGACGCGGAGTCTACCTCGCTGGCTCGAATCAGGTCAAGGAAGTGTACCGGTCAGGCGGGCCGCATGGCGACGCAGCCGCCGCCAGGCCTGTCCAATCGAGGTCAGGCTCACCGCGATGCCCCCCAGACTCAGCACGATCACCACGATGTCCCAGAGGGGCCGGCGCGAATAGAGAAAGGGAAAATCGAGGCTGTGCAGTCCGTGATAGAGCCACCGGTTGATGCGGGTCAGGCGCTCTTCCTTGCGGACGATGGCCCCGCGATACGGGTCGAAATACAACCAGGTGTCCTGGGGATCGTCATACCGCACCCGGAGCACCGGCAGACGTCGCGCCCCGCTCCGGTCGTAGTAGTAGTTGTCGTAGGCTCGCAGCCAGGTCTCGTCGAGAATGCCGACGCCCGGCATCACCGCCGCCGGGAGTGCCGAGAACAGGTCGGCCCCGAACCGCTCGAACGTCTCCGGCACGCGCCCATCGAGGGCCACCAGACGCTGCCGCGGCCCCCGCTGCCCGAGCGGGGCCAGCGTGGTAGGGAGATTCGAGGCTCTCTCGCCATGGCCCGGGTCGAGCGCCAGACCGTACGGTACGCCCAGGAACTGAAGCACCTCCATCTCTCGCGGGCGGAAGTCGGCGGCAACGGCATCGAGACCGGCGCGAACGTGTGGTGGGGTCAACACCCCGAGTCTTGGCAACCCCCCGGCCGTCGTGTCGACCTGACTCCGGCTCGGCGACGTGCCCGGGTGCCAGTTCCACGGCTCCATCGACAGCGCCCCGCTGAACGTCCACGTGAAGGTGACGAGGCCGAACAGGAGCCCGGCATAGTGATGCCACCGCATCAGCCCCGAATACGGGCTGGCGAGGCGACGGCCACGAGCGCCCAGGGTCAGCAATCCGACCAGGAGCCCGGAGAGACAGAGCAGGCAGCCGAGTAGCGACAACCAGATGACGAGGTCGCTCCAGAGCCCCGCATTGGCCCGCAGCGGCGTGAAGTACAGCCAGTGCAGCACCGCCCCCACATAGGCCAAGCGGCGCGCCGAACGGGTGGTCAGCATCACCGGCTCGGCGGTCGGCTCCGACACGTACAGCACGGTCCCGGCCGGATCGTTCAGCCGGATCCGATGGAGGGGAAAGAACACCCGGCTCTGCAGCGTCCACTGGTCGGGTTCGAGCATGCGGCGGTCGTAGGCGGCCGTCTCGGCATGCTCGGGGACGAACTGGCGTGCGACCTCGAGCGCCGCTGCCCGGCTCAACCCCTCCAGCCGCTTGCCGGTGTCGGCAAAGACCGTGGTCCAGCCGCCGGAGCCGGCCAGACGGTAGACCGGACGCTCGCCGAGCATCCCGACCACGATGCGACGCGGCGTGAACCCGACCTCGACGGCCGCCTCGCTCACGCCCACCGAGGCATCGGCAAAGTCGAGCGCCGGCAGCCGCTGGAGCCGCTCGGTCGGGTCGAGCGCCGGCATGCCGGCGTACATGAGGACGACGCCGGAGGCGAACCACGTGATGAACAGGAGGCCGCCACCGATACCGAGCCAGCGATGGCAGAAGATGAGCGCACGGCGCCAGAACGGCGCGGAGCGGGTCATCGATCAGTCCCAGGGAAGCCGCGTCACGCGGCCAGGGGTCAGTCGCTGCCGATGGCGCGACCTCGGTCCGCGTCGTCCACCCAGTAGACGCTGTGACAGTTGTTGCAGGTCTGATAGACGGTCTCGCCGAGATCGAACACCAGCTGCGGATCCTCCGCCTCGGCGGCGGCGAAGGCTTCCATTGCCGCGTCAGCCATGGCCTGCGAGAGCTCGACCCACTGCTCCTGGTCGCGGGCACGCCCCTCCATGATCAGGAGGTTCGCCGACTCGGCCAGGGCCATCGCCCCGAGACGCACCTGCAGCCACTCTTCTTCGGTCTCGGGTTCCCAGTAGTCCTCGCCGTTCTCGTCGACGATCGTCCCCACCGCGTCCCAGAGCAGATCCGCGGCCGGATCCAGCATGTTGGCCATCAGCATCCGCACGTTCGTCTCCGTGCGGAACGGTGGCCCACTCGGGGCCTCACCACCGCCACCACCGCAGCCCACGGCGATGACCGCGATCAATACGACCCAGACCACTCTCGTTCGCATCCTGCTCTCCTTGCCGCGCGCGACCGGCCGCCCTCTGCCGCGGGCAGGTCTCTGCTCCGGCGTGGTCGGCTGCCCCTTCAGTGAAACAACTGCCGATTATAGTCCCCCAACCGGCTCCGGCACCGTCGACGCCGCCCCGATTGATATGATGCCCGCCATGTCACTCCGCCGGATACGCGGCCTCACCGTCGCGTCGACCCTGGGGATGGCGCTCGCGCTGCTGGGGTCACCGACCGCCTCGCAAGAGGTCCAGGACTGGTCGACACGGGCGGCACAGCGGATCCGCATGCTCCAGCAGGACTCCGCCCCCAGCCATGAGCCGTCCGGCGCCATCAACGTGGGCGCGCTCGACGAGAGCCGGTCGGCCGTGCACCCCCTGGTGGTGATCAGCGGGGAACGGTGGACCGTCATCGCCGTATGCGACGGCTGCGGCGACATGGACGTCGTCGCCTACGATGCCCTCGGACGCCCCGAGGCATCAGACGTCAGACCCGGGGGCGACGCCGTGGTCCATCTCGCCGGCAACGAGCGTTTCCGCGTGGCGGTGGAGATGATCGACTGCCGGTCTGCTCCCTGCGGCTACGCGCTCCAGTTCTTTCGACAACCGGACTAACCTCGGAGGCCAGGATGTCGCTCACCCGACGAGTCAGCACCGTGGCGGTTGCCGGTCTTCTGACGGCCACCGCGGTCATCACGCTCGACAGCCAGACCGCCGAGCTTCCCCCACTGGTCACCCAGGCGCAATACGAGGCATGGCAGACCGAGCTGTCGAACTGGGGCCGCTGGGGCCCGGACGACGAGCTCGGGGCGGCCAACCTGATCACGCCCGCCAAGCGAGCGGAGGCGGCCGGTCTCGTCAGGGACGGCTTCACGGTGTCGCTGGCGTCGGACGCCGAGAAGGTGGCCACCATCGCCAACCCCTGCCCGATCGAATGGTCCATGGTGCGGGCGAACCGGGCGGCGGCCAGCGACACGATCAGCTACCCCTGCATCCACGGGCCCGGCACCACCCATCTCGACGCGTTCGCCCACATCTTCTTTGACGGCAAGATGTGGAACGGCTACGACGTCGACGGCCTGGTGACGATGGAAGACGGCGCGACCAAGAACTCCATCATGACGGTGAAGAACGGGCTGGTCACGCGCGCCGTCCTCTACGACATACCTCGATTGAAGGGCGTCCCCTATCTGGAACCTGGCACCCGGATCACGGTGGCCGACCTCGAGGCGTGGGAGACGCGGACCGGGGTCAGGGTGGGTCCAGGCGACGCCTTTCTGGTGCGATGGGGCCGCTGGGCCCGTGAGGACGCGATTGGCCCCTTCGACACGGGCCAGGAAGCCGCGGGCCTCGACAACCACGTCATCCCGTGGCTGAAGGAACGTGATGTGGCAATCGCCGGGTGGGAGACCCCGGGCTACATGCCGCAGCCCGAGGGCGACATCTCACGCCTGGCGCTTCACAACTTCGCCCTCACGATCCTGGGCATCCAGGTGCTGGACCGCGCCGACTTCCAGGCGCTGGCCGAGGCTGCCGCCGAGCGCGAGCGCTATGAATTCATGATGACGATCGCCCCGCTCCCGATCCCGAACGGAACGGGATCGCCGGTGAATCCGATCGCGATGTTCTGAGCGCGGGATCCGGGCTCAGAACATCGCGACACGTGGGCTTCGGGCTTCAGGCTACTGGCTTCGGGCGCTCTAGCGGCTCGGCCAGACCACGCCCTGGTTGCCGGCGCGGATGGGGCCCTCGCCCTTGTAGACGAACTTCTGCAGGCGCTTGCCTTCGAAGGTCTCGGTCACATAGATGTTGCCGTGGGAGTCGGTGGCGATGCTGTGGGCGCCGTAGAACTGCCCCGGCTGCCGGCCGCCGTCACCAAAGCTCGAGATGAGCTCCATCTCCTTGCGGTCGATGATGTAGACCTTCTCGTTCACACCGTCGGCCACATACATGTACTTCTGGTCGGCGTCACGTGAGAACGCGACGTCCCACACCGCCCCGGCGCCCAGGGTGTCCTTGGCCAGGAACAGCTCCTCGACGTAGGTGCCGTCTCGCTCGAACACCTGGATCCGGTTGCCCACGCGGTCGCACACATAGACGAGCCCATCCTTCGACAGGTCGGCGCAATGCACGGGCGTGCGGAACTGTTGTGGCGGTTCGGCGTTCGGGTCGTACCGCGGCAGCGGACTATCGTCCGGCGTGTTGCCATACGCACCCCAGAAACGCTTGAAGGCGCCCGTGTCGGCGTCGAGCACCGCGACCCGCTTGTTGAAGTAGCCGTCGGCAACATACGCCTCGTTGGCCTTCGGGTCGACGAAGATCTTGGCCACCCGTCCGAAGCTCTCGGTGTCGTTGCTGTCGGCGACCGCGGTCGGCTGACCGGTGACGTCGCTGACCGGCCCGGTCATCCGGGCGCCCGCCTGCCCCACCTGCCGCAGGAAGTTGCCGTAGCGGTCGAACTTCAGCAGATGCGAGTCGGGACCGCCATTGCCGCCAATCCACACGTTGTCCATGTGGTCGACGAAGATGCCGTGGTTGGACACCGGCCAGTCGTAGCCCTCACCGGGGCCACCCCAGTTGCCGACCAGCAAACCGTCCTGGTCGAACTCGAGCACCGGTGGCGCCGGGAAGCAGCACTCGGCCGCAACGGGCGGATCCTGCGCCGCCGGCACTTCACCCGCGGCCAGGGCATCGCCCCGATGGACGATCCAGATGTGGTCGCGCGCGTCCACCGAGACGCCGATCGTCGTCCCGAGGAGCCAGTGATTGGGTAGCGGCTGCGGCCACAGCGGATCAACCTCGAAGATCGGTCCATGGACCATCGCGCCTTGCGCGGCCTGCATCCGGTCCACGATGGCGCCGCCGAAGCCAACGACCCCGACCAGGACCAGACAGATCACCGCGGCTGCGGCGTGACGTGTTCTTCGTGTCTGCATACGGTGGTTCCCCCTCGACGAGCCAGATCCTCCGTCAAACCGGAGACGGATGCAACCGGTTCTCAGGCCGGCGGCTGCGCGGCACACTCGGATGACGTGCGGTCGAAGGCGCAGGTCACCAGGCTCAGATCGACCTCGACGCCGGCCGCGATCTCCGTGATCACCGCCAACTCGGCGTCCGAGACGTGGCCGTCGGCCCTCGCGATCACGCACAGATCACGCAGCACCTGCGCCCGACGCAACGGCGGCACACTCTCTTTGACCTGGGCGATCCGACCCGGCAGGTCCGCCATGATGACGTCCGGCTTGAGCTCTGGAGGCAGCGCACCGGGCCCGAGGAGCTTCTCGAGCGCTTCGACCGCTTCGGGAGCCGCCGGACCGCCCGCCGCGACCGCCACCGCGACGCCGCCCGCGAACAGCAGACGGCGCATGGTCTCGGCCACGTCGGTCTTGGCCGTCAGATAGCTCGGGTCCATCAAGGTCATCAGCTCGTGGACCCGTGCCTCGAGCTCTTCGCGAGAGGTGCCGCCTGGAGTGATCACCTCCGACGCGACACAGAGCTCTGCGGCCTTCAGACGCAGCGGACTGAAGGGATGCGTGGCGAACCAGTCGCCACGGCGCGCCTGCACGTCGACGTCCTGCGTCTCGGCCTCACGACGCAGGTCGCCGACCTGGGCCAGGAACCCCTCGATGCTGATCTTGACGCGGTCGCCCTTCAGCCCCGACGCCAGCTTGAACAACCCACGCGCCGCCGGCTCCAGACCACCGGCACAGGCCAGACCGGCCCGGTCGGCCGAGATCTCGGCGTAACGCTGCCAGGCGAAGAGCCGCAGCGCCAGCTGGGGCGGCAGCCGGACCTTGCCGCCGAGCAGCGCCCCGGTCGGGATGGCGTGATGGTCGAACAAGAAGTGCCCGACTTCATGTCCAGCCACGAAGCGCAACTCGTCCGGCTCGAACGCCTCGAGCAGCGACGAGGACACCATCATGAGCAGGCGCCCCTTCTCGGGCTTGACCGCCGCGGCGTTGAACCGGGGCTCCGGGTAGACGTAGATCTCGAGGCTGCCTTCGACGCCGAGGGTCTCCCGGCATCCATCGATGATGCCGTGCACGTCGGGCGCCATCGCCTCGGTGAGCCGGGTCGCGGTCGCCAGCAGGTGCCGGCGCGCTCCCTCGCCCAGCCCCTTCTTGTTGAGGCGCTCGATGGCCGAGGTGACGGTGTGGTCCGCGAGCAGTCGCTCGCGGAGGTCGCGGTCGCCCGCGGCCTGCAGGTCCATTCTGGGTGTCATGACGGCGTCAGTCCCGATAGTTGACGAACTGGAGGGGTAGATCGACCTTTTCTTCCTTGAGGAGCGCGATCACGTCCTGCAGCACGTCGCGCTTCTTCCCCGACACCCGCAGCTGATCGCCCTGGATCGCCACCTGCACCTTGAGCTTGGTCTGCTTGACCACCTTCACGAGACGTCTGGCGAGCTCGGTCTCGATGCCCTGTCGCACATGTACCTCCTGCCAGGCGTCGGCAACGTTCTCTTGCGGGTCGTCACGCTTGAGACACAGGACGTTGACCTTTCGCGCGGCCATCTTGGCGGTGAGGATGTCGTACATCTGCCCGAGCTGGAACTTGTCGGGCGCCCGCATGGTGATGGTCGAATCGAGCAGCTCGAACCTGGCGTTCTTCCCCTTGAAATCGAATCGGGTCTCGATCTCGCGGGTCGCCTGGTTCACGGCGTTGCTGACTTCTTGTAGATCGACCTGAGAGACGACGTCGAATGAAGGCATCGGACCTATAGCTTACGACGAGGTGAACCGGCGGTCCCTGCCCTACTGGCCCGGCACCCGCTCAGGGAGCTCGTCGACCCAGCTGGTGATCAGGCGGAGGTGGGTACGTGGAGGCGGTTCGGTCTGCTCGTGAATGCCGATGAGATAGCGGCCGTCCGGGGCCCGATCGAACCGCGAGACCGGTCTGGACATCCCGTATCGCCACCCGAACCCCTGCTCGGGCTGGCCGATCTCGAGCTCCGCCCCGGTCTGGATGTCGACGCGCATCATGTAACTGTCGGGATTCTCCGCGTCGTTGTAGGACACATAGGAGATCTCGCGTCCGTCCTCGGACCACTTGGGCGAATAGCCCCCCTGGATCGAGACCTGGGTCCGTGGGCCGGGGCCCGGGAACGGCCGCACGAAGATCTGAAACCGGTCGCCCGCCCACCCGCTGTACGCCATCCAGCGTCCGTCGGGTGACAGCTCGGGGTTGACGGCGTTGCCTTCGCCCTCGGAGAGGGTGGTCACGGTGCCATCGGTCGCGTTCCACAGCGACAGCCGGTCCCCGTTGTCGCTGAACAGCAGCTGTCCGTCCACGGTCCAGCCGGCCGGGAACTCGGCGGCGTCGCTGGCCCGAAGCGGTTCAGCCGGCTGACTGGCATCGGCCACCCGCTGGTGGAGATTCGGGAACTCGCGTTCGACACGGTCGAAGGTGACCGCCCTTCCATCACGGGTCCAGATGGCGGTCAACGAGAGTCCGTCGGACAGGCGGGTCGTCACGCCACGTTCGAGATCGCGCACCCAGACACCAGCGTCGCGACCTGTCGTGGTGTAGGCGATCCGTCGACCATCAGGCGACAGCCGGACCGACCAGTAGGCGGCGCGCTCGTCGAACAACGGGGTCACCGCGCCATCGGTCCCGACCCAGGCAAGCTGGGCAACCGAGTCGGGGGGAACACCGCCGGACAGATACATCAGATGGCCGCCGGCCGAGACGTCGTATTGTGCCGCGCCGGTGTCGCCGTCGCTGTCGATCAGATTGATCGATTGACTGACGTCCTGCACCAGGGCCACCTCGCCGCCGGTCACCTCGAGTCGTTCGAGGTCGAACGGCACCGCCATGAGCGTCGCCTCCCGGACGAAGAGGAGGTGCCCCGAATCGACGTATCTCGCGTCAGCCGCCCCCTCGACGAGCACCTGACGCTCGCCCGAGCCGATCCGCTCGACGACCACGTCGGACTGATCCCACTGGAACAGCGAGCGTTGCACGGTGAAGAGCACCGCCTCGCTCCCCGGCAGCAGCGAAGGCAGCAGATGGAACACCTCTTCGGCCGCGTCATCAACCACGGTCAGCGCCGTCGGCGCGCCGCCATCGGCCGGCATGCTCGAGATACCTTCGCGGTGGTCGTAGGCGATGGTGTCGTCGTCTCCCCAGTCGATACCACGGGGAAACCAGGGCACCCCGCCCACCTCGACCGGCAGGCCGCCGTCGAGCCTGACCTTGTGGATGGCACGTCCCGCCACATAGGCCACCCACTGGTCGTCTGGTGACAGCACCGGCATCCGGGCGCCTTCGGTGCCATCAATCGGCACCGCCTGCGGCTGATCGAGATCCCGTCGATACAGCCGGAGCACCTGGCTGCCCTCCGGCGCACCAGCGAAGACGACGGTACGACCGTCGGCGGTCAAGGCGAACTCGGTGCGGGTGACCCAGGGCACCGGCCCACCGAGCTGCGCCGACGGCTGGACACCGACGCTCACATAGGTCTGCCCCTCGTCAGACGGCGTTCGAGCCAGCCAGCCGACGGCACCGAGGACCAGCCCGAGGACGGCCACCGACCAGGGCAACCAGGCCGGGGCGGGAGCGCTGGTCCGAACAGGAGCGGGCACCGACACCGCGCCGGGCGAGCTGGCCTGCGAGTCTGCACCGCCGCTGGCAATCCAGGCCAGCTCTCGCTTCAGATCGCCGGCCGACTGTCGCCGCTCGTCGGGGTCCTTCTCGAGGCAACTGGTCACCACCCGGGACACCGCGGGTGACACACCGTCGGGCAGCACCGAGTCGAGCGGCGCCGGCTGCGCCGTCATGATCGCGCTGATCAGGCGGGCCTGGCTTTCGGACTCGAACGCGCGCCGCCCGGCCAGCATCTCGTAGAACATCACCCCGAAAGCGAAGAGGTCGGTACGAGCATCCGCCTCCTTACCCTCGAGCTGCTCGGGCGCCATGTACTGGAAGGTGCCCAGGATCGCGCCCGCCTGGGTCAGACTGGCCCGGGTTGGCGCCGCGGTCGCCCCAAGTTCCCCGGCGGTGTCGTCAAGCCCCACCTTGGCCAGGCCGAAGTCGAGCAGCTTGGCGCCGGACCTGGTGAGCATCACGTTGCCCGGCTTCAGATCCCGGTGGACGATGCCCTGACGATGGGCTTTGTCCAGCGCATCGGCCACCTGGGCGCCGACCCGGAGCGCCTCATCGAGCGGCAATGCGCCGCGGCCCAGACGGTCGGCCAGCGACTCGCCCTCCAGGTGCTCCATCACCAGGAAGTCGATCGGCTCGCCCTCGTCAGACGGCCGTTCGCGGCCGATGTCATGCAGCGTGCAGATGTGCGGATGATTGAGCGCGGCGACCGCCTTGGCCTCCCGCTCGAACCTCTACCGCACGTCGGGGTCGACCGCGATGTGAGCCGGAAGCACCTTGATGGCGACGGTGCGATCGAGCCGGGTGTCTCGCGCGAGATAGACCTCACCCATCCCGCCTGCGCCGATCCGCTCGGCGACCTCGTAGGGCCCCAGCCGCTGCCCCGCAGTCAAACCCATATCGTTGTCCGCCGATTATACGGCGCTACAAAAAGACAAACGCCCGGGCAGACCGCACAGCGGTCCCCCGAGCGTTCGTCCTAAAGCCCAAAGCCTAAAGCCCAAAGCCAGCGAGGCCCAGGACCACGGGCCTCGCCTACTTCGGCTGCGGGACGATCCGGATATACGGCAGCGGCGACTTCCAGCCGTCGGGATACGTCTCCCTGGCGGCCTCGTCCGAGACGGCCGGCAGGATGATGACGTCCTCGCCCTGCTTCCAGTTGGCGGGGGTGGCCACCTTCTTCTGCGCGGTGAGCTGGCACGAGTCGAGGAGGCGAAGAATCTCCTCGAAGTTCCGGCCGGTGCTCATCGGGTAGGTGATGGTCGCCTTGATCTTCTTGTCGGGACCGATGACGAAGACCGACCGGGCCGTCGCGTTGTCGGCCGGGGTCCGTCCCTCACTGGTGTCGCCCGCGTCGGCCGGCAGCATGTCGTATTGCTTGACGATCTCCAGGGTCGGGTCGCCCACCAGCGGATAGGTCACCGCGTGTCCCTGCGACGCCTCGATGTCCTTCGACCACTTCTCGTGGTTGGTCACCGGGTCGACGCTGATACCGAGGAGCTTGCAGTTCCGCCTGGCGAACTCGTCGTTCAGACCGGCCATGGTGCCCAGCTCGGTGGTGCACACCGGGGTGAAGTCCTTGGGGTGCGAACAGAGGATCGCCCACCCGTCGCCGATCCACTCATGGAAGTTGATGGTGCCCTGGGTGGTCTCGGCGGTGAAGTCCGGTGCGGTGCTGTTGATTCTGAGTGACATGCTGCTTTCTCTCTCCCTTGGAGTGCTGGGGCCGGTTGATGGTCGGTTGGACGCCGGCTACGCGCGTGACGTTCCCGGCAACATCCCAGGTCAGTCGACGGTCCAGAGCGTCAGCGACTCGAGGTCCTTCACGAACAACCGATTGCCGGAAATGGTCGGCAATGTCCACGTGGCGCTGTCGGCCAGCTCGTAGCGCTGGACGGGGGCGAATCCGGTCCGGCTGTGCGGCACGATCAGCAGCTCGCCGTCCTCTTCCATCGACAGGATGGTGGTGCCCACGTTGAGGATGGACGCGTGGTCGGCCTGCCGCGGATCGCTGGTCCAGAGCAGCGTCCCGCTGTCGAGGTCGAGCGCGAAGTATTGCCCGCTGTTGAGGTGGGACAGTCCGAACAGCACCCCGTCCACCACCACGCCGTTGGACATGTGCATCGACACCTCGTCGTTGTGCCACACGTCCTCGGTGGTCCAGGCGTTGCCCTCGCGCACCACGCGGAAGCGGGTGATGCCGTTGCCCCGGCCACTCTCGATGACGTCACCCTGATACAGGCGCGGGGTCTGCGACGTCGTCGTCGACTGCGTCGTGTAGGGCCGGCTCCAGAGCAGCGCGCCGGTGTCGGCCGACACGCCCACGAAGTTCTCCTGGCTGAAAGTGATGACCTGACGGCTCCCCTCGACCTCCACCACGATCGGCGATCCGTAGGCGGGCCCGTCCCCGTCCCAGCGCCACACCTCCTCG
>MDTE01103829.1_pt1 | contig 13414 bp, 14 predicted proteins | sample 811231 | NCBI WGS metagenome assembly MDTE01 (sample SAMN05326651, study PRJNA326480) | marine metagenome | isolation source: seawater | place: Indian Ocean: Red Sea | collected 2010
CAAATCAATCAAGCAAGCTTTGTATGCACCAATAGTGATGTTTATACAGCATTTTGGATATTCTATAGGGTTGATTTACGGTCATTTAAAGCGAGCTTAATTCTTTATGAACTGTGCTCTATGATAAGATGTGGATTTAGACTACGAAAAGTTATTAGAAAGGGCTCGAAAGGGCTTAGAGGAAGTGATGATAGATACTGAAAGGTTTCAGCCACCTAAACCTGAAATAATGCATGAGGGAAAGAAAACAATATTGAAAAATTTTGGTGAGATATTAGAATCGTTAAGACGTGAAGAACAGCATTTTTCAACATACTTATTGAGAGAGATTGGTACTGCAGGAACTATTGAAGGGCGAAGATTAATCCTTCAAGGAAAGGTGCCGAGAGATAAAATTACAGACAGGATATCTACTTACATATCTTCTTTCGTTATATGTGATGAATGCGAACGTCCAGACACACAATTTGGTAGAAATGGTAGAACTTTGACTTTGAATTGTGAAGCGTGTGGAGCCCATAGGCCTGTTAAATCTATTAATTGAATAATTAATTAGAATTGATTGTTACAGTATATGAATCTCCTTCGCACATTTTCATTAAATCTTTAAGATGTATGATCTTTGGATTTAAACTAGAGAGATTAGTAGAGAGACCTTCTAAATGCCCCTCTCCAACGACTGCGACTATACGGATTGGATTTTCTTTGGTTTGTTGCCTAAGTAATTTAACAAGAGAGATTGCCATAAATTTATCACGCCTATCTATTAATTGATTTTTAAGAGTTGGATAACGAATGGCGAATTCGTTCAATTGTTTACTAAAATCCCAATTGGAATTTTCTATTTTTCCATCTACTTTTTGAAAGCCCAAAGAGAGAGATATCATTTCGAAAAATAAAAATGATTTTTCCTTTAATGACATTGAATCCCATGATTTTTGCAACACTGGAATAATAGGTAAATCAATGAATGCTAAAGATGAACCCATCCTTCTAGCTACGTCGGCTGCTGCTAGCATATCTGAACCAGGAGGACTACCAAAAACTTCTGAAAGTCTTTTTTGTAAATAGGCGAGGATTTTGACAAATAGGGGGCCTTCTTTCCTAGAAGAAGATGGTGAATTTAGAGCAGTCCAACGATCTTTATCCAATTCCAAAGCAACGATGTCTGGATTGAAATCACGAATGGCACGTTCTATACCTATAGACAAATCTAAAACGTGTGCAGTGCCTAAAATAAGTAACATTGATTAAAATATAGAATGGGATATAGAAAAAGCTGAGTGTTCATGATAAAGATGCTTCTGAAACATAGAGATATAAGAATAATAAGGTGAAAATAGCTTCGATGGTAGCCAAGATAATGGAACCTCGAAAAACGGTTGAATAAGTAGGAATTTCGTTTATCGGTAACACATAGTAATGGACTAAAACTTCTAATGGTAAAAGCCAGCCAGTCAGTAGAAAAATACGTGAGCTCCATGGTTCGATTGCTAAATAACCACTAATGAAAAGAATAGTGGCTCCTGCCGTAGTCAATAACCAAGAAAAGAGCATTGTTCTTTCGGCTCCGAACTTAGTAGCAAAAGTAGTGGCTCCGGAAGCAATATCTGCATTAAAATCTACCGCCATAGTAGGACTGTGTAAGGCTGTAACATAAAATGATATAGAAATTAAATAAAGAAACGGAAAATTTGAAAAAGCACTGATTAAACCTGAAGAATCTGATAAACACCAACCAGCAATTGGACATAGAATTCCGAGACTCAATGTATGACAAAGAACATCGAAAATAGGTTTATTTTTCAATCTAAATGGTGGAATATTATACAATAAAGAGATTAACATTAAACCTAAAATACATATAACGAAACTCTGATTTATAATCAAAGAAAGTAATAAACAAATGAGTGATAAAAATATAAAAAATATGAATGAATTATTTGTTGAAATTTCATTTCGGACTAATAAACTAAAAGATTTGCGTGGATTTTTTTTATCTAAATCTAAATCTAAAATATGATTGAGTACAAAAGTAGAAGAAGTAAGAAAACAAATAGAGAGGAGGCCGTAAAGTAAATTTAAAGAATACAAAGATTCAGAAGATATTACAAACCCTATGTAAAATGGAAATAAAGCAACCATCCAAAAATCTACACCTACAAATCTAAGCCAAAGAATCAAATTAGAATTCGTGGAAAGCGGTTGACTCATAGTAACGTACGAGTGAGAGCAATTGCTTATTTATGTTATCTTAATATCTCAAAACTCAATAATCAAGACTACTGAGAAATAACATGACTAATCCGTTTGAATATGCACATGCAAGAGATGACATCGCTTGGATGGCTCAGAATACAAATCATTTACCGACACATCCGTTAGTGAAAGAACGGCTTAGAAAAATTGTTGATTCAGGAGAATATAGTAAATATCCTATTGCAGCAGGATTAGATGAATTAAAAAGGTTAATTTTAGATGATTTAAAGCTGCCTGAATATGATTTGCATATAACTAATGGAGGAACCGAAGGATTATATTGTTTAATGAGATATTTACTACCGGAAGGATCTCAAATGATTACTTCTGATCCTTCATATTTCATAATACATAAATTTGCTAAGATAGGTGGAGCTAAAACGACGGACATCCCAATATATGGTGGTAATTTTAGATATGATGTAGAAGAAATTAGAAAAGCAATAACTTCCGAAACGAAAGCCATACTACTTATTGATCCTTTGAATCCATTAGGAACTACTTATCCAGAAAAAGAGATAAAGGAGATATGCGATTTGGCTAGAGAAAATGATTTGTGGATTGTGAATGATGTAACTTATAGAGATTTTGCTCCAAATCATATATTGACGACAAAATTTTATCCAGAAAAAACTATAGTAGTTTATTCTGTTTCGAAAAATTGTGGATTAGCGGGTCTACGTGTTGGCGCATTGGTGGGACCTAAAGATTTCATAAAAGACATCAAGGGCCACATGTCTGCAGATCTAGGAATCAATATCTTAGGACAGCATGCGGCAGTTGCTGCACTAGAAACTAAAAATGAATGGTTGCCAAATATGGTGAAAACGTGTAATCTGAATCAAGAAATAATAAGAGATGCTGTAGAAAATGTACCGGGGGCTTATCTCCCCGTATATCCTTCTGCTGCCACTATGATGATAATCGACATTGAAAAGACTGGCATAAATGGAAATGATATTCAAAATGAATTGTTGTATAAACATCAAATATTTGTTAGAGCGGGCGACTATGTATCAGCAACATTTGGAGAAAAATTCATTAGAGTTTCTTTTTCAATCCCCACCTCAGATGTGGAAAGATTTCATGAATATTTCCCAAAAATTATGGAAAAATTAAATAGGTAAGTTAGATATCAATATTCACTACTTCTTTTGCGTGAGCTTCGATAAATTCCTTACGAGGAGTTACATCGTCACCCATGAGATCTGTGAATAATTTATCTGCTAAATTAAAATCATCAACAGAAACTTGTAGAAGAGTTCTTGCATCTGGATCCATGGTTGTTTGCCAAAGTTGAGATGGATTCATTTCACCAAGACCTTTGTATCTTTGTAAAGTTGAATTTGGCATTGTCTTTTGTATAGTTACCATTTCTTCTTCGCTATATGCGTATTCGAATTTTTTACCTTTGCTAATCTTGTAAAGAGGCGGTTGTGCGATGTAAACATAGCCGGCATCGATTAAATCATACATATATCTAAACATAAATGTGAGTAAAAGAGTGCGGATGTGGGCACCGTCGACGTCTGCATCAGTCATAATGATGATTTTGTGGTAGCGAGCATCTTCGAGTTTGAATTCGTCCTCTTCACTTAGAACGATGTTACAACCTATTGCAGTTATGAGTGCTTGGATTTCATTGTTAGCGAGCATTTTATCTGGTCTGGCTTTTTCAACATTCAATATTTTACCCCTTAGAGGTAAGATTGCTTGGAAAAAGGAATCACGACCTTGTTTTGCACTTCCGCCTGCCGAATCTCCTTCTACTATGAATAGTTCTGAATCACTTGGAATTTTAGTTTGGCAATCTGTTAATTTTCCAGGTAATGCACTACTTTCTAAAAGTCCTTTTCTTCTAGTTATATCTGCCGCCTTTTTGGCCGCTTCTCTAATATTATAAGACTGAATACATTTGTTTATTATATCTGCACACTCAGTAGGATTTTCATCGAAATATTCACCAAGAGCTTTGGAGACTATTGTGTCGACTATACCTTTAACTTCTGAATTTCCTAATTTTGTTTTTGTTTGGCCTTCGAACTGAGGCTCGGGAACTTTGGTTGAAATGATAGCAGTTAAACCTTCTGTAATATCGGTGCCTTCTAGTTTTTGATCTCCTTTCAAAAAATTACGTTTCTTTGAAACGTTGTTTAAAGTTCTAGTTAAAGCAGAACGGAAACCGGAAAGATGTGTACCACCTTCCCTAGTAGCAATATTATTAGTGAAACTGTGAATATTATCTTTGTAAGTTTGAGTCCATTGGAGCGCTACAGAAACTTGTACATCGTTCTTTTCACCTTCTACAACGAGAGGTTCTTTAGTAATGCCTGTTTTACCTTTATTCAGATAAGAAACGAATTGAGAAAGGCCACCTTTGTAGTGAAAAGTCTTACTTGTGCCACCTTCCGATTTAATTGTAATGGAAAGGCCTGCGTTGAGATATGCTAATTCTCGAAATCTATCGGTTAAAACGCTTTTATCAAAGAGGACTGTTTCAAAAATAGAAGCGTCTGGTTTAAAGCGAACCAAAGTACCTGTGACATCTGAAGAACCTACTTTCTTTAGTTTAGAAGACGTTATTCCTTTCTTGTAGCTTTGATGATACACCCCCCCATCTTTTTCTATTGTAACATCAAGCCATTCTGAAAGTGCGTTAACAACTGAAACGCCGACACCATGAAGGCCTCCGGAAACTTTGTAAGTATCGTTGTCAAATTTACCGCCGGCATGCAGTTTAGTCATAACTAATTCTACAGCAGGAATTTTGTATTGTTTATGCGGATCTATGGGAATTCCTCGCCCATTATCTTTAACGGAACAAGAACCGTCTTCATGTAGAGTTATAAGAATCTCTGTACAATGTCCATTCATTGCCTCATCTATGGAATTATCAATAACTTCGTAAACTAAATGATGAAGGCCTCCTTTTCCTGTTGAACCTATGTACATTGCAGGTCTTTTTCGAACTGGATCAAGACCTTCTAAAACTTGTATTTGCTGTGCTTTATAGTCATCTGACTTGGAAACCATTTAGATACCTTATAACTGTATCAATAATAGCCTTTTAAAACGTTACCTTAGTTTAAATATATGTCTTCTAAAAAAATAAATTAAAAAAAGATTTGAAAAAACAGTTATTTATGAAGGTAAAATGCGGTGAGATTTGATTTAGAATCGCTTAGAGTAACGAAACCTAATCTTTCAAATTGTACAGTTTCTTGAATGTATTTAATTGCATAATCTTCAACTAAACCGACGTCCTTTTTGCCATCTGGATAGTACAGAGATAAATTCATATTTTTGTCAGAAACCCATTGAAATATAGGAGTTCCTTTGATATTATCTATGCTATGATAAATTAATTTATCGTCGTGAAAAGTAACGTTGCATAGGTTTTTTAATCGAATAATATCTCCTGACTTTAATAGAGAGATATCGTCTTTGGAAAGATATACATTAGAATTTGAAGAAATCGTTTCACTCCTGACACCCCAGTCTGGAATATCTGGATGAAAGGGTGCTGTTTTTTGTATTTCAGAAGGCGTTTCAAAAGAAAATTGAATGGGTTTTGGTACAAAAAAGAGTCGTTTAGATTTAGAATCAATAAGTGATTTATTGACTGATTCTAAATTTGACCAAGAAAATGTAATATCTACTTCTTTGATTCCGCCGGCAATCCAAAATTTTCGAATTGCCTTAGACTTGAACCCCCTTCTAGCCAATGCTTGAACAGTAGCTAGTTGGCAGTCCGCCCATCCTTCATAAACTCCTTCGGAAATTTTTTGTTTGATTTCTGATGTTTTTAAGAGAGTATCAGACATAGACACCAACCCATAGTGTATGAAATGTGGTTCTTTCCATCCCATGTATTTGTAAATCCACTTCTGCCTTTCTGTGTTATTTAAGTGATCTTTTCCTCTTAAAACGTGAGTGATTCCTAAACGATAATCATCGATTGAAACGGCAAAATTATAAGTTGGCCAAAGGCGGTAATTGGACCCCTGTCTAGGATGTTCGTCTTCCACAACTCTAAAGGCGACAAAATCCCTCAATGCTGGATTTGGATCTTCTAAATCTGTTTTTATGACAACAATTCCTGAACCTTCCGTTAGAAGTTTTTCAAAAGCGGCTAATTGGACTTTAGGTGGCAAATCTCTGTAATTATCTGATTTACTTTTACGTTTTAAATCCCTCCACTCTTCTGCTGGAGTGGATGTGACGTAAGCATGGCCGGCTTCTAACAGTGTTTTGATATCGTCATAATAAATATCTATACGATCAGATTGTATGAATATTTCATTCGGTTTAGCATCCAACCATTCCATTTCCTTAGGAATTAAATTATATGCACTTTCATCTATAGCATTGGGATTAGTATCTTCTATACGGAGGATTAGTTTTCCGTTGTAAATAGCCCTATATTCAGCATTGAGTGAGATTGCTCTAGTGTGTCCTAAATGTAAAGGGCCGCTAGGGCCTGGTGCGAAACGAAATACTGGTGTGCCTTCGACATCTAAAGATGGTAAAGACTTCTCTTCTTTCTTTTTAGAAATTGTGGTTGTTTTTGGAGCTCTTTGTGTAATTTCTTCTGTTGAAAGAGTGTTGACTTCTGAAATGACTTCCTCTAATATCTCTCTAATTTGCGGAATCTTATCTCGAAGAGTAGGAGTAGAGCCCAATAATTTTCCTAGAACTGACTTGGAGTTTGCTGTGCCGTGCTTAAACGCATCTGAAAGGGCCAATTCAGTAATCTTTTGACGTAGGTCGTCCACAGACCGTTAACCAGATAGGGTTTTATGGCTTAACCACCCTTATAAATGACAAACGATAAGCTTTAACGTAAGTCTTTGGAATAAGTGAAACGTTGAGAAAACATACTGCGCTACTGATACTAGCCCTAACCGTCGGATGCATAGACGTTCCTGCAGTAGATAGTATAATGGACAAAATACTTCCAGATGAAGAGATAGAATATCAACAGGCCGTCCTTATGGAAGCTGATGGTAATTTTGCTCCAGAAAGCACAACAAATGAAAGTGTGTTGGAGGCAGCAGTTCAGTCATTTTTAGAAGATCCTTTCGATTTTGAAGAAGTTTTTGAAGACATAACGTGGGAAGAATATGAGCATGATTTTCAAGTTCCTGAAGATTCTAGATTTTTAGTAATAGAAGTAAAAGTTGATTATGAAGCATTAGGTGGTGAAGATATCAATGCAGGTCCTGCAGGTTCTTTTGAATGTAGTATAATATCACCCGATGGGAGAGAATTTTGTGAAGGGTACACTCTAGCAAACTGGAACGATAGAGATGATGGTTTGGAGATAAGTTGGATTATTCCTTGTCCGTCGATTGTTGGAGAATGGGTAATCAAAGTATCTGGTTCAGGAATGGAGGGGCTTCCTGGAATAGCATATTCGGGAACTTATGAAATAAAGGTTAAGAGTGAGATCTTAGTCTCTGGTTAGAATACAAATATGACGTCTTCGAAATCAAAAATGGTGAATTGCCCTAGCTGTGGGCAATCTATGAAAATAAAAACTTCTTTTGGAGATAAGATTTCGTGCCCAGCTTGTGAAGATGTTTTTTCCATTAAAGATGGTCAATTAGAGGCGAAAAAGGAAATAGTAGATAATAAAAAGGAAGTTAAAAAAGAAAAAATAATGGGTAAAATAGGAGAGATTAAAAATATTATAAAGAGTGAAAATACGTCTTCGAAGAATTTAGAATATGAAAATGCAATAGAAAATTTCTGGAATCCTGACGGGAATACTGCTTGGGCAGGAATTATATTAGTAATAGTGGCTCTGTTAGGGTTTTTTGCAGGTGGAACGTATTTTATGCATTGGACAGAATATGAAACAATAGTAGATGATGTTGGTTTAGTTAATGTACAGGGAGTAATACAGACTGATGATGGAGAACCACTAGAAAATGTAGAAATAACATTAGATGGGCAAAATTGGACATGGAATACCAATGAACAGGGGAGATTCTACATCTACGATGTAGAAGGTGGTATACGAGAAATTACATTTAATTTAGAGAATTACGAAGAGCAAACTCAAAAAATTGAATTAGAAGTGGGTAGAATTAATGTTGTAAACGCTATTTTAGAAGAAGGGAGCTGTAGTAATGATTGTAAATATATCGATAAAACTTTTGAAGTTGACAATCCTGCAGAAATAAGTCTAGTGTTATCAATAATAATAATTCTTTTCTCCGTAGTAACGTTTTATGGCAGTATTGCTGCACTTAGAAAGAGTGATTTTAGTATGGCATTAATAGGATCTGTTGCTGGAATCTTAAGTTATGGATTTATGCTAGGTTCAATTCTATCTATTGTAGCAATGTTAATGATTTTTAGTGATAGAGATGCGTTTGAAAGTGTACTAAACACCAGAAAAGAAAACTTATAGCGGAAGCTAAAAAGTAGAAAAAAGAATAAAAATGATAAATAATAGTTATATACTACTAAAATAATTTTTTTATCTTCGGTGGGACAGCATAATGTAGTGTCGAATATGGGTAGCATAATGCTTATATACCCCACAAAAGCCAACGTAATGGTGTCATTGAATGTTTGAAAAAACTGATATGAGAGCGGTACGCGCTGAATTCTTGGGAACCTTTTTCTTGGTTTTCATAGGTCTTAGCGTTGCCGATGGAGGAGATGCACTGAACACTGCTTTAGCGTTCGGTATAGCTCTGATGGGCTTGATGATGGTCATCGGGCCGGTTTCCGGGTGTCACGTCAATCCTGCCGTGACAATTGGTAACTATATGTCCAGAAATATGGACCAAGACGACACGGTGGCGTACCTAATCGGTCAAGGTTTAGGTGCAACTGTGGCTGCATTTGCAATGTCAGATGACGGTGTATCCGGCATGGACGATGGAAATGGAAAAGTCATAGTCACTGCCTTTGTGGGAACTGCATTCTTCATGATGGTTCTCATGAACGTAACCAAAGGTGGATTCGATATTGGATCTAGCTGGGCTGCGGGTGGTGCACTGTTCCTAGTGGTCCTTCTAGGATTCGATGTAAACCCTGCCCTCGACTTCGGTGGCGACTTTTACGCTGCCCTAACTGTTGACGGCACTGGCTTTGGCGACATTGAATGGAACACGATCGCTGGTCCTGTTCTAGGAGCTGTTGGCGGAATAGCCATTTGGGACAACTTAGTCGGCGACTAAATTTTTAGTTGAACGACAGATAACCGGTAGAGGTCTCGACTAACGTTGAGGCCTCTGCTACGGCACTATTTTTTTTGTTTAACTGGTAACGTAGCACACTTTGTTGTTACTAGTTTTGTTAATTCTGTTTGAGAAAGAGACTCTATTAATTTTTTAGAAATGCCAAATTTTTCATAATTAAAGTTGTTTTCCGAAATAACAGAATCATCGGATATTATTAATTTTTTTAATTCAGTAGAAGGATTATTGAAAGAAACCCAGGCAATTGCGGATGTTTGATCTGTTATACCTGCATATTTGATAGATTTAGTTACTTGTCTTTGAGCCGTTAAATAAAGTAGAACTTCAGAGCTTTTAGTTTTTGAAAGATTGTAACCGTATTGATGAGCTTGATATGCTAGAAGAGCGCTCTGCTTGAGATGGAATAGGCCACAAACAGAATTAGCATCGAATATTGCTAAATTTTCGTCCAATAATGAGAGTAATTCGTCATGAGAATTGGGCATAACTTTACCATAACCTATATGAAACTCCATAGCTACCTAACAAGAGGTAGTTTATTTATCGGGAGCCCTGATAAACAAATAGGAGGAAGGCCTATGGAAGAAGATTCAGATTTGAAGATAACTCAGTTAGAACGAGCTTTAGCGCATGAGCAAGAAAGATTGGAAAAGTTGTGGGATGCGTATGAGCAACAAGAAAAAGATTTGAATGCATCTTTAGACCGGATATCAAAATTAGAATCTGAAGTAGATACTAAAAAAACCATGATAAATTCATTAGAAGAATTGCTTCAAGATAGAGACAATAAACTAAGAAATTTTGAAGTAAAAATTCAGCAGCAGAGTAAAATATCCTCCGAATATGAGCCCAAGGTAAAGGAATTTGAAGATACGGTTAAAGGTCAAGCAGATAAGTATGAAAGATTACTAAGTATATCTCAAGACATGGAAGATGAGCTTAATTTTGCAAAGGCGGCTATAAGGGCTAGAGATGAATGGTTTAATTTACATGTAAGTAGTCTGGAACAGATAGCTACAATTAGTAAAGACTGGAGAGATATACAAGAAGGAAACTTTTCTGAAGATCAAGAAGATACTGGTGGTAGATTAACAAAAGATATGTTTGTAAAACAGGCTTCCAAAATCAAGGGACTTGGAAAAGTCAAAGCAGAAAAAATATACGATTCTGGAATTAGAAGTCTTGATGATTTGAAAGAGATGGATGTCGATAATTTAGCTAAAGTGAGTGGTTTTACTCCTAAAACAGCTAAAAATCTGCTTCAAAATTTAAAAGCGAATTAATCTAAAAAATTAGAAATTATTTCTTCATTTCGGACTTCTGGATGAAAGGAAACCCCATACATTGAAAGATTAGCTATTTTGATTATTTGAGGTGCCTGAGTAGATGCCGCCAATATTTTTAGCTTGGAATTTTCTGAAACGCTAAAATTATGTAGTGAGAAGGCTTGGAAATTACCATTACATAATCTATTATCTGATAGAGTTGATACATCGATCATACCTATTTCCCTATTATCAACTACATTGCAGCCCCCTAAAAGAGAAATGATTTGGAAACCGGAGCAGATTCCTAGTGTTGGAATTTTTGAAGATAAAATAAATTGAAAAATTTCTATTTTATCGAGATAATCTTTATCTTGTAAAGAAGTTCCGCAGATTATTATTCTATCGGAATCTAAAATTGAAGATTGGTCTAAATTGGTATAATGGAAATAATTAACAGTATTTGTAACGGTATAGTTTTCTACAATGTTGACGATTGGATCTACGAATTCCCTTTCACTTAGTTTTTCACTACAGGTGCTGATAACGGAAACAATCAAAATTAATCCAGCCCCTTTATCTCTAATCTGCCAGAATCGCGGGAAAAATGCCGAAGTGAATTAGATATCGTCAATTTTTTCTTAAAGAGTGGAGAATTCAAAACGAATGTTTCGAATTCACCACCTTCGCCAGCAGGATTTATCTTATGTTTGTTAGCTAAAGCCAATAACTCTGAAATCGTTTCAATTGTTATTTGTTTTCCTAACCATGATTCGTCCAAATAGTCTGCAGCAACTGCAGTTATGCATATTTCATAACCTCCGGAAATCAAATTGAGAAGTAAATTGGTCTGAGAACTTTGCCAAAGTGGATTAAAACACCAGAGATTTAAATCTGCACAGATTTTCTGTATTCTTGTTGATTGATAAACTGAAGCGATGGCCCCTGTAACTATACCTTCGATTTCATAATCTAAAATTGCTTTTTTGATTAAAGTTTTTAAATCTTCTAATTCATCTTCTTCAACACCTGGTGTTCGACCGAAAAGGTGTGGTATTCCTATAGATTCTGCTTGAAATTTTGTCCATTCTATAGCGGGGGTGTGGAACATGTAACTATCTTTATTGTCTGAATTTACAGTTATTAAACATGATATTTCATGTTCTTCTGAAGCTAGTTCGAGGGCATAGCAAGAATCCTTTCCGCCTGAAAAAAGAACGCCTAATCTCATGATTTTCTATTTTTAGCTATAACATAAACTTCACTTGAAGTCTTTCTAGAAGCGAGAGGTGAGAGTACTCTTACTGATTTGAAATAAATATTAACTTCTTTTTTGAAATCTGAAAAATCTTCTCCTTGGAAAACCTTAGTAACGAAGGATTTGGCTTTCATTTCAACTGAAAGGTGAAGAGCCATCTGTGAAAGTTCAACGCTTCTTGCTTGATCTACGGAATAGTTTCCTGAAAGATTTGGACTGATATCAGAGATAACGACATCTACAGGACCTGTAGTTTCTAAGATAGTTTTTCTAAAATCTGAATTCAAAATATCTCCTTGAAGAATTGTAGCACCTTCAATAGGTGCCATACGTAATATATCTACAGCGAATACTTTTCCGCTTTCACCAATTTTTTCTAGTGCAACTTGTGTCCAGCCACCTGGTGCTGCCCCTAAATCTAAAACAGCGAACCCTTTCTTGAAAAGTTTTGATCTCTTATCGATATCCAATAATTTATAGGAGGATCTTGCACGATAACCTTCCCTACGAGCCAAACGTTGAAATGAATCTGGACCTTGGCGGCCTTGACCTGGCATTAATTAACTCCAATCTTTTGTAAGGCCCATTTGGCTGCTTTTCTGATTTCAGCTTCACCACCTGTAGCAACACGATTCTCAATTAATCCAATATAAGGTTCAATAACATCTATACGTTGTGCACCTATCACCCCCATAGTTCTCAAAACCTGTTCGTGAACCCACCAATTACTACTTTCTAAGGCGCTTGCTAAGTCTGGAATAAGAGAAATGACTAAATCTGCATCATTTGAAGCTATACGACCCACCGCCTTAGCAGAAGATTTACATAATTCCGGATTATTACTATGTAGGCCTTCTTTTAGATAAGGAAAAGACTCCGAAACTAAATGGGGATCTATTTTTCCTATAATACCAACTAAATCTGTAGCCTTTTCACTTACTCTTCTATGAAAAACAACAGAATCGGTGGCTTCTTTGGATATATATTTTGAAACTTTTGGATTCTTTCGAACTAAGAAAATAGCCATCACGATACCGTGATATCTGATTCTCCAATCATCATTCGACAATATTTTTTTCAAATGTGGTAGAGAGAGTTTAGTTTGTTTTACTAAAACTGGTTTCAATGCATCTGCTGCACCGTATCTTACATCTTTGTCATCATCTAAAACTAAATTGAATAGATTAGACATAATTGGTGAGAGTGAATCTGGCGAAGATATAGAGAGTTTAATCCATAATTTAGCAGTATTAACTCGGACTGTTGGGTGGGGGCTTGAAAATGTTGATTTTAATGCATCAACGATCTCTTTCTTACGATTAGTAGCTTCTTTTTGTAAGGATAAGAGAGCGTCTAGAGTTGCTAATTGTGAATCTGGAGGTTGGCTCTTTAAACTGGCAATTAAATTGTCGACG
>MDTE01104736.1_pt1 | contig 13414 bp, 16 predicted proteins | sample 811231 | NCBI WGS metagenome assembly MDTE01 (sample SAMN05326651, study PRJNA326480) | marine metagenome | isolation source: seawater | place: Indian Ocean: Red Sea | collected 2010
TATATACCTTTAGCAAAATATTGATATAATTGAGAAAATGTCAAGATTTACAACATATGCGATTAAAGAAATCTCTTCAAGTTTTTTATTACTTATTATTCTTTTGAGTTCTATTTTATGGTTAGGTCAGGGGCTTAGACATATTGATCTTCTAACATCTGATAACGTTTCTTTTGTTTCTTATCTATCTTATATTGTGCTTTTATTACCTAAAATTCTTTTGTTAACAATTCCCATATGTTTGTTTTTATCTATTCTTTTAAATATCAATAGACTAAGAAGTGACAGTGAGCTAATAATACTCTGGGCATCTGGAAAATCAGACCGTGAAATTTTTTTAAAACCTATATTATTATTTGCTATTTTAATTTATTTTCTATCTACCATAATAAGTGTATACATCACTCCGGTATCACTAAATGAGATTAGGCATAAGATAATTGATATTAGATCATCCGGAATTCATGCCTCAATTTTAAAAGAAAAAAAGTTTATTTCGCCTGCTGACACTCTAACAATCTTTCTACAAGAAAGAGAAGGTAACAAAATCAATGGCCTTTTAATACATGATATAAAAGACTCCAGCAAGCCTCAAACTTATATTGCTCAAAATGGAGAATTTATAGAAGAAAACAACACAAAGTTACTTAGATTGTATAATGGAAATGTCCAAATTTTCGAAAATAATGAAAATAAAATTTCAGAAATCGAATTTGAAACATACGATTTAAATTTAACACCTTATAATAAACAAGAAAATACCCACATTTATTCAGATGAACTGTTTACATACCAGATTATCGATAACCTCAATGGCAAGTCTACCAAAAATTTAAGTAAGTATGAAAAAGAACAATTTGCAGAATTGCACTCAAGATTTGCAAATCCGTTATATATATTCAGTTTTGCCCTTATACCACTCATCATGCTCAAATTTTCTAAAAGGCCAGGTGACGATTTTTTAATACCAATTATAACAATATCAAGTTTTGCTTTTATATTTCAAATAGCACAAATTGCTATTTCAAATCTTTTAATTGAAAAAAGTAATTTGGTATTACTTTTATACGCTTTGCCAATAATATTTTTTATAGTAATAATATTTACGATTTATTTAGACAATTTCTCAATTAGAAAGTTTCTAAATGTTTAATAAATTAAATGTATATATATTAAAAAAATTTTTTTATGCATTTATAATAACGTTTATAATCTTTGCAATTATTTTATTTATTGGTGATTTTGTTGAGCAGTTAAGAAAATCAGCAGGTAAAAATATTTCTCTTAACATAATTTTTCAGCTTACATTATTAAATTTTCTTAGTCTTATTTATTTTACATTGCCTTTGATTACGTTTGTAGGATCTATTTTAGCTTTTATTGGATTAATAAGAGGCTCAGAAAAAATAATTATTAACTCGATAGGCATCTCAAACATTAAAGTAGCTCTTCCAGCAATATCTTTATATTTATTTTTGGGTGTTTTTTTTATTACAATTATAAATCCGCTTACGGCACTATTTGATGAGAGGTACGGTGAGTTGGAGTATAGATATATTGATCGTGTCGATAAATTTGCGTCGGTTACAAAAAATGGTCTTTGGTTAAAACAGGAGAACATTGAAAAAAATGTAACCAGTGTATTATATGCTCAGAAAATAAAGGACCAAGGTAAACAAATTATTGACTTTATGATTTTAGAATACGATCAAAATGGCTCTTTTCAGGGTCGATTAGATGGCAGTTCTGCCTTATTAAAAAACGGTTTCTGGATAATGAGCAATGCGCAAATTACGCCAAAATTTGGACCAGCCTCATTTGAAGAATATTACAAATATCAAACTAACATTAAAGCTGAAGATATCACAGATAGTTTGTCATCTCCCACAAATATTTCTATTTGGAGACTTGTTACGTTTATTAGTTTTTTAGAGGATCTAGGCTATTCAGCAATAGATTTCAAAATGCATTTTTATGATTTAATCTTTTTGCCATTTTTTATGGCGTCTTTAGTTCTATTAGCATCCGCTTTGATAAGAAATCTCAAACAAAATGATCAATTCACAAAAACAGTAATATTTTCTCTAATTTTGATCTTTATAATTTATTTTTCATCGAATTTACTTGAAGCGCTTGGATCATCCTCTCAAATTAACCCCATATTATCAAAAAGTTTGCTACCCTCTTTCATAGTACTTATATCAATTTTAATATATCAGACAGATAATATAAAAAATATACTAGGCAATGACTGAATTACTCAAATTAAAATATTTTTATATCATTTTTATATTATTTATTACTCTTGCGGTTGTTACATCAAATAAAATTTCTGCAGATCAAAAAATAAAAATTACAGCAGATGAAATATTATCAATAAAGGATGAAGGTAAAATCAAAGCAAGTGGAACTGCTGTAGCTCAGGATGAAAAGGGAACAAAGTTAAAATCAGATCTTATTATTTATGACGAAAATCAATCAATAATTAGCGCTGAAGGTAATATTATTTTAAACGATATTGAGGGTAATACATTTTTTTTTGAAAAACTTTTATCAGATGATGAAATAAATAATTTTGAAGGAACTGAGGTTAAAGCAAGACTTGATGATGGCTCACGAATAGTGGGATCAAGTTTAACAAAAAAAAAATAATTTAAGTGGTTTAGAAAATGCAGAATATACTCCATGTTTGAAGAGTGAGTACTTAATTGATAACTGTCCTGGATGGAAATTAAAAGCAAATAAAATATTTCAGGACAACGAAAGTAAAACAATTCATTATGATCATGCAAGAATACACTTATTCAACATTCCTGTTTTTTATTTGCCATATTTTTCACATCCTGACCCATCAGTTAAAAAAAAGTCTGGCTTATTAATGCCAACAGTCGAAACTGATCAAAATCTTGGTGATACTCTATCAATACCAATATTTTATAATATAAAAGAAAATCTTGACTTAACTTTTACTCCAACCATCCAATCAAAAAGTAACAACTTTTACTCAGTTAATTACAGACATCTAAATGACAGAGGTATGTTTAATATTGACACAAGCATAGATGATAACAATGACGGAAGTGGAACGAGTAGTCATTTTTTCTTAAAAGGTATAATAAATAATCCCTTTGGATCACTCGAGGCTACATTGCAAACAAGCAATAATGATACTTATATGAGAAAAAATAAAATTAATAAATTAACAGTTTTAAAGTCAGGCCTTAACTTCGAAATGTCAGACAATACTAAATATATATCTGTAGATACTTTGAGCTATAAACATTTAGCAATACAAGGCAATGAGCAATGGGAATATATTTACCCAAGGATAGTTTTCAATATTAATGATATTGAAGATAAAGTATTTAATGGTAAGTTAAATATAGAAAATCGATTTGACTTTAATAAAGATCTAGATAATAGCTACACTACACTTGCAGCCTCACAAATTAATTGGCATAAAAACTACATTGAACAAAGAGGTTTAATATTTGAAAATAGTGCAAAATTTAGAGTTGTATCAATATCAATTGATAGTAAGAATTCAGATGACACAAGTAATATTAGATTTTACCCACAATTAGAGAGCAACATAAGGTATCCATTAATTAAATCTTCAAAAGGGTATAATCAAACTTTAACGCCAATGATCATGCCTATAATTGCTCCATATAATAATTATACAGAGGCACAATCGATATCGAATAGTAATCTTTTCTCATCTAATAGAGCTATTTCAATAAAAGAATGGGAAAGTGGCCCCAGAATTAATTATGGTGTGGAATGGTTTATAGACAATAATGACAATATGAGTTTAAAGTTAACTGCTGGTCAAAGCTTTAGACTCAATAAAGATAACGTGGATACTGCAGAAGAATTATCAGACTACTACTTTTCATCAGATGCCTCATTCAAAAATAATTATGTTAGTAATACAATTGTTCTCGATAGAAAAGATATCGATATTAAATCAATAAGTATGAATACTTATTCTGAGATATATGATTTAAAATTAAAAGTAGATTACGATTACACTTCAGGTAAATATTCAACAATTAATGAACAAGTTGCTATAGGTGGAGAATATAAATTTATTAAGAACCTTCATTTAAAATTTACTGGAACAAAGGATTTGGATACTAACAAAAATATTGGGTATCAGTATGGTTTATTATATGAAGACAATTGTTTAGGAATTGATTTAAATTACTATAGAGATTTAACTATTGATAGAGACATTAAAGAAAGTGATGGATACAGTTTCACAGTTGTTCTAAAACCTTTTGGCTCCACAAGAAATTATGGAAAAAGTAAGGTTTTTGGACCAACAATTAATTAAAATGATATATCAAAAAACAAATTTTTTTTTATTTTTTTTTATTTTTTTCAACTTCTTTACATCTATCTACGCTGAAAACAAAATTGAACATAAAATTGCAGTATTGGTAAATGAAGAAGTCATAACTTCTTACGATATTATTCAAAGATTAAAACTTAAAACAATAATTCAAGGTATCGATATAAATTCCCAAAATCAGCAAGTAATAATTAACAATATTGTCGATGAACTAATACAAGAAAAAGTAAAACTTGAAAAGATTCGCGAATATAAAATTAAAGTTAGTGATGACGAATATATTGAATTTGAAAATAATTTTTTTAAAAGATACGACATCAATAGTTCTCAAATAATACAAACATTAAATGAAAATGAAATTGATTACCAGGAACTAAAGGATTTATTGTTAAATGAGCTATCTTGGAGCAAACTAATAAGTGGGTTATTTTACAGACTTACATCTGTTAGTGAATTGGAAGTTGACGAAATTATAGGAAAGAATGCTGAAATCTCACGCGAGCAGGCAGAGGGTTTTGTAATACAAAGGCAATTAGATCTTCAAAGCAGTAAACTTTTACGAGATATCATGAATGAGGCAACAATTGAATATAAATAATATTTTGCCAAAAAAATCTCTTGGTCAAAATTTTATTGTTGACAAAAAATTCTTATTAAAGATGGACAAACATATCGTTTCATCAAACAAAAGTATACTCATAGAAATAGGCCCTGGAAAGGGAGCTTTAACTGAATATCTTTTACAAAAAAACTTTAAAAAATTATTTTTAATTGAAAAAGACAATCTTCTAGTAAAAACACTCAGGGAGAAATATAGAAATTTACAAAATGTTTTTATTATACATGAAGACGCCTTAACCTTTGATTACAAATTTCTTAATACAACTCAAGACAGGGTTATTGTATATGGCAATTTACCTTTTAACATTTCAACAAAACTACTTACACTTTGGTTAAGTGATAGAATCTGGCCTTCTTTTTTTGATAAAATGATTCTTATGTTTCAAAAAGAAGTTGCGGACAGAATAATTGCAAATCATAATAGTAAAAAATATGGTAGGTTGTCTGTTCTTATTCAGTCACGATGTAGCGTCAAGAAAATATTAGATGCTCCAGCATCAATTTTTTCTCCTAAACCTAAGGTAGATGGAGTAGTGCTTCAATTTGAACCAATAAAGAATTACAGTGATATTAATTTCTCAAAACTTGGACATATATTAGAAAAATCTTTTAGCAGCAGAAGAAAAAAAATAAAAAATACTCTTACGGACTATAGACATTTATTAATAAAACTCAAAATAGATGAAAATCTAAGACCTGAAAATTTAACAGTCACAGATTATTGCAACTTAGTTAAATTAGTTAATTAATTTTTTTCTTTTTTATTATTTTTTCAATATTATCAACACATATATCTAAATCTTCATTTATCACAATATAATCATATTGACTTTTATGGCTCATTTCAGTCTCGTACTTTTTCATTCTAGACTCAATAGCCTTTTCATCATCACCTGATTTTTTGGCACGAAACTTCAATCTATCATAGATAACTTCTTTTGACGGAGGTACGATGAATATAGTAATAATATTTTTGAATATAGACTTTCTTAATTGATCTGCTCCTTGCCAATCAATATCAAACAAAATATCACGGTTATTTTTAAAATTTTGTATTATATTTTCTATAGGAGACCCATAAAAATTTCCAAAGACATTGGCATACTCTACATAAGAATTATTCATAATTTTTTTTTTAAATTCACTTTCGTCAATAAAATTATAGTCTTTTCCATTGATTTCATTATCTCTAGCTGATCTTGTTGTATCAGAAATAGATAAACCTATATTTTTATTTCTTTCATCCAATTTTCTGCAAACTGAAGTCTTTCCCGCTCCTGATGGTGATGAAATAACAATTAGGAAATTATTACTGTCTTTGATTTTCATTAAGATTTCCAAGCACCAATGATACATTGGTTCCACCAAATCCAAAAGAGTTAGATAATATACAATTAATATCCATATCTAATGGTTTTTCCTTTATGAATTTTATATTTTTAGTCTCAATCTCTTTTTCTAAATTGAGATTGAATGGTGCCATATTTTTATTCAAACTTAAAATTGAGTATACTGCTTCGACTGCCCCAGCGGCTCCTAAAAGGTGACCAATTTGTGATTTCGTTGAAGATACATGTATTTTATTCTTAGAATTTTCAAAAACTTTCTCAATTGCAGATACTTCAACTTTATCACCAGATGGTGTGGAGGTTCCATGTGCATTTATATAATCAATATTATTAGCTTCTAACATTGCATCATCCAAAGCATTCTGCATCGCGCGACGCGCACCGTCTCCAGATGGCTCAGGTAAAGTATAATGGTAAGCATCTGATGACATTCCATACCCTTTAATTTCTGCCATTATGTTAGCTCCTCTAGATTTTGCATATTCCATCTCCTCAAGAATAAGAATTGCTGAGCCCTCACCCATTACAAATCCATCTCTTAACTCATCAAACGGTCTTGAGGCATGTTTAGGGCTTTGATTGAATTTTGTACTTAATGCTTTGCATGCAGTAAATCCCTCGATGCCTATAGGGCTAATTGTAGCCTCAGAACCTCCCGTCATCATAATGTCTGCTTGACCGTGTTGAATGAGCCTAAAAGATTCTCCAATTGCATGAGCTGAAGAAGCACAGGCTGATACTGTTGAATAGTTTGGGCCTTTAAGGTTATATTTAATTGATAAGTATCCTGAAGACATATTTATTATTCTGCCTGTAATAAAAAACGGGCTTATTTTTTTTCCACCTTCAAACGATATAGATGTTTCTTCTATTCCAGGAAGCCCGCCCATTCCTGATCCAATAATACATCCAGCACGATTTGAAGCAGGGTCTTCGATATTAATTAGTTTGCTTTGTAGAAAGGCTTCCTCCGCTGCGGCAAGTGAAAATTTAATAAATTCATCTATTTTTTTTATTTCTTTTTTATCAATCCAATTTTCAGCTATAAACGAATCTGGCAAATGAGGCTCCTGAGGTACTTCGCAGGCAACTTGACATTTATAGCTTGATGCATCAAACCTTGTAATATTTCTAGCCCCAGAAACTCCTGTGATTAACTTGCTCCAGTTTGTAGCTGTTCCACAGCCTAGAGGAGTCACTAAACCCACGCCAGTAACTACAACTCTTTTCATGTTAGTAAATTATTTAGACTCTAGGTGCGAAATTGCATCACCGACCGTAAGTATCGTTTCAGCTTTTTCATCAGGAATTTCTACATCAAAAGCTTCCTCAAATGCCATTACTAATTCGACTGTATCCAAGCTGTCTGCTCCAAGATCGTCAATAAATTTCGCATCTTCGGTAATTTTCTCCATATCATCTATACCTAGATGTTCAGCTATGATTTGTTTTACTTTTTCAGCAACGTCGCTCATAAGCACTCCTATGTTTTTGTCATATTTATTACGATATGCATCACATTGTCAAGCCGCCATTAACATGAAGCACTTGTCCGGTAATATACGATGATTCTTCTGAAGAAAGGAAATAAACAGCAGACGAAATTTCGTCAACAGTACCAACTCTTCCGAGCGGTATTTTATCCTTCATAATGCCTAGTCTTTTTTCTTCAATTGTATCAAGTATTTCTGTATTTACGAAACCTGGGGCTACACAGTTTACAGTAATTCCTCTGGAGGCCACTTCATTTGCTATAGTTCTTGTCATTCCCTCAATCGCTGCTTTTGCAGCAACGTAATTTGATTGCCCGGGGTTACCAATTTTTGCTGCGTCAGAGGAAATATTGATTACTCTTCCCCATTTTAACTTAATCATATCCTTAATAATAATTTTGGTTAATTTATAATTTGAATTTAAATTTAGATTGATTACTTCATTCCACTCATCATCTTTCATTCTAATAAATAAGTTATCTTTAGTTATACCTGCATTATTTATTAAGATATCAGTACTTCCATAATATTCAGACGATTTTTTTACTAAGTTTTCAATTTCAGCTTGGTCAGATAGATCACATTTTATCCCAAGAAAACGCTCCTTATATGTTTCTTCTAATAAGCTTAACTTTTCAATATTTGTTCCAGTCGCACAAATATTATGACCATTAGAATGAAATACTTTGACTAAAGATTGACCAATACCTCCAGTAGCACCAGTAATAAGAACATTTTTCATAATTTTATATTATCTAATTTTTCCATGTCTTCCAACTTACTTATGGAAATTGCAGTTACATCTTTTGAGGCTCTTTTAACAAGGTTAGTTAATACATTGCCAGGTCCAATTTCAATAAAATTAGCAATTCCGTCTTCAATCATATTTTCAACAATTTCACGCCATCTTACTTTGCAAACTATTTGATTAATCAACAAATCTGTAATTTCTCTCTCATTGCATATTTGTGCTGTTACATTAGAGTACAATGGTGCGGTAAAATGATTAAATGTGTAATTGGGAATTTCTTTACTTAACTCTAAAGAGGCATTGCTAATTAGTTCACAATGAAATGGTGCGCTAACAGGTAATTTTATAGCTCGCTTAATACTAAGTGTTTTTGAATTATTAACTATATATTCAATTGCACCAATTTCTCCACTTAAAACAAGCTGTCCCTTTGCATTATCGTTTGCAATAAATATTTTTCCATATTTTCTAGAATTAGATAAAACATTTGCTATTACATCTTCACTACAGCCTATCAAAGCAACCATTCCACCTGTACCTACTGGCATGCTGTCTTGCATTGCTTTTGATCTAAATTTAAGAAGTTTCACAGAGTCCTCAAATTTCAAACTTTTATTTACAACTAATGCAGTGTACTCACCTAGAGAATGTCCAGCTACATAATCAAAAGATTCTTCAGAGAGAAGTCTCTCATATTTTAAAGCCTCAAAAATAGCAATACTAGTAGCCATTATGGCCGGTTGTGAATTTTGCGTTTGCAAAAGGTCATTCTCATCGCCAAAAAAAATTAAATTGGATAAGTCTTTATTGATTGATATGTTTAGTCTCTCAAAAATATCCTTTGAGACATCATATTTTGAATAAAAATCATAACCCATCCCAATAGTTTGTGAGCCCTGCCCTGGAAAAATTAAAGCTGTTTTCATTAAAAAAGAATGCTTGCTTAAAGTATAATTATAGAATATTTATTCCACTTTTAACAACAAATACAAATTTTTAATGGCTCGATTTGAACACATAATCATGTTAAGGCAAGATTTAAGCTCATCTGACCTTGAAGACGCCCTGAAGATCCATGAGAAGACACTTAGTGAACTTGATGGCAACATTGTTTATAAAGAAAGCTGGGGCCTCAGAAATTTGTCTTATCCTATAAAAGAAAATAGAAAAGCTTTTTATGAATTTATGAACATTGAACTACCACAAGATAAAATTGACGAACTTAATTCTAAGATTAACTTAAATGAAAAAATTATACGTTATCTGTCAATAAAAGTTAGAGACTTTTGTGAAACTCCTACAATAATGATAAAGAGCAAGGAATAATTAGTGGAAAAGAATTTTAAAAAAAATGAGATTGTTTTTGATTATAAAGATATTCCTAACCTTAGGAAATATATTTCTGAGAAAGGAAAAATTACACCCAGAAGAATTAGTTATATCTCTATGAAAAAACAAAAAGACTTATCAAATGCAATTAAAAGGGCAAGATACTTAGCTCTCTTACCTTACACTGGAAAATAAATGCAAATAATACTTCTAGAAACTCTAAATAAAATTGGAAAAGCTGGAGAAATTGTTTCCGTTAAAGACGGTTTTGCAAAAAATTATCTCATACCTAGGAAAAAAGGAATCATTGCAAATAAAAAAAATAAAAGTGATTTAGCATCTAAAATGTCACAAATAAATGAAAATAATGAAAAAAATATTAAGGCAGCTAGCGAATTAAAATCTACATTAGACAACAAAGAGGTCGTTATTCAAATAGAAGCTAATGAGGAAGGAAATCTATATGGCAATATTGGTCCTAGACAAATATGTGACGAGCTGAAAAAGGAATTCTCTGTAAATTTAGATCCAGAGGATATAATCTTGCAGAAAATAAAAGAATTAGGAAGTTACAAAATTAAATTAAGACTTTATGATGAAATATCTGCTGAAATTAATTTGAATATTGTTAAAAAGTAAATTTCGCAATCTCTCATTATATCAATTATTTATTCGATTTATTTACTCGTATACCTGATCTTGTGTTTATATTAACAATACAGAATAACTGTTAATATCTTTTAAATTAATTCTTCTGACATATCAAAAAATTTTAATAATATGTATGTCATAATATGTCTACACCCATTCAGATACAAAATAGTAAATTGAATTCGAGAGAACTGCCTCATAACATCGAAGCTGAACAAGGAATAATTGGGGCTATCTTGCTAAATAACGAAATCTACTTTGATATTTCTGAAACTATCACCGCTGAACATTTTTACGAGCCAGTGCATAAATTAATTTATGATGTAATAGGCAAAATAATATCTAAGGGTCAGATTGCAACTCCAATAACTCTTAAAAGTTTCTTTGAAGTAGAAAAAAATTTAGAAGAAATTGGAGGTTCTAATTATTTAGTGAGATTGGCTAATTCAGCAGTTTCTCTTGATTATGCAAAAAACTATGCAGATATTATCTATAACCTTGCTGTTCGAAGGAGTCTTTATGATTTAGGAGGGAAAATACAGCATGATGCAATAGAAAGTGAAATGGAAACAAAGCCAGAAGATTTAATTGAAGAGACTGAAAAAAATCTTTACCAAATTTCAGAAAAAGGAACTTCGCAAAACAATATTCAAACATTTCAAAGCTCAGTTGAAGAAGCAATTGAGTTAGCAAAAAAAGCTTATGAAAAAGATAGTAGTGTTGTTGGAATATCTTCTGATTTTACTGACCTAGATGCAAAACTAGGTGGCTTTCACCCCTCTGATCTTATTATTATAGCTGGAAGACCTTCGATGGGTAAAACATCATTGGCAACAAACATCGCATTTAATATATCAAGAAATGCACATATTTCTAAAGATCTAAATTCGAGTGTATTGTTTTTTTCACTTGAAATGTCATCTGAACAGTTAGCAAGAAGAATTTTGTCAGAACAAGCCAAGATTAGCTCAAATGACATTAGAAGAGGTAATTTATCAGAAAACGATTTAGATAACTTAGTATCTGTATCTAAAGACATTCTCGAAATACCATTGTTTATTGATGACACACCCGCGGTAAATATTGGAACTTTATCCTCTAGGGCAAGAAGATTAAAAAGAAAAAATGGTCTTGGCGCTATTGTAATTGACTATTTACAATTACTCAGGCCAAGTAAGACTTCTAGGAATGAATCAAGGGTATTAGAAATATCTGAGATAACACAAGGTCTAAAGGCTTTGGCAAAAGAATTAAACATACCAATTATTGCTCTATCGCAATTATCTAGACAAGTTGAACAAAGAGAAGATAAAAAACCTCAGTTATCAGATCTTAGAGAGTCTGGTTCTATTGAACAAGATTCTGATGTGGTTATGTTTATTTATAGAGAAGAATATTATCTTGAAAAAAATGCGCCGTCACTAGGTACAGCGGAATTTATTGAATGGCAGCAAAAAATGGATGAAATACATGGTCAAGCCGATTTACTTATTATGAAACAACGTCACGGTCCAACAGGAAACATTAAGCTAAGCTTTGATGCAAAATTTACAAGGTTCGGAAACTTCATTAGTAAAGAAGCTGCTGATAATTATGAATAAACTTTTTAATTATGCAGAATGTCGATAACAAAACATTTCTTGATATAAATTTAGGGTCAATCAGGAAAAATTATAAAATAATAAAAAAAAAGATTGGAAAAAAATGCTTAATAGCTGCTACAGTAAAGGCTGACGCCTATGGATTAGGAGTAGAAAAAGTTGTACCCAGTCTGTTAAGTACAGGATGTAAATTTTTTTTTGTAGCTACTACTAATGAAGCAATACAATTAAGAAAAATAAATAAAGAAATAAAAATTTTTATTTTAAATGGATTGATTACAAATGATCTTAGTTGCATACATAAGTATAAATTAATTCCAGTTATCAATAACTTGGCTCAATTAAAGAAAATTGAAAATTATCAAAGACGAAAAAATATAAAACTCGAAATTGCTCTTCATTTTGATACTGGAATGTCAAGGCTTGGCTTTGACAAGAATGAGTCAAAATTGGTTTTAATCAAAAAATCTAAGTTAATAAAATACTCAAAGGTTTTTCTTGTTATGAGTCATCTTGCTTGTGCTGATAATCCAGTTTCGAATCTTAATAAAAAACAACTAAATAGATTTAGAATAATTAAAGATAATTTTCCCAACTCTTTACACAGCCTATCAAACTCAGCTGGTATTTTACTTGGAAAAGAATATCATTTTAATATGGTGCGACCTGGGATATCACTCTATGGAGGCCATTCTCAGAAAAATGAAAAAAGAATTTATCATAATGTTATTTCTCTTAAAGCAAAGCTAGTACAATTAAGAGAAATTTATAAAGGTGATACTATTGGGTATGGAGCAACATTTAAGGCAAAATCAAAAATGAAAATTGGTACTCTTGGCTTTGGTTATGCAGACGGTTTTAATCGCCTTTTTTCAAACAACTATAAAATATTACTGGGAGATAAAAAAATTAATTTAGTGGGTAGAGTTTCGATGGATTTGATAACAATCGACTTAACAAACATAAAAACAAAAAAAAATATAATGAATGAAGAATTTGAAGTAATTGGAAGTAAGTATTCAATAAATACCATTGCAAAGATAATAAATACTATTCCTTATGAAATTATAACTAATCTAGGCAAAAGATATGAAAGAAGATATATTTCATAACAAATGGAAAAAATTTATTTATCCCTATTCAATAAATACACAAATACCTCTCTCGTCTTTTTATTATTGATAATTTCATTTTTTGCCTATAGTGCAAAAGATTTTCAGCTTGATGCATCATCAGATACTTTAATCTTGGAACAAGACGAA
>MDTE01048461.1_pt1 | contig 13413 bp, 13 predicted proteins | sample 811231 | NCBI WGS metagenome assembly MDTE01 (sample SAMN05326651, study PRJNA326480) | marine metagenome | isolation source: seawater | place: Indian Ocean: Red Sea | collected 2010
AGGAATACCGACTTGAATCAATGGTTGATCAATTAAATGAAGTCACAAAGAAGACAATGAGACAACCATTTAGTCTGATCGGTTACTCAATGGGGGCTCGGTTAGCTTTAACTTATGCTATGGCATCACAAGCAATGGTAAGTTGCCTCGTCCTTATATCCGGTACAGCCGGCATACAAGACGAACTGGAACGACATGAGCGTTTAATTCGAGATTCCAGTATTGCCTCGGACATTGAGGTTCATGGGATGCAGCATTTCGTAAACTACTGGGAACGGCAACCGATCTTTACATCACAGAGATCTCTGTCTGCTGAAAAAAAACAGGCCATGAGGCGCATAAGATTAAGTCAGCGTCCCAAAGGGCTAGCGAATCATCTCCGTATGGCAGGAACCGGAGCAATGGTGCCGCTCTGGGACTACCTAGAGAGGCTAGAAATTCCAGTTTTGCTAATCGTTGGTGAAGAAGACACAAAATTTATGCATATAGCAGAGAGAATGAAAGCGAGACTTCCAGACGCAGCGTTAGAAATTATTGGCAATGCCGGTCACGCAGTGCATTATGAGAAGCCACGCGAAACTGCTGCAAGTATAATTCAGTTCCTAGATAGAAGACAGATCAGATGACAGTTCAAATCACTGAGGTTTCTTATCAATTAACAGAACCAATTATCACTGCCAGAGGAATAATAAGTGATCGAACCGGATACCACATTGAAGTTGAAGAAGATGGCCACATTGGAGAGGGAGAATGCATGCCTTTACCGGGCTATTCAAAAATTTCCCATCAAGAAGCTAAAGCCCAACTAATCACTGCAACTTCTAGGGAATCTGATAATTCAGAATTATCAAATGAGGTACAAGCGGGTCTTGGTCTATCCGCCTGGAATTTAAAAGCCAATCAAATGGGTACGCCTCTTTGGTCACTTCTCGGCGGGTCAGTTGACTCCATTCAAGTAAATAGTTTGGTTGCAGGGGGCACTGAGAGAGAATTGATTAAATCCCTGAAAGTGTCCCGCCAGCAGGGCATAACAACGTTTAAGGTAAAGATGGGTTTTGATGAAGACCTTAAACGAATTCGAACTTTATCCCAGAATGTAAAATCATCGGAGAGAATCCGTCTAGACCCCAATGGGGCATGGTCATTTGACAAAGCTATTAATCGTATTGAATTCGCAAAGAAAGAGTTAGGAGAGCGACTTCAATACGTGGAAGATCCAGTAAGAGACCTTCATCAACTAATTATGCTACGGAGCAACATTGATTTTCCAGTAGCGACAGACGACTTAACCAGAAACCCTGATGACCTAGAATTAGCTATACAAAACGACCTAGCTGAATATGTCGTTCTCAAACCATCACTAATAGGTGGCATCGATCAGACAATTACTGTTTCTAACCATCTTGCTGAGAAAGGGATACATGTAGTTCTTTCTTCCACTTACGATGGCCCTGTAGGTTTAAGAGCATGGTGTGAGCTAGCCGCATCCATATCACCAGGAATATCCCATGGCTTAGGTACAGCCATGTATATTCATGACGACCAGATGCGCTCGCTTATTCCAGAAAACGGAATTATCACACTTGATTTTAGCTAAATACTTTTTCGGAGAAGCTTACCTGATCGGTTCCGAGGGAAGGAATCCACTACTTCAATAGCTTTCGGGAGCGCATAACGTGGCAACAAAGAGGCAAGTTGCTCCCGAAGCATTGCTAAGTCGGGTACTTCGCTAGCTTCATCTGTTAATACAACGGCAGTTACAACCTGCCCCCACTCATCATCTGGTCGACCAACTACCGCTACTTCGCGAAATAGCCGAAGAGAGTTAATATGCCGCTCAACTACCTGAGGCCAAACCTTCTCGCCACCAGTAACTATTACTTCTTCTAACCTTCCCGAAACCAGCAACTTTCCATTGGCATCAATATGGCCCGCATCGCCGGTCGCGAACCATCCCTTCTCCAAAGCCGGAGAATCATCTCGATATGCTCTAAAGAGTGATGGAGACTTAACAAAAATCTCTTCATTGCGAATCTCAATTTCTACTCCTGTAAGAGGGAGTCCGTCATAGACGACACCACTTCCGGTTTCAGTCATACCATAGGTGGCTACAACATTTTCTGGGAGACTATCTGGGATGGAGGACCCTCCAACCAAAATCTTTTTAAAGAGGGAAGCATCAATCCTTCTTAAAGCCGTGGGTACAAGTGAAACTAACGAGGCACCATCTCTTCTACTTGCAGCCTCACATCTCCTTGCTTCAAAGGATTCATGTAATAGCAACTGAGTTCCTGTGTGTAAAGCTCTCGAAACAACGGAGAAACCACCAATGTGCGAAACTGGAAGGCAGCATAACCACACATCAAGTTTTTGCTCTACAGATAGAGCTTCTGATGTCATTATTGACGAAGCCATTAAGGCTTCATGTGTCAACACAACTCCTTTAGGGAGTCCTGACGTACCACTCGTATGAATCACTAAAGCATCATCTGGCTCAACATTAAACCCTCCAATGGATGATTTCCCCCCACTATGGACAACCTGATGCGCTCCCAAACGAAGGACAATATCCTTTTTCGTAGCATCGGGGAGTCGCTGATCTAAGGGGAGAACAGCATCGCCTGAATCCCAAATCAATTTGACTGCGGAAACGAAGGCATCTCCGCAAGGTAGATCAACAGCTACTAGTTTACGCACATACGCATTTTGGCAGAGATAGCTCAAAAAGGAGAAAGTAGCTGAAACTAATGTAGATTCAGAGAATGACTAGTGTCTGTGTTTTCTGTGGATCCAAAAGAGGGAATGAAAATAGTTTTACGAATCTAGCTAGGGAATTAGGTAGCCGGTTAGCTTCCGAGAATTGCAAACTAATTTACGGAGGGGCACAGATAGGTCTCATGGGAGCGGTGGCTGACGCTGCCCTAGACAACGGCGGAAAAGTAGTTGGGGTTATTCCAGTAGCGCTTTCCGAGCGGGAAGTAGCTCACCCTGGCTTAACAGATCTCATAGTTACCGCAGATATGCATGAGCGAAAGAAAGAAATGTATTCTTTGGCTGACATATTTGTTGCTTTGCCAGGAGGAATTGGAACCCTAGAAGAGGTGTTTGAGGCGGCAACATGGACCAAACTCGGAATGCATGAAGAGAATAGATACAAGCCAGTAATTCTTTTAGGAGGGGATGGTTTCTGGGAGCCCCTAACGAACTTCCTAGATCTACTAGTTGACCATGGCTATTTGCAACCCGCGAATCGGGAGATAATTTCCTCAGCATCATCTGTAGAGGAAGTCATAACGCAAATCAAGTTTTATAACGCAGGTTACAAAACACCTTCAGAGAAATAACTCCTCTAAACTCGTTCTATGAACATACGCTGGGTAGGCGCCCAAAAGACGGTTTACGATCTGGTAGGTGGAGATACCTGGTTCCATGAACTCTTGGATTATTTCTATGATCATGTTGAAGAACATGAGAAGATCCGACACCTATACCCAGAAGACCTTACAGATTCAAAGAGAAACACTGCAGATTTCCTAATACAGTATTGGGGCGGCCCATCCGAATACTCGAAGAGAAGAGGCCACCCTCGGCTAAGAATGAGACACGCCCCCTACGCCATCGGAGAGGAAGAAAAAGACGCTTGGTTAGAAAGCATGAACTACGCCTTAATTCAAATGGATCCAGAACCTCAGATACTTGAAGCCATGAAAGAGTATTTTGAAATGGCAGCCGTCCATATGATCAATAATTAGGAAACGAATATTGCAAAATATGCCATAGCAGTTGAGAAGTTTTTGTAGCCTAGGTTTAAAGCGAAAGGATTTAAATGAGTGAGTTAAGCTTTGTTCCCTTTGACTGTGATAATCATTATTACGAAGCCGAAGATGCCTTCACTCGCCATGTTCCAAAGGAATGGCAACGCCGATGTGTGCAATGGTGTGAAATTGAGGGAAGAAAGCATCATCTTGTCGGAGGCAAGATTAGTACTGCAGTATCAAATCCAACATGGAATCCGATTGCGAAACCCGGAGCCTTGCACGAGTATTTTCGAGGAAACCCATCGGGGAGATCTCCCCTTGAGATGTTGAAGGATCGAGAACCACTCCCAGACGAGTACATGGATAGGGATGCTCGTAAAAAAAAGATAGCTGAGCAAGGCCTTCAAGGTGTCTGGTTATTTCCGACACTTGGTGTTCTTTACGAAGAATTACTTAAAGAAGATATTGAAGCAGTAAAAGTTCTATTTACGGCGTTTAACAAGTGGTTATACGAAGACTGGGGATTTGACTTTCAAAACACGATCTTTGCTGCCCCTTACATCAGTCTTTGCGACGTTGATTTCGCTGTTGAAGAGTTAGAAACAGTTCTCAATAAAGGCGCAAGGGTAGTTTGTATACGCCCAGCAGCTGTTTGGACATCAGATGGGCCTAAATCACCAGGAGACAAGATGTTTGATCCATTTTGGTCTCTTTTGAATGAATCAGGAGTACCCCTAGTTATCCACGCCGGAGATAGTGGTTACTCATCTCAGGGATACGCTGACGATGGGTTTGGTGCAAGCTTTGGTGGAGCAGCTTCGTATATGCCTTCTATTAAAGCTTTCAACATTGAAAGAGCGGCTTTAGATTGGCTAATGACGATGTCCCTGCAAAAGATGTACGAGCGGTTTTCAAACCTTCGTGTTGTTTCAGTGGAAAACGGTTCAAGTTTTTTGCCGGATCTCTTCAGAAAACTTCCTCAGCAAAAAAATAAGCTGATGGGATGGTTTAAAGAAGACCCCTTAGAGTTGTTCAAAAGACACGTATGGATCAATCCCTTTTGGGAGGATGACCCCTATGAAGTAGCTGAACTGATGGGCACGGACCGAGTGGTTTTCGGTTCTGATTGGCCACACATTGAAGGCATGCCATCGCCGCTTGATTATGTTGTTGAGGTAAAGGAATTTCCACAGGAAGACCAGAGAAAAATCCTTCTTGATAATGCCCTAGAGCTTAACGAACCAAATCCGTTATGATCAGCGTCCGCCGCTTACGGTTATAACCTCGCCGGTCATCCAGGACGAGGCTTCAGAGCAAAGAAACAGAACAGCACCAGCAATATCTCTAGGTGTTCCAAGGCGTTCAAGGGGAACACCTGTTTCTCGGGCATAATCTGGTAAGTCTGAAGGCTTAAGATTCATTACCTCAAAGAAAATTTCTGTTGGTACAGCGCCCGATGCTACAGCATTGCACCGAATCTCAGGACCAAGCTCATGCGCCAGAGACGCAGTGATAACGTTCACTCCTGCTTTGGCAGCAGCGTAATGTGAATTGTTTGGAACGGGCCCCCATGAAGAGCGAGAAGATATATTCACGATGCTTCCTCTGTCCATGTTTCGCGCCGCAACTTGACATCCGATAAATACTGAAGTCAGCGTCAAAGCAATTGTTCTATCCCAATCCTGCCTAGACAGTTCTCGCAAAGGAACTCTTCCTGTGCTGCCCCCAACATTGTTCACCCAAATATCGATCTTCCCGAATTCTGCTATGGCGCTCTCCGCAAGGTCGTGCACTTGAGTATCTTCAGTAACATCACAAATGACTGGGATGGAGCACCCTCCGCTTTCATTGATTTCATCAGAAATTCTTCGTATATCTTCTTCTGTCCGAGAAGAAACCACAACATTCGCTCCAGCTTCGGACAAAAGCCTTGCGATACCCTCGCCTATGCCTTTACCGCTTCCGGTAACTACTGCAGTCTGACCTGACAAACCAAAAAGTTCTGATGCCTCCATCTTTATAGTCTATTCAACTAGTTGACTTCACAGAACGCTTTTGCGGGTAACGTCCTCGAATTGCTATTCAATGGTGAGGAGTCATGACTGCAATAGGAACACTGATTCCAATATCACGAGTTTTCACAGTAGTGATACTCCGCCCAGCCTGAACGGCTTGTTTAAGAGGAGTGCAGAGATCTCCAAATACTGAAAGTGTTTCTGCAATGTTTTCAGAAACCAGTGCCAAACCCCAAAAAGCAGGTTGCTCCGACCCACTAGGAGAATCAGGACCTACAAGTTCCAATATTACGTCTCCTAGCCAAAAGAATGTTTGACGGGTTAAATTCTCCTGATTTCCGAATCTACGGACTCTTCTTGAAGGGATTCCGGCAGATTCGAAAGCTGAAGTTGTCCGATCACAATCAGCAGTGGTCACAACAAGATGATCAATTTTTGAAATGGCGTTTCTATGAGAAGATCGTTCTTGGAAAGCCATATTTTGAACTGCATCATTTGAAATCTCCTTAAATGGAAGTGAGTCGATAGGTCCATTTATCCCGAAGGCTTTAACAGAGGAGATCCCTTTAGGACCTGAGGCAGGAGTGAAAACGAACTTGACTTGCCCCAACATGAATGACGACCTTCCAGTCTTCCCGCGGGATAAGGAAAATCCCAACAACTCCCAGTATTCGGGGTTTTCGTTAAGAGTCACCACCACAAGCTGGTTATCATCAACTTTCATCTCAATAAGATTAGCAAGGATTAAAGTTCAACCGAATTGTGTCTTACCTAGACCCACCAGGCCTACTAGGAGAACGCCAATAATAAGGCTTTATGTTCGGTTTCCATGGAACCTTCATGTATCTAACGGTATTTTTGTCTAGACCAGTAATAGTTTTTTGCGCCTCGTATCCGTAGATAAGTAGACAAGGGTTACACCAATCGGTTACTTGGGCAGGTTCTTCAGCGCACCGGTTGCACCACACTAGGCTCATAACATAAAGATATAAACTGAATGTGACATGGCTATGGTTTAATAATTCTGGCAAAGTAATGCCAGAATTAACTGATGTATTACATCCCGAAAAGAAGCCAACACACGTATGTTCCGGTCATCCCATAGAGACCTGGATTCAGAAAGAGTATTTTATGATCCTTTCCCAAGATACGCCTAAACGCTTTGGTTGTTTCGCCTATCCACTTTCAATTCTTAGTGGATTTATTGTTGTGACGCTTTTTGCTGTTGCAATAGGCATGTCAGCCCCCAACTCAGTTTTTGTCGGTAGCTTCGGTGCTGTAGTCGGGCTCTTAGTTGCGAAGAAAATCATTGCCAGCACTAAAATGAACAAATGACAGCAGAAGAATTAACAGAAGCTGTAATTTTCAGTGGAGGACCGGCACCATCACCAAAAGTCGCTGATTTTGTAAATAAATCCAGTTTGGTTGTGGCTGCTGACTCTGGATTGGATAACGCCTTATCTGTAGGAATCAGCCCAAACGTGCTAATAGGTGACTTGGATTCGATTTCCGAAGATGGCCTTAAATGGGCGCAGGACCATGAAATAGAACAAATAATGTTCCCTGTTGACAAGGATAAATCAGACTTAGAACTCGCCTTAGAATATGCTTTACCAAAATGCACAGCGATTCTAATAATTGACTCGGGTTTAGGACGAACAGACCAACTTTATGGCCTAATAGGGCTTTTGGGATCAAAAGCTAATTCGCCGACCCCATGTAGGGCAATAATTGCAGACGCTTTGGTCACTGTCGTTAGCGCTCAAAGTGAGATCAGAAGATCGCATAACAATGTTGCTTCGATATTTGCCCATGGTGGGGACGCGTTCGGAGTTACTACATCCGGATTCCGATGGAACCTAGACAACACAAGGCTTAGATTGGGGTCAACACTTGGGCTCAGCAATGAACTCCAAAATGATACTGGGCTGGTTTCCGTCGATGAAGGGACACTGTTGGTAATTCAACCTGAAATATTCGCTAATTAATTGCCCGAGCGCCCCATCGACCAGAGATATTCTCTAGTTCTAAATTCATATCAAAACAAGATGAGAGATTTTCGCTCGTCAACGTATCAGTGATCGGCCCATCTGATAAACATGCTCCGCCTTTCATCAGAAGCAGGTGGGTAAACCCCTCAGGGATTTCCTCAACATGGTGTGTGACCATGATTACAGGAGGGGCATTAAGATCATCAGCTAGGAGCGTTAAACTTCGGAGCAGTTCCTCACGGCCGGGCAAATCAAGTCCAGAAGCAGGTTCATCTAACAAGAGCAGTTCAGGGTCACTCATTAGGCTTCGAGCAATCAAAGTGCGTTGTTTCTCGCCAGACGATAAAGAACCAAACTCTTGGTTAGCTAAATGGGAGACAGCGAGTCGATCCAAATGGTGTACCGCCCTTTCTTCGTCTTCTCGACTGTACTTGTTCCACCAAGGCTCTAAAGCCCCAAACTTTGCTGTTTTGACTACATCTTTTGCCAAAAGAGAAGGGCGGAGCAGGTCGGCAAGCCCTGGGCTAGTAAACCCAATTAAATGTCGCATTTTCCGGATATCAACTTTCCCAAGGTCATGTCCCAAAACACTGACACGCCCTGAGCTAGGGTGCAGATACAGACCAGAGATCTTTAACAATGAAGTTTTCCCGCAACCATTTGGGCCCAAGATAACCCATCTTTCACCAGATTGTACGAGAAAATTGACGTCAGTAAGAATCCTGGATCCACCTCTAATTAGCGACACCTCTCGCAATTCAAGTGCGGGACTTTTGTTATCCATTGGTTTCAACCACTGATTTCCATTGTTCGTGCATTTCAAAGTAATGACCATTGTTTCGCAACAGTTCGCTGTGGGTCCCCACTTCAACGATCCGACCAGAATCTACAACCATAATACGATCAGCGCGCATAACAGTCGCTAAACGATGCGCAACGATAATTGCTGTACGGCCTTGAAGTAGAGCATCAAGGGCTTCCTCGATGCGACTTTCGGATTTCAAATCAAGGTTTGAAGTGGCTTCATCTAGTACCAGAACTCGAGGTTGAGAAAGAAAAGCTCTAGCCAAAGCAATAAGCTGACGCTCACCGGCGCTTAGCGAAGCACCTCGCTCATGTATCACTGTGTCAATCCCGTTAGGCATAGATTCCACTAATGGCATTAATCCTGTAGCACTCAGCGCCTCAAGTATTTCCGTTTCATCTGCTTCGGGTCGTGAGAAAGAAACGTTGTCGCGAATCGAACCAGCGAAAAGGAAAGGTTCCTGCGGGACCACTCCGATCTGTTTCCTCAAAGATTCAATTTTAAGATCGCGAAGGTCGAAACCATCAACTAAAATTGACCCGTGATTAGGGTCATAAAAGCGAGTGGCGAGTTTCGCAATCGTCGATTTACCTCCGCCGGTTGGGCCGACAATTGCTATTGTCTCTCCCGCTTGGATGTTTAGGTTGATATCGAAAAGGACTTTTTCGTCAGTGGTGTAACCAAAGCTGACATCCTTAAAGTCAATTGCTCCATTGATCGAAGGAAGTTCAAAGGCATCGGGATCCTCAGGGACTGAAGGCGAGGTCGCTAACAGTTCCCGTAACTTTGCTACAGCTGCTTGTCCCTGCTGGTAGCCATTGTACAATTGCGTAAGGGTCTGAATAGGAGTAAAAAAAGCACCCAGATAGAGAAGGAAAGCTGTTAACTCACCAATTTCCAAATCCTGATTTAAAACCATCCGCCCGCCAATTATCAACACCAAAGCTCTTCCGATTATGGCGATCGCTTCAGTTCCAGGGGTATAGATAGAAGCAGCCTTAATCGCATCTAGATTCGCGTCTTTGTGCTCACCAACAATGTTTGTGTGGCGTATAACATTGTGGCGCCTCCGGTTGTGAGCGGTGATGACTCTAATTCCGGCAAGACTTTCCTGAAGATCAGAAAGAACATCGCTTATGCGGTTACGAACCCTACCGTAGGCATCGGATGAACGACGCCTAAACCACTCACTTAAAACTACGGTTACTGGGACGATAGCGAGAAGAGTGATAAGCCCCAGGGTCGGGTTGAGGATAATTAAGATCACAGTGATTACCAAGACGGTTAGGCCTTGCACCGCAAAATTAACGAGTCCTTCTTGGAAAAGTTGCGACAGGGCTTCAATATCGCTGGTCATTCGAGTCATTAGAACCCCTGCTTTTTCGTTTGTGTAGAACCCAAGTGATTGCCTTTGCAGATGGCTGAATACCTTGATTCGTAAGTTCTTCATTAAGCTTTCTCCAAGAGCGCCCGTGTACCTAATCCTGTACCAAGCACTTACCGCATGTAGCGCGATACTCCCTAAGTACGTAAAAGCCACTATTAGGAGCACGCTTTTGTCACCCGGTACTACTCCTTCGTCAATGCCAAACTTTGTCAGCAATGGACCTGCTTGCAGGAGGATACTCTCACCAATAACAAGTACTAACGCAAGCACTAATTTCCACCGGTGTCCAGCAAGGAAACTCCGTAAGGTAAATGGTGCTTCCTTAGCAATAAAGTGTTTGAATTCTAGAGTTTCAAGGAGGTGCTCAGGTTCACGGTCCAGAACAGAGTTCACTTCATCTTGTAAATGCCCTGGAACTCCGGCATGTGGCAGACCGGCATCTCGGGCAGAAGTTACCGAGTTTGCACCTCCAAAACCTATAGGTGGCCCAAAGCCCATTATGTACTCCTCTGGCCTTTACTTGCTTCAGCTTCAGCAAGAATGGAAACATAAAGGGGATTTTCTGCAACAAGTGAACCATGAGTACCTTCGTCAACTATCTTTCCCTGATCAAGAAGAACAACTCGGTCCGCTAATGCAATGGTTGAAACCCGTTGTGCTATTAGCAGAGTAGTTCTTCCGGTTAAATGCTGCTTGAGTGATTCGTGTATCTTTGCCTCGACCTGAATATCAATAGCACTGGTGGCATCATCTAGGATAAGGATGCTTGGATCTTCTAAAAGACTCCTAGCCAAAGCTATTCTCTGACGCTGTCCGCCTGAAAGTGTATAACCGCGCTCTCCAACAACTGTTTTAAATCCATCGCTTAAATCATTAATGAACTCAAGAGACTGAGCACTTTTAGCTGCTTTGATTATTTCAGTTTCGGATGCGTTGGGATTTCCATACGAGATATTCTCAGATATAGAAGTTGAAAACAAAAAAGGCTCGTCAAACACTACGCCCACATGATGCCTCAGAGAGTCAAGATTGATGTCCCTGATGTCTAGACCGTCAATGCGTATAGAGCCTGAATCAACATCGTAGAAGCGAGTCAACAACCTCGCTAATGTAGATTTCCCTGATCCGGTCCTTCCGACAATAGCAACCGTCTCACCAGGTGTAATTGACAGATTCAAACTCGAGAGAATTTCTGCCCCTTTCGGATGCGACGCGGAGCCTGAACCTACAAGGCGATTCTGATAAGAGAAACTCACGTTCTCAAAGGTCACACCGCCTTTGATATTTTTGAGAGTGATGGCTTTTGGTGAGTTAACGATCTCTGGTTCCTCATCCAAGACTTCAAATATCCGTGAAGCCGAAGCAGAAGCACGTTGTGCCTGAAGGAGAAGGAACCCAAACATTCTAAAGGGAGCCTGAAGCATGATCACATAGGCATTGAAAGCAAATAAAGTGCCTATGGAAACATCCCCCTCAATAGCAAGAAGGCCCCCGTATAGAAGAACAATAGCCATTCCAATTCTCGGAAGCGCTTCTATTATTGGGTTGAATTTTGCCCTAGCTTTTATTGCCTGAACATTCACCCACTCAATATGTCTAGCTGCTCTTTGTAGAAGACCTATCTGGTGTTTCTCGGCAGCGAATGACTTTACAACCCGTGTCCCGTTTACGTTCTCATCGACGATTGTAGCTAACTCGGCAAGACGCGCCTGGCTAACCCAAGTAAGGGGGAAAACCGAATGTCTTAATTTTTGGCCAAAGAAATAAACCCCAGGAAGAGTGCATAAGGCGACAAGAGTGAGAGGTGCATGCAGCGTCATCATGAAACCGAAGGCAAGGATAAACGAAATAATGCTCATCCCTATAAGGGGGCCGAAAGCTAAAAGTACCTGTATAGACCTAATATCACTGTTGGCTCTGGAGATAACCTGTCCAGATTGCGTTCTATCAAAATAGGAAAAACTAAGTTTCGTCAGGTGGGTATACAGCAAAGCTCGTAAATCGGTTTCAACCCCCCAAGCCACCCGAAAGAGCGAAATTCTGTAGAGAGCCCCCATAGCAAAGCGCCCCAAGCCCACGCAAACAAGGATGATCGCCCAAGTCGTTAGGGCCCTTCGGTCCCCATTGACAGTAGCGTCAATTGCCTCACGGGCAATTGCAGGGACAGCGACATTAAGGATGAGTGCGACAGTTCCGACAACTACTCCGATAAGAAGAGGCCGGCGATGAGACCTCGCGATCGGAGACAATCTTCTCATCCAACCGAGCTCTTTGTTTTGATGTATTGAATTTTTTGGAGCCTCATACTTCGGCTCTATACCAATTTTCTGGAAACCGCTTTCAGATTCGGACGCATTCAGCCCTGTTGATGATAATTCCAAAGTTCTTCACGATCCTTTGATTCCCAGTAATAAGCTCCAATCTAGTCTGAGGCAAGTTTAGATGTAAGTAGGACCCCTTAAGATTTCCATAAACGGGTAAGGAAATAAGGATTCCTGTTCAGCAAAAAATGAATTACAAAAACCCCATGTAAAATATTTTGCCATTTGGTTATAGTTCATGACTAGAATTAAGTAATCCCTCAACCAGGAGCCGGAAAATAGATACATCACTCGGGCTTATTCTGCTAGGTGTCCTGATCGCGGCGACTGCCTTTTTCGTTGCATCAGAATTTGCCTTACTGGCAAGCGACAGAAAATATTTTGAAAGCGAATCTACAAAGGGTTTTCGTTCCTCGAAAACCGTCCTTCTCCTGCTCAAGAACCTTTCCTACCACTTAACTGGAGCACAGTTAGGGATCACAATAACAGCAGTTATTTTGGGTTTCATCGCTGAGCCAACAATTGCTGAGCTGTTGCACTCTCCAATGGACTATGTCGTAGGAGCTTCAGCATCAGATACCATCTCATTGGTTTTAGCGATCATTATTGTGACGCTTTTAACAATGATCGTTGGGGAATTAATCCCTAAGAATATTGCTATAGCGAAGCCTAACCAGGCAGCCAAAGTCCTATCCCGCCCCTTCCAGATTTATAGCTTCCTTGCGAAACCATTAATTTACGTTAGCGATCAGGTCTCAATAAGGCTCACAAGGGCTTTCGGTGTTGAACCCGCTGAAGAATTGCTACACACACCAAATATCGATGATTTAGATTTAGCGATAAAGGCATCTGCAGAAGAAGGAACACTCGCTCAACGAAAGGTGGACCTTCTAAGTCGGACGATTAGATTTGCAGAAAAAGACGCTAGTGACGTTATGACACCTAGAGTCGCTGTTCATTCACTGAGGCCCGAGTCAACTATAGGAGACCTCGTTGCGCTGAGCCTCGAAACAGGGCATTCCCGATTCCCTGTTACCTCACCAGACCTAGATAATGTGGTTGGGCTCGCCCACGTTAAATCTGCGCTAGCAATTCACCCAAAAGAGAGATCATCAATCCCTATCTCAGAAATCATG
>MDTE01059054.1_pt1 | contig 13413 bp, 11 predicted proteins | sample 811231 | NCBI WGS metagenome assembly MDTE01 (sample SAMN05326651, study PRJNA326480) | marine metagenome | isolation source: seawater | place: Indian Ocean: Red Sea | collected 2010
GGTGGACGGTTGACCGACGCCTGTTTCGAGACGTTGTTGGCTGCAGAAGCACTCGAATCACTGAACCTGGGGAACATGTCGGGCCTGACAGGTCGTGGTGTTGCAGGTCTGTTGGCCCGGGGGCGGATCAAGCGTCTGTACCTGGACCACACGAGTGTGAGTGAGGAGGTGATTGAGGCCTGGCCGGTTGAGAATTCACTCCAGATGCTCAATCTGAACCACACTCATCTTGGCACGGCTGCAGCCAGGACGTTGCAGGAGTTTCCCACTCTGAAAAGCGTTTTCGTGGTGCAGGCCGGACTCGCGACTGATGCCGTGGCGGCATGGCGAAGGGCTCGACCGAATTGCCTGGTCTACGACGGTCGCGAGCGGCCCGGTGGCAGCCCGGAGAGACCGGCTGTCGAATCACCCTAGGCGGATTCGATTACTCCCAGGGTGTCATTGATCAGGTCGACCATCTGCCTCAGCCGACCGGCGCTTCGCCTGTTGAAGTGGAATGCGAGCCGCGGCAGGTGTCGGAGGTGGCGGTCGTCGGCCTCGAGCCGGTTCATCTGTGTCATCTCGATCCGGCCACTTTCCACGATGTCGGAGAATTCGTCGTTGAGTCGTTCGATGAACGCTTCGTCGGGCGCGAAGTGCAGCCTCAGAACCAGCTTGCCTCGCACATATCTCATGCTGTTGTAGACGCTGTAAAACGTCATGATCTCCTCGGTGGCCTCCTCGACGCTGTTGGTCAGTGTGAACAGGGAGAGATCTTCAGGAGAGATGAGTTGGTGGCTCAGCAGTTGGTCGCGGACGAAGTCGAGCCACTGTTTCCAGTAGTTGCTGCCGGGTGGATCGATCAGCACGATCGGCATCAGGTCTCGTTTTCCGGTCTGGACCAGGGTCAGGGTTTCAAAGGCCTCGTCCTGGGTCCCGAACCCACCGGGGAACAGCACCACGGAGTGGACTTCCTTGATGAACATCAACTTGCGTGTGAAGAAGTACTTGAAGTTGACCAGCTTGCGATCACCGGCGATGACCGGATTGGCATCCTGTTCGAAGGGCAGCATGATGTTGGCGCCCATGGCGCGTGTCCGCCCGCACCCCTCGTGGGCCCCCTCCATGATGCCACCGCCAGCCCCGGTCAACACCATCCAGCCTTCCTCGGCCATCCGCCGGCCGAAATCGACAGACTGGATGTAACTGGGGTCGTCGCGTGGTGTGCGTGCGCTGCCGAAGACGCTGACTTTTCGCTGTCGACGGAAGGGGGCAAAGACCTTGAACGCGTACCTCAACTCCAGCAGGGCCCGGCTGAGAATCTTGAGATCGCCGCGGGACGCCTTGTCCTGCTTGAGACCGTCGGCGGTCTGCTTGATCTGGTCGATCAGTGTCGGGTGACGAGTGAGAACCGAGTCATGCTCGGTGAACATCACGTCCGATTCAGACAGGTCCGGTGCCGCGCGTCGTCGTTTCTTCGCCATGGCGTTTCTAGCCAGCCAGCGCTTCGATCGCCTGTTCACGCGAGGGGTAGATGGCCCAGAGCGTGTCGAGTGCCGTAACCCGCAGCAGTTCCTCGGCCATGTCACTGGCCCCGCACAGTACCAGTTCACCACCGAGCGGCTTGACGGCCTTGTGGCAGCGGAGCATCAACGAGAGAAACACGCTGCCGAAGTAACTGACTTCGCTGAGATCGAAGATCACCAGCGGGACATCGGTTTCACCCAGTGGCGCCATCACGATCTCGGCCGCCTGCTCGATCAGGTCCCATTTCATGGACTCGATGTCGCCACCGGGAATGACCACCAGCGTGCCGCTGTGCCATTCGATCCGAAAATCCTGGTTTGAGTCGGACATCTTTTGTTTCTTTCACTTTCCCGAGTGCGGCTCTCAGCGGCCGGTCAGTTTGCGCCAGATCCAGGTCACCGGATCGTAGTACCGATCCACGACCCGTTCCTTGAGCGGGATAATCGCATTGTCAGTGATTGCAATCGACTCGGGACAGACCTCGGTGCAGCACTTGGTGATGTTGCAGTAGCCGATGCCATATTCGTCCTTGGCTTGTTCGAGCCGATCACCGTCGTCGACGGGGTTCATTTCCAGTGACGCCAGCCTCACCAGGAATCTCGGGCCGATGAACTCGTCCTTGCGATCGTGGTCTCGCAGCACGTGGCAGACATTCTGGCACAGGAAGCACTCGATGCACTTGCGGAATTCCTGCACCCGGTCGGCTTCTCGTTGCGTGAACAGCCAGTCGGTGTCCTGCTTGGGCTGCAGTTGCCCGATTTTCTTGTTTTGTTCGAAGTTCCACGAGACGTCGCAGACAAGATCCTTGATGACCGGGAACGTCTTGAGTGGTCTCAGGGTGATTTTTTCGCCGGGCTCGTAATTGTCCAGGCGATCCATGCACATCAGTTTCGGGTGCCCGTTGACCTCTCCGCTGCAGGATCCGCACTTGCCGGCTTTGCAGTTCCAGCGGCAGGCCAGGTCGGGAGCGTGCTGGGCCTGGACTCCGTGGACGGCGTCCAGCACCACCATGCCCTCCTGCACCTCGACGGTGTACTCGTTCATCGTTCCGCCATCGTCATCGCCGCGGAAGATCTCGAGCGTCACCTTCTGGGTTTTTGGCTCTACCATTGGGGTGTCCTTGGTCAATCCTTGATCAGTTCTTTGAGTTCCTCGGGCATTTCCGGCAGGGGCTCGGCTCGCACCTCGACACTGCCGTCCTCGGCCTGCCGCGTGACCAGGTTCTGCTTGCCCCAGGTCACGTCATCGGTATCGGGATAGTCCTCGCGGGTGTGTGCCCCACGACTCTCCTGCCGCATCAGTGCCGACCGGGTGACAGCCTCGGAGATGTCGAGCATGTTCTCGAGATCCAGGGCGAGATGCCAGCCGGGGTTGAAGCCGATGTTGCCACCGATTCGGACCGTGGCGGCCCGTTCTCGCAAGGCCGTCAGGGCCTCGAGTGCCTCGACCAGATCTTCCTCGGTCCTCACGATTCCGACCTTGTCCTGCATCATCAATCGCAGGTCCTCGTGAATCGTGTAGGGGTTTTCGCCCTGTTCACGGTGGAACGGTGCGAGCATCGTCTCGGCCTGCCGTTCCACCTCTTCGGCGTCGACATCCGACATGGCCTCGCGGTCCTTGGCGTGTTGGGCCGCGTATTCACCGGCACGCTTGCCGAAGACGATGAGATCGGAGAGGGAATTGCCGCCCAGCCGGTTGGCACCGTGCATGCCTCCAGCAACCTCACCGGCGGCGAACAGGCCCGGCACGCTGGTTTCCTGGCTGTCGGGGTCGACTCGCACTCCGCCCATCGTGTAGTGGCAGGTCGGACCGACTTCCATTGGATCGGTGGTGATATCGACGTTGGCCAGTTCTTTGAACTGGTGGTACATCGACGGCAACTTCCGCTTGATGGCCTCGGGACTGCGTTTGCTGGCGATATCCAGAAACACGCCCCCGTGCGGTGATCCGCGGCCGGCACGGACCTCGCGACGGATGGCCCGGGCCACGACATCGCGGGTGAGCAATTCCGGCGGGCGACGGGCATCGGGTCGCTCGTCGGCGACAACGGCATTGACCCAGCGGGTGGCCTCTTCCTCGGTCTCGGCGTATTCCCCCTGGAACATCTCGGGGATGTTGTCGAACATGAATCGTTCGCCATCGCTGTTCTTCAGCACCCCCCCCTCACCACGAACACCCTCGGTGATCAGTGTTCCCTTGACGCTTGGCGGCCAGACCATCCCGGTGGGGTGGAACTGGACGAACTCGCTGTCAATCAGTTCCGCTCCGGCCCACATTGCCAGCGCGTGGCCATCGGCGGTGTATTCCCAACTGTTGGAGGTGATGTCCCAGCAACGGCCGATACCGCCGGTTGCCAGCACGATGGATTTGCCGCGGAAGATCACAAATCGGCCGCTTTCTCTCCAGTATCCCAGTGCGCCGGCCACATGCCCGTCGTCGTCGGTCAGGATGTGCCGGACGGTGGCTTCCATGAAGACGTCGATGCCCTGGTGCACGCCCTGGTCCTGCAGCGTACGAATCATCTCGAGGCCGGTGCGGTCACCGACGTGAGCCAGTCGCGGGTAGGTGTGTCCGCCGAAGTTGCGCTGGTTGATGCCACCGACGCGGGTTCGGTCAAACACCGCACCCCACTCCTGCAACTCCCGCACGCGCTCGGGAGCTTCCTGCGCGTGGAGTTCGGCCATGCGGTACTGGTTGAGATACTTGCCGCCCTTCATGGTGTCGCGGAAGTGGGTTTGCCAACTGTCGCGGTTGTCGGCACTGGCCAGGGCGGCGGCGACACCCCCCTCGGCCATCACCGTGTGTGCTTTGCCCAGCAGTGACTTGCACACCAGTGCGGTGCGGGCGCCTGCCGATGATGCCTCGATGGCCGCTCGTAAGCCGGCGCCACCGGCTCCGATCACCACCACGTCGTGTTCGTAGGTTTCGTACTTGTCCATCGGTGCCGTCTGTAGAAAGTCGATCGGGATGAGTGTCTAGAACAACGACGGGTCGGGAAAGACGCCGCGGGCGACCATCCAGACATAGAAATCGGCGAAGCCAACCATGAACAGGCTCAACCACGCGAACAGCATGTGGTTGCGGTTGAGGAACGAGATGGCTGTCCAGAGGGTGAAACGGATATTGCCAACCGCGGTGTCGGGGAAGCAGTTCAGCTTGCCACCGACCAGGTGCCGCAAGGAATGGCAACTGAAGGTGTACAGGGCCAGCAGGGTGGTCGTGGTGAACAGGACCAGCGATCCGACGCTGATCCCAAAGCGGTGTCCGGTGATCTCGCCGTTGTCGTTCAGTACCGGCCAGGTACACGAGAAAACGACGTCGGCATAGAGCAGCACGATGAAGGCCAGGGCGACGTAGAGGAAGTAGCGGTGCAGGTTCTGGAAGATCAGCATCCGTGTCTCGCCCTTGTACTCCCGTCCCCGTTTGAATCCACACAGCCCCGAGGGTTCTCCCACCGCGCAGCCGGCCGGGTCCAGGAAGAAGGCCCGGTAGTAGGCCTTGCGATAGTAGTAGCACGTCAGCCGGAAGCCGCCGGGGGCCCAGAGAATCAAGAAAGCCGGTGAGATCCAGTCGGGGACCAGGCCGGTCAGCAGCGGCGAGTAGAACGGGCTGAGCAGGTGGGCGTGCTCGGGAAACACCTCGCTCCCTTCACCGACGACGTAGTCGCCGTTGTAGAGTGCCCGGAAAGTCGAGTAGACGATGAACGCGCCCAGCCCGAGTCCGGTTGCCAGTGAACCCGCCCACCAACTGTCCGAGCGAGCAGTCTGTCCGAACTGGTCGAGGGTGCGTGGTGAGGGGGGGGTAGTCAGGTCGGCCTGCGCCATGAGTGCGATCCGCTGCGTGAGGCGTCTCGGGTCTGATGTCTTCCGGTCACGGCCACGAGGGGACCGTCATGTGTAGGGATTACCGGTTCATTGTAGGAATGTCAACGGAGTAGAAATACCGCGAATTACAACGATGTCAGTGGGTTCTTGCGATTGGCCAGTGGAAACGGCACCGGCTTGCCCACTCGGTGCGATTCGAAGCACCCTGCGATCATCTCGACCACGCCGCGTCCCTCGAGCATTCCACACTTCGGTTCGCGTCCGTCCTCGATCGCCTCGAGCAAATCGAGGATGCCCAGGGTGTGTCGGGCCTGGTACTGGGGGCCCTTGAGTGGTTCGGGTTTACCGATGCCGGCCGAGGAAACGGGTTGCCACTTGGCGCCGCTGCGGCCGGGTGACCAGGACGGGTCTCCCAGGAACTGCACCGGAGGCAGGGTGCCCTCGATCAGTTCGATGACTCCCCGGGACCCAAAAATCTGCAGGCCGTAGCGACGCGGGTTGCCCGCCTGGTTGCGAACGCTGGCGAAATGCGCGGTGACTCCGTTGTTCATCTGGTAGATCGCTTGCAGGTTGTCACCGGTCAGCGGCCCGATTCCTTCCGGCCCGTCAAAGACGTCCTGGGCCGTCGCCGGGTGCCCTTTCCAGTCGACTCGGGCGTAGCAGGATGTCGGGGCACCGCCGATGGCGCGGATCATGTCCAGGACGTGCGAACCGAGCACCCACAGGTCTTCACCGCCCCCTCGCCGGTCCTCCTTGCCACGACCACGAAATTCCAGCAGCGTGCCGATGGCTCCGTCTGCGATCAGTCTCCGGATGGTGTCGATCATTGGTGAGAAGCGCGTCGGGTGAGCGATCTGGACCCGGGCGTGGGTCTTTTCACAGGTGGCAACGATCTTGTCGGCTTCCTCCAGCGTGCGACAGAACGGCTTTTCCATGTAGACGTGAATCCCTCGCTCGGCAGCCGACAGGACCATGTCGGCGTGCTGGTCGACCCAGCGTGGGCAGATGGCCACGATGTCGGGCTTGGCCTCATCGAGCATCTTGCGGTAGTCCACAAAGGCGAGGTCGAGCTTCAGCTTTCGGGCGGCAGCCCCCAGGCCGCTCTTGTTGTCATCGGAGACGGCGACCACCCGGGTCTGTGGGACAGCCGACCAGGCCGTGTCCAGTGCGTGTCCGTAGCCTCCCTTGCCGGTGCGGCCGATGATTCCGACACGGTAGATCTTGTTGTTGTTGTTGTTTGCCGTCGTGTTGGTCATGGGAGTCATCTCCACCTTTGAGGACCCTCCCATCCTAACCCGTTGGAAACAAAAAAACTCCCACCGGCTGCCAAAGCAACCGGTGGGAGCGGCGTGCGAGGTGGGGATTACGAAAAGTGCCGGCAGATCGATACCCAAGGCCGTCGCACAAATGAACTGCTTGCGATCTGGATTCTCTGGTGTGACCTCACTTCCAGTCAACACCACTCGTGTGGACATCGACGAGAATTTATGCGTTTGGTGTCTGGCGACGGGCAACGCGGGCTGTTGTCCTGGATCTTATTCCGACTTGCCGGTCAGCTTTGGCTCGGCCTCCTTCCACAATGGTCCGTAGGTCTGCTTGTCGAAGGGGGGACACCCGGTTGGGAATTGGCCGAGCGGGTGATCCTTGGTCCGCATCAGGTTGGTGCAGTAGCTGAATGTGCGACAGATCTGCTTGCGATTGAATTGGCCGGTTTCGGCCAGGGCCCGGGCGAAATCGGGATGTGAGAGGGTGCCACGTCCCAGCCCGAACAGCGTGACGGATCCGTTGGTGATGTTGGCCGCCGCGGCGTGTGGAACGAAGTCCTGCAGCCAACTGTATCCGCTGCCGACGACAGGCACCTCGGGCACCGCCTGCTGGATGGCTCGGGCCAGGCGGAATTGGCGGTCGACCCCGACCAGTGGATGTTCCGGAGCGTGGTAGCCGTCAACGGGAGGGAACTCGGCCGGCCGCACGACGTGTGGGTTGGAGTAGGGGTTGCCAGCCGAAACATTGATCATGGCGATTCCCAGTTCGGCCAGCATGGTGGCCACCTGGCAGGGTTCCTCGGGGGCCAGGTCAAGGTGGTCATGCGGGCTGGTGCCGAAGGCCGTCGACAGCGGCAGGTCGTGATCACAGACGGCTCCCACAAAATCCTCCCCCTGTCCCTGGTAGGGGATCCCGTCGTAGGCGTTCATGCGGGTGACCACCAGCAGGTCGGGCAACTCGTCACGAATCCGCCCGATGACATTGCGGACCAGCCGTGTGCGGTTCTCCAGCGACCCACCGTAGGGGCCCGGCCGGTTGCTGGCGGCCAGCAATTCGCTGAGCAGGTAACGATGGCATTGCTTGATGTCGACGAAGTCGACGCCGATTGTTGCGGCACGCCGGGCGGCGTCCACGTACTCGTCCTCGATTCGTTTCAGATCGTCATCGGACAACAACGGCCAGTCTTTGCCGATGGGTTGGCCGGTTGAGCGGTCGATGGTCAATGGATCGAGGACCGGGTCGTGGACGGCCAACTGGGGACGCACATGGCTGTAACGTCCCGAGTGGGTCAGTTGTAGTCCGACAAGCAGGTCCCCGGTGCTGCCGTTGGCGGCACGGTGTGACCGGCGACAGATCTCGATCATCTCGCCGATGGCACGTTGCGTGTGCTCGGCCAGCCACAATTGACGAGGGTTCATCCTGGCATTCTCGGCGATGGCCGTCGCTTCGGCCCAGATCACCGCAGCTCCTCCGTCACCAAATCGCTGGTAGCGGCGGATGGTCAGTTCGCCAGGAGCCCCGTCGAGTGTTCCGTCGCAGCCCTCCATCGGCTGCACCACCATGCGGTTCTTCACCGTCCGGTCGCCCACCTGGCAGGGAGAGAGCAGGACCGAGAGATCCTGGGATGTGGGGATGTCCAGCCCCAGGGCTCTCGCGCCGGCTTCCAGTTCCTCCGGCGAGCGGTACTTGTAGTAGCGAGCCATCAGTTGTGTTCGCGAAAGGAGCCGACTGCGTGACAGTTCCGACCACAGCGACATGATCGGAAACAAACCGCTAGTATAGGCCCTGGCCCGGAATGCTCTATCGAAAGCCTCCTGATGCAGTTGGGACAATTCACACTCGAGACGGTCTCCGGTGGCCGGTTCAAGACCGACGGGGGCACGATGTTTGGCGTGGTCCCCAGGGCATTGTGGGCGAAGGTCTTTCCGCCCGACGAGTCCAACATGATCGACCAGGCGACCAACTGCCTGTTGATCCGCAGTGGCAGCGAGTTGATCCTGATCGACACCGGTTACGGGTCACGTCTGCCCGAGTCACAACGTCGCCGGACCTCCTCGGAGGAGGGCGAGGTGTTGCTGGAGAGCCTGTCCGGGGTGGGCGTTTCGCCCGAGGACATTGGCACGGTGATTTTGACTCACCTGCATTACGATCACATCGGAGGGGCTTTGCGAGAGGACGAGTCGGGCCAGGTGGTTCCGACGTTCCCCAACGCAGCCCATGTTGTTCAGGCCGGAGAATTCGAGTGGGCGACGTCGGGGCGGGAGGAATTGCGGGCGGCGTACTCGGCCGATTGGGTCACTCCGTTGGCCGATGCCGGGTTGTTGGAACTGGTCGAGGGCGATATCGAACTCCGGCCGGGAATCCACTCGATCGTCACCGGTGGACATGCGAAGCATCACCAGGCCCTGTTGCTGGACAGCGATGGTCAGCAGGCTCTTTATATTGCCGACCTCTGCCCGACAACGCGCCACCTGAAGAGCCTGTGGTGCATGGGATATGACGAGGAGGTCCTGGTGACCCGTCGGCGGAAACCCGAGTTGCTGGGACGTGCTGCTGACGAGGGATGGTGGGTGTTGTTTGACCACGATCCCGAAACCGTCGCAGCCCGGCTGGAACGGGACCCCCGGAGCGAGTTCACGGTTGCGGAGGCTCTGGCATCGCTGTAAACCGAAGTCACATCGTGGCCCGGTCGAATTGCCGGCGAGACATGTTGGATTGGGTCCGCTTGAACGATTGGCCTACTTTGAGGAGAACGACAATGAACCGGTTGCGGGAAGCCTGTGTTGTGGCGGTGGCCGTGTGCGGCCTGATGACCTGCGGGTCAGCGAGTGCTGCTGATGGGATCAAGCGAGTGGATGCCGGTGCGGCTGGCCTGCCATTGCTGTTCTTCGATGATTTCGAATCGGGTCGTGCCGACCACTGGGCTCCCACCGATGGGAAGGCCTGGAAGGTTGGCACCTCGGGAGGAAGCAAGGTCTACAGCCAGTTCAAGCAGAGCAAGGTCAAGACCCCGGTCCGTTCGCCTTTCAATCGCTCGATGATCAAGAGTGTCACCGTCGGCAGTTTTGCCCTGGACGTGCGCCTGCAGTCGACCATCAAGGATTACGGTCACCGCGACATGTGTCTCTTCTTCGGCGTCCAGGATGCAGCGCACCTCTACTATGTCCACCTGGGCAAGAAAATGGACGACCACGCCAACAACATCTTCATCGTCAACAACAAGCCCCGTACCAAGATCTCCAAGACCACCACCGCTGGAACCAACTGGGACGACAACTGGCATCACGCCCGGGTCGTGCGGGATGTCGACAGCGGCAGCATCTCGGTTTACTTCGATGACATGACCAAGCCGGTCATGACGGCTGTCGACAAGACGTTTGCTTGGGGCCAGGTCGGAGTGGGGTCGTTCGATGACACGGGCAACTTTGACGAGGTCTACCTGTTTGGCGATGCCGTGAAGCCGGGCAAGGTGGGAGGAGCCAACGGGGGCGACATTGCGTTTGTCGACAATCGTCCGCCTCGTGGTTTTGCCGCCGCCTTCAACGGAAAGAATCTTTCCGGTTGGAAGGGATTGATGGCTGGCGGAAACGGCAATCCGATCAAGCGGGCCGCGCTGGGCAAGGAGGCTTACAAGGCGGCCCAGGCCGAGGCTGACGCGGACATGAAAGCTCACTGGCAGGTCGTCGATGGGGCGCTGGTCTTTGACGGAAAGGGGCGGTCGCTGTGCACGGCACGGGATTACGGCGACTTCGAGATGCTCGTGGACTGGAAGATCAAGGAAAAGGGAGACAGTGGGATCTACCTGCGGGGAAGTCCGCAGGTGCAGATCTGGGATCCCAAGCTCCGCAACATCGGTTCAGGCGGGCTCTACAACAACCAGAAGACCCCCTCGAGTCCACCCGTCATCGCCGACAAGCCGGTCGGGGAATGGAACTCGTTCCGGATCAAGATGGTTGGTGAGAAGGTCTGGGTGTGGCTCAACGGTGTCCGGGTGGTCGACAACGTGACCCTGGAGAATTACTGGGATCGCAAGCAGCCGATCTTTTCTACCGGGCAGATCGAACTGCAAAACCATGGCAACACCCTGTATTTCAAGAACGTGTTTCTGAGGGAGATTCCGCGGAAGTAGTTTCCGGGAATCTGTTCGGGTCGGATCGATGTCCACGCTCCTGTTGCAACTCTCTGACTTGCACCTTTTCGCGGAACCCGATGTGTTGCTGCGCGAGGTGCCGACGCGCGATTCGCTGGGTGAGGTGCTCGAAGCGGTTCGCGGGACGGGATGGGAATTCGACCGGGTCGTGGTCACCGGTGATTTCACCCACGACGAGCGGCGGGAGACATACGAGGTGGCCCAGGAGTTGCTGGAAGAGTGGCTGGACCGTTGTCACGTGCTGCCGGGCAACCATGATGACCGGGGCTTGATGCGCGAGGTGTTCTCGGGCCAGGCCGGTGGCAGTGATCGTGGCATCTGTTTCTCCCAGGCGGTCGGTGGCTGGCGACTGATCGGCATCGACACCCATGTGCCCGGAGAGGTTCGCGGTCGGGTCGAACAAGAGATGCTCGATTGGCTGGCCGGTGAACTCGCCGAACATGTCGCCGAGCCGACAATCGTGTTTCAGCATCATCCACCGATCGGTGTCGGGTCGGCCTGGCTGGACGAGATCGGATTGCTTGATCCCGGCCCGTACCGGGACCTGATCACCTCGTCACCACAGGTCCGGGTGGTCAGTTGTGGCCACGTGCACCAGGAGTCTTCAGGAACTCTCGGCACCGCGGTTGTGTTGACGGTTCCCTCGACCGGGGTCCAGTTCGTTCCCCTGTGCCGCACCGCCCGGGTCGATGCGATCGCTCCGGGCTTTCGCGTTTTCGCGTTGGAGGATCCGGCGGACGCGGTTGACGCCAGTTCGGTGGGCTGGTCAAGCCGTGTTGTCCGTCTGCCGTCGATCAGCTTCCCTGCCGTCGACGTGTGATGCGGACCCGGCGTCGGATTGCAGCACTCTCAACTCCCGGGGCAGGGGGAAGTGGACGTGTTCCTCGCTGACGGTGATCTCGTCGACCGTCGCACCGTGAGCGGATTTCAGGTGGTCCAGGCAGTCTGTGACGACATCCTCGGGGGCACTGGCTCCGGCGGTCACCACGACCCGCTCAACGCCCTCGTTCCACCCGTCGGGAAGTTCGTCAACCGAATCCACCAGGTAGGCCCGGCCAGTTCGTCCTTCACCAAGTTCGGCCAGCCGCAGGCTGTTGGAGCTGTTCTGGCTGCCGAGAACGATGACCACGTCAGCCGTTTCGGACAGTTGCCGGACGGCCTCCTGGCGGTTGGTCGTCGCGTAGCAGATGTCTTCCTTGGGGGGTGAGGCGATGTCGGGGAACCGTTGAATGAGCCGGTCGATGACGGCCTGGGCTTCGCTGACCGACAGCGTGGTCTGGGTCAGGAAGGCGATCGGTTCTTCCGGGGCAAATGGCAGCAGGTCGACGTCCTCGGGCGTTTCCACCAGGGTGATGCTCTCGGGGGCCTCACCCATCGTCCCCACCACCTCGTCGTGTCCCTCGTGGCCAATCAGCACGATGTGGTACCCGTCGCGGGCGAACTTCAGGGCCTCCATGTGGACCTTGGTCACCAGGGGGCAGGTGGCGTCGATAGTCTGCAGTTGCAGCCGTTCGGCCAGGTGGCGAATTTCCGGTGACACGCCGTGGGCGGAGAACAGGAGAATCGAGTTGGGAGGGACGTCCTCGACCCGGTCGACGAACGTCACACCCTGGGCGGTGAATCGTTCCACCACGTGCCGGTTGTGGACGATCTCGTGGTAGACGTAGATCCCGGACCCGAAAATGCGGATCGCCTCGTCCAGGCATTCGATCGCCATGTTCACGCCCGCACAAAATCCGCGGGGATTGGCCAGGGTGACCTGCATGGGTGGTGCCCGCCGCCGGTTCACTGAGAAACGGGATGTGTTGCCGAGACTGAATACTGACGAATTCTGGCGAGGCGGACAACGCGCCTAGCGGCGGCTGACCAGGCGACGACGGTATTCGTCGAACTTGACCTTGCGGAGAGTCGTGGCCGTTCTCAGGGATTCCCAGTGTCGGATATCGTCACGATCCTTCCCGGTGAGTTGCCAGTGGTATTGGTGCTCGGCACGAAGATGGAAGCCGCCGGTTGAATTGTCCTTGAGTTCCACCGTCAACGGCAGCAGTTTGCGTGTCTTGAGTGTCCGGTTCAGCGCCACCCGGGGTGTGGGGAACAGGGCGCGGGGGTGTAGCAGGTAATTGAGCCGGGCCGTCCAGTCGGTGTATTCCAGGTAACGCCCCCGGGCCGCGTTGAAGGCCAGCCGGTCGATGTTGAGAGTGTCGGGGGGGCTGGTGCACTTGACGTGGTAGCGGAAACTTCGTCCGGGAAGTGTCAACGTGGCCGAGCCCGGGTCGAACTGCTCGCTGAAGCCGGGGTCGAGTTGGCCCAGCAGCGGCGCCGCGCTGGCCCGCGACAGGGTGTCGTCCTTCCGGTTCAACTCGGCAATGTACTCGCGCGTGGCCCCCTCGGCCTTCTTCAGTTGTGTTTCGATCTCATCGAAGCTCACCTCGGTGGTCAGCCGCCTTGGTCCGTTGACGATCACAAATCGCCGGCGTCCGGGTTCGAAGATGGTCACTTCGCCGCCCGAGTGGATCGTGTCATAGGCGTTGCCCGATCGGAACAGCGTCAGGCTGCGGACGATCACCGTGGGAGTGGCCTTGGTGTCGCGGCCGGAGAGATTGAACACCTTGGTGTAGACTCCGAATTCCTGGGCAGCCGCAGGCGTGGCGAACAACAAGACCAGGA
>MDTE01060250.1_pt1 | contig 13413 bp, 13 predicted proteins | sample 811231 | NCBI WGS metagenome assembly MDTE01 (sample SAMN05326651, study PRJNA326480) | marine metagenome | isolation source: seawater | place: Indian Ocean: Red Sea | collected 2010
AATTAAAGATTCATACTCTCTTAGAAACGGAACTATTGTTAGTGCATTGGTTCCAGGATTAGGGACAACTTTAAAGTATTTTGTTAAGAGAGGAGGAAAAATATTTCTTGAAGCAGCGAATCCAGCGTACGAGCCAATTGAGTTAAATTTAGACGAAGTTGTTTTTCAAGGAAAATTATTAGCTGTTTGGAGAAAGATATAAAACTCTAATTGAGTTCAATAATCTCATCTGGTTTATATTTTCTATTAGATTTCATTCCTAAAAGTGAGTCGTACATTGTTGGAGGTATTCCAGTACCAGGTCTTTTAATGCATATATTTTCAGTTGTATATGCTTCACCTATATCTATGAATTTAGAGGCTATGATTGATTTTCTCGCGACTTTAATATTTTTTATCTCTGAATTTCTAGGTTTTTTGATTCCATCACCAAGAGCCTTCTCTATGTTCCTAATAGAACTTACTAAATTTAAAAGTTCTTTTGGTTCTATACTTGCTTTATGATCAGGACCTTTCATGTTCTTGTTTAAAGTAATGTGTTTCTCAATTATTTGTGCTCCTAGTGCTACAGCTGCAATACAGGCCTCTATACCGCATGTATGATCTGAATACCCAACATTAATATTAAAAGATTCTTTTATTGTATTCATAGCTTTTAAATTTGCATCCTCCATTGGAGTTGGATATGCAGAGTTGCAATGAAGAAGTGTTATTTTTTTTTTCGGTAAATTTTGATCGTAAAGGGTTTTTAGAGCAAATTCAATTTCCCCTAATGTAGACATACCAGTTGATAGGATTGTCGGTTGATTTTGGATAGCTATTTTTTTTAGTAATGGAATATTATTAATTTCTCCAGAGGGGATTTTCCATCTTTTCATTCCTAATTTAACTAATAGATCTATACTTTGAGTTGTGAAGGCAGTAGAAAGAAATTCAATACCTAAATTCTGTGAGTAATTTTTTAATAAAATATGATCTTCCTCACTAAGTTCTAATTCTTCTAATAATTTCTTTTGATTAATAAATTCAGGGGAGTTTTTAAGTTGATATTCAGCTAAAGGAGCATCTGAGTTTGTTAATTCATCAGCTTTAAAAGTTTGAAACTTTACAACATCAGCACCTGATTTAACGGCAACGTCAATTAATTTTTTCGCTGTATTTATACAGCCATTATGATTTACCCCAATCTCAGCAATAATTAAAACCAAAATTAAACCGATCTCCTCTTTTCAATAAGATATCACAATCCCATTTTTGGATGCGTATGTACGAGTCTCCTGTTTTTACAAGAAGGCCAGATGAATCCTTTTTTAAAATGGATCCTGGAAAATCCTTATATTTTGGAGCCGATTTAATATATTCTGCCTTTTTAACAAAAACTCTTTCGTTTCTAATAAAAGTTTGTGCATATGGCCCGGGAGGAGCTAGGGCCCTTACAAAATTATAAATTTCTAATGAAGTACTATTCCAATTTATTAATTCATCGCCTTCCTGTCTTCTAGAGCAATATATAGGGTAATCTTTTATTTCTTTTTGAATGATTGGTGTTACTTTGTTTTTAAAAATCAAATCTAAGGATCTGATAACTAACTTGGGGCACTCTCTATAGGCTTTTAATAATAGATCATTATAATCATCATCCTCTTTTATAGGAATAAATTTTTTAGTAATAATATTTCCAGTGTCGATATCTTCATCTACATAATGAACTGTTATTCCAAATTGGGTTAAATTGTTTATTATTGCCCAATTTAGAACATTCCTTCCTTTATAATCGGGCAAATCTCCAGCATGACAATTAATAATACCTTTTTTATGAAAAAGTATTGTCTCATTGCTAAAAATTTGGTCGTAAGAAACTGAGATCCCCAGATCAGAGGATAATTCATTACTTTTTAAGTAATCATTTATGTTTTCTACGGTTAAATAAGTTATTCCATTAACATTACAAAATAACTCAATATCTTTATCTCCATTTGGGAATCTTGAAATTACAAGATTTAATTTACAATCCTTTCTATGAAATAACTCTTTTAAGGTATTTAGAGCCCATTGACCATGTCCATAAAAATTTAAGTTATGGATTTTTTGCATTTCTTTAACTGTAGAAGTGTTTTTGCAAAGAAATATTCTTAATATCAATATTTTCTAGTATTGAAACTATTTTTTCTGCGGATTTCCCTTGTCCGTAAGGATTAACAACTTTATCGCAATTCATATTAAAAGCTTTAATTATTGCTTTCTTTATCTCCTTTTTATTAATTCCACAATCTATAACTGATTCTGATTTCATGCGACCTTTTTGTCTATCTCCAATATTTACACTTGGTTTTTTGAATGTTGGCACTTCAAACAGACCGCTAGAGGAGTTCCCCACAACGCAATCAAAACAATTTATGCAGTTGTAGTAGAGAAATTGTCCAAGAGAATCATAGGATTTTGTATTTTTGTGCTTGGCAACAAAATTTTCAATTTCTTGATTAAGGACTCTTCCCTCATCGTCGGCATTTGATTTAGTTATTAATATACCAACATCATCTCCTAAATCTGAAAGAGCATCAAGAATTATGATTAAATCATCTCGATTTTGTTTCTTATTTAGGGTTACTGGATGATATGTAAAAATAATATTGACATTTCTCATTTTAAATTCTAGTTTTTTTTCCAGCTCTTCTTTGGAAATCATAGGTGTATCAATTATATAGTCAATTGTAGGACTTCCTACATTAAAGATATATTTTGGATTTTCACCTAACTGCTTTACTCTTTTATAAGCATCAATATTAGTAACAAAGTGAAGGTGAGACATCTTTGTTATTGAATGTCTTATTGCTTCATCATAAGCCCCCTCTGTTGTATCACCCCCAGAAATATGAGCGATTGGAATTTTCATTATTAAAGCCACTTGTGAAGCTGATAAGATTTCATATCTATCCCCCATTAAAAGTATTAAATCTGGATTTAAGTCCTTAAAGGCATCAGAAAATGATATACATGCTAATCCAATACTCTTTGCGACTGCTGAAGAAGTATCTGAAGAAAGTAAACATTCTACTTTCTTATTGATTTTAAATCCATCGTCTTCAATTCTCTTAAAAGTTAATCCAAATTCAGGGGATAAATGCATGCAAGTTGCTATTATTTGAAGTTCTAATATTGAAGATGAATCTATTGCTTTCATTACTTTATGGAGATGGCCATAATCCATACGACCTCCTGTGATAACGCAAACTTTGATCATCAAAAAAAAGATTTAATAATTTCTATAACTTTTTCCTGATCCGCCCTCTTTAAAGTTGGAGATGAAGGTAAAATCAATATTCTTTCTTGTATATCATTCAACGAAGTGAGGTCAGTTTGTAGGGAGTTTTTGTAGGGCTTTTGCAAATGTAAGGGTTTCCAAAAGTAATTAGCTCTAATTCTAAATTCTTTAAGTTTATTGAACAATTTGCTTATGCTATCAAAGTGATTTTGTTTTATAAAAATAGCATTCAGCCAATGCGAGCTTTCCCCCCAAGGAGGATCACTTATTAACTTGAATTGCTTATAATTATCTAATTTATTTTTGTAATTCTTATGGATCATTTTTTTTTCTTCAATGATTTGATCCAATTGTTCTATTTGAGCCAAACCTAATGCTGCCTGAATATTAGACATTCTGTAATTATAACCAATTTCATCATGATCATATTTATTTGAACATTTTGCAGTTGATGATAGGTGCCGAACTTTGTCAACAATCTTTTGTTCACTTGAGTAAAAAATACCCCCTGCACCTGTCGTGATTGTTTTATTTCCATTGAAGGAAATGATGCCTGAAAGTCTAGTTTTACCAAGTTTATGACTTTTATATTTTGACCCTATTCCTGAAGCAGAATCCAATAATACTGGAATTGAATACTTATTAGCAATTTCTTTAATCCCCTCAATATCGGGCGGATGTCCCAAAACATATACAGGAATAATACATGCAATCTTTTGCTTTGTTTCATTATGGAAAGTGAAGCCATTCTGCCTAAAAGTTTTTATTTCTAATTCCTTATCAAGTTTATTTGGATCAAGTGTTAGAAAGTCCATTTCAGTTCCAAATATCCACGGTTTTGCTCCTGTATGTGAAACTGCATTAGCTGTTGCTATAAAAGTATATGAAGGAAGGATCACAAGATCATTTGGCTTTACCCCTAGAGCTAATAAACCCAATTGCAAAGCAGTAGTTCCGCATGATGTGGCAACAGTTTGGTTTTTCAAAAGTCCAATATTATTCGCTATTAAATCCTCAAATTCTTTAACGAATGGACCTGCTGAAGATACATAATTTGATTCAACACATTCTTTCAAATAGTTATATTCTTTTCCTCTTAAAGATGGAATAGAAATTTCAATCCAATCTGACATATTATTTAAAAGTAAAGTAGTAAAAATTAAAAGTTTTTACTTCTAACAATACTTCTCAGTGTTTTTAATCCTAAATTAACTTTAGCAACTCTTCCTGAATAAATCATACTAATATTTATTAAACTAGTTTAATCGAAACTGAAAAGACCTTCTTGGCGTAATCTAAAAAATTAAATTTATTTTGAATATAGTCAATGTTTATTTACTTTTTTAGTTTTGGAGAAGGTTTTTAGAGCATTATTTATTACTGCTCAATTAAAGTAAAGTATGGACGAATCTGTTATTTTAATAAAATGAAGATAGTTTTAAAGATCAATGTTTATAAAGAAGGATTTATGTGATAAATGTATTGTTTTTGGTCATGGTGATGTAAGGAAAGTCATCACAGCTATAGATATTGGTGGTTTAAAAATTGCGATTATCTTAAATAGCAAAAATGAGCTCATAGGTACTATTTGTGATGGAGATATACGCAGAGGTCTGTTAAAAGGGTTAACTTTAGATTCACCTTATGAAAGTTTGATACAAAAAAAATGCGTCTATGCTTATTGCCATACACCACAAAAAGAAATTATTAAGTTAATGAGAGAAAATGTAGTTTCACAAATTCCAATTATTTCTGAGAAAAATGAATTTATTGGGCTAGAAGTCTCAGATGATTTGCTACCGAACAAAGTGGTAACACCATTAAAACAATCTGCGTTGCTAATGGCTGGTGGCAGAGGTCTTAGATTAAGTCCTCTTACAGATGATTGCCCAAAGCCTATGCTTCCTATAAATGGCAAACCAATTTTGGAAATAATATTAAATCAATGTATTAATGCTGGCATATCAAATTTTTATATTTCTGTCCATTATTTATCTCAAAAGATTAAAAATTATTTTGGAGATGGCTCAAAGTGGGGAGTAAAGATTCAATATTTGGAAGAAAAGTCTCCGCTAGGAACAGCTGGATCACTTAAACTTCTCTCTAGCAAGCTAGAGCATCCAATTCTTGTTATTAATGGTGATGTTCTTAACAAAGCTAATTATAAAGATCTTTTTACGTATCATTACCTTAATAAGGGTGATATAACAATTTGTGCTCGTGAACATATATTGAAAAGTCCTTATGGCGTAATTGAGGTTGATGGAATTAAATTTAAATCTATGGTTGAAAAACCAATATTTAGACAACTTGTTAATGCTGGTATTTATATTGTAAATCCTAATATTATAGATCTTATAGAGTCTAATAAGTATTTAGATATGCCTGATTTGATTGAGCATTGCAAGGAAATTAAAAAAAAGTTATTAGTATACCCTGTACATGAGTATTGGTTAGATGTAGGTAAACCTGAGTCACTAGAAAAGGCTCACTTTGAATGGTCTAAATATACATATTAGTAATGAGTTGCGTAGCATTAATACCTGCGAGGGGAGGTTCAAAAGGTATTCCAAGAAAAAATATTAAGTCTTTCAATTCAAAACCTTTAATATATTGGTCTATTAAAGTAGCTTTAGAAAGTAGTAGGGTTGATAGAGTTATTGTCTCTACTGAAGATGAAGAAATAGCTGACATAGCAAGATCTTTATCAGCTGAAGTGCCTTTTATCAGGCCTATGAAATACGCAATGGATAATTCACCTGGGATAGATACGGTTATACATACTTTAGAAAAAATTCCAAATATTAATGATCTATTACTTTTACAGCCAACATCCCCTTTAAGGAGAAATGAGGATATTGATGGCATTTTTAATCAAAGATCCAAATTTAATTCCGCTTCTGCAGTTTCTTTAACTCAATTTCAAAAGCCTCTCGAATTATTTTTTCAACTTGATAATAATATGAAACTCTTATCTACTTCAGATACTTTAGGTATCAAACCAAGGCAAGAATATCAGAAAAAATTTTTTTTGAATGGATCATTATATTTATCTACAAAGGAATCTATTTTGAAAAATAAATCTTTAATTACTCCTGATACGGTAGGTTATATAATGCCAGAAAAATATTCAATAGATATTGATTCACCTATTGATTGGATGTTTGCGGAGTTCTTAATGGTAAATTATTTATGAAAAAAATATTTGTTACTGGAGCAGATGGTTTTATAGGTTCTCATTTAGTTGAACTCCTTATTGAAGAGGGTTTTGATGTGACAGCTTTATGCATTTATAATTCAAATGGTAATTGGGGTTGGTTAGAAAAAATTTCGCAAGCAAAAAAAAAAGAGATCAGAGTTATCCTTGGAGATGTTAGAGACCCTTTATGCGTAAAAAAAGCAATGAAAGGATGTGATACTGTTTTCCATTTAGCTGCACTTATAGCGATTCCATATAGTTATGAAGCTCCGTCAAGTTATATAGATACAAACATTCATGGCACATTAAATATATTACAAGCAGCAAGAGAGTTAAATATAAGCAAATTAGTACATACTAGTACTTCTGAAACCTATGGCTCAGCTCAGTATGTTCCTATTACTGAAGATCATCCTCTAGTAGGACAGTCTCCTTACTCAGCATCTAAAATAGGTGCTGATCAGTTGGCGATAAGTTTTTGGAAAAGCTTTGAAGTACCACTGACAATACTAAGACCTTTCAATACCTATGGACCTAGGCAGAGCAATAGAGCAGTTATTCCTCAGATTATTACTCAAATAGTAAAAGGGAAAAATCAAATTAAACTTGGCGCTTTGACTCCCACTAGGGACTTCAGTTTTGTTAAGGATACTTGTAAAGCATTTCTATCAGTAGCAAAATCATCTAGTACTATTGGAGAAGTAATTAATTCAGCAAGCAATTTTGAAATTTCTATAGAAAAAACGGCTATATTAATATCAGAATTGATGAATTCTTCAATAGAAATAATATCAGAGGAGAGGAGGAAAAGGCCCTCATGTTCAGAAGTCAATAGGCTTTTTGGATGTAATAAAAAAATTCATTCCCTAACAGATTGGCATCAAGATTATGGGGGTATCGAGGGATTCAAAAATGGCTTAAAAATAACTATAGAATGGTTCTCTAATCCAAAGAATTTAGCGCTTTATAAATCTGACTATATTATTTAATGATATTATTATGCCAATTTTGATAATTCCTAAGTATATTGATTTCAAAATTTAGTATTAATAATTTTTGTTTTTAGGTAACTTTGTATTTCAAAGAATTATTTTTCTAAAAAAATTCTAAGACTTATATTGAAGCCCACTTATAAGTAAGGAAAATTTATTTAAGGAAAGTAGTAATAATTCACATACATTTTGTTATTATGCATAAGTAATAAAGAAGTTAATGGAAGTTAAGAAAGACCCTTCTTTAAAAAAAATAGATATTAATCAATTTAAAGAAAACAATTCAAATTTACAAGTAAAGTATGGTTTGCCCAAGAAAATTAAATTTTGTGTAAAATGTGGTATTTCTAACCAAAGACCAAACTCAACTATTGAGTTTAAACATAATAAGAATTCAAAAAAAGAAACAATTAACTTCGACTCAAATAATATATGTGATGCATGTAGGACAGCTGAAAAGAAATCGTCAGAAATAGATTGGGATAAAAGAGAATTCGAGCTAAAACAATTATGTAATAAATTTAGAAGTTTAAATGGATCTTATGATTGCATTGTTCCTGGGTCAGGTGGTAAAGATAGCTTCTATGCTTCGTGGGTTCTCAAATATAAATATAAAATGAATCCATTAACAGTAACATGGGCTCCAAATATTTATACAGAATGGGGTAAAAAGAATTTTGATTCTTGGATACATTCAGGAATGGATAATTACTTAATAACGCCTTCAGGCAGATCTAAAAGGCTCTTAACTCGTTTAGCAATAGAGAATCTATTTCATCCCTTTCAACCATTCATTATTGGTCAAAAGTGTCTTGCTCCCAAATTAGCAGTACAAATGAAAATACCTCTTATCTTTTATGGTGAAAATGAAGCAGAATACGGCAATCCAATTGATGATAATAATGAGGCAAAAAGATCTTATGATTACTTTTCTAAGAAATCTGATAGTGATTTATTTATAGCTGGAGAAAGTTTAGAAAATTTAAAAAATTATTATGGTATGACAAATTCTGATTTAAATTTATATTTGCCTACGGATATTAAACCTCTTGAAGATTTAAATTCGGAGGTTCATTATTTAGGATATTATCTTAAATGGCATCCTCAATCAGCGTATTATTTCGCTGTAAAAAATGGCGGATTTAAAGCATCTCCCGAAAGAACAGCTGGTACCTATTCAAAATATAACTCTATTGATGATAAGATAGATGATTTTCATTACTTTACAACCTTTATAAAATTTGGAATTGGACGTGCTTCATACGATGCTAGTCAAGAAGTTAGATCCGGAGATCTTGAAAGAGATGAAGCAATAGCCTTGATAGAAAGATATGATGGAGAATTTCCTGAGAGATGGTCAGAGGAGATTTTTGAGTATCTGAGTTTAGACATTGATAATTTTCCAGAAGCAAGCAAAATGTTTGAGCAACCAAAAATGGACAGGAATTATTTTGATGCTTTAACTAATCAATTTAGATCACCTCATCTCTGGAAATTTGTTGATAATAAATGGCTTCTCAGAAAGACAGTTTTCTGAACTTAAGAATTATGAGAAATATTAGATTGATACCTAGGTTGGATGTTAAAAAAGATTGGTTAATAAAAGGAGCACAAATGGAGGGATGGAGAAAAATTGGTAATCCAGTGGATGCTGCAATTAGTTATTCAAAACAAGGAGCTGATGAAATAATATTTCTTGATGTAGTAGCTAGTCTTTATCAAAGAAATAACTTAATCAATATTGTAAAAAAGGTTGCTAGCTCTGTATTTATCCCCCTTACAGTTGGTGGAGGAATAAGAACGTTAGAGGATGCCCGATTGTTGCTTGCAAATGGTGCAGATAAAGTAACATTAAATACAGCTGCTTTTCAGACCCCCTCATTGATATCTGAAATTTCAGATGTTTTTGGTTCGCAAGCTACTGTTGTAAGTATTGAAGTTGTTAAAAATCAATTTGGTGAGTGGGAAGCCATGACTGATAATGGTAGAAATAAAACTGGGAAAGAAGCTATTAAATGGGCAAAACAAGTTGAGGAACTTGGTGCAGGTGAAATCCTACTCACCTCAATCGATAACGATGGTATAGGTAAAGGATATAATTTAGATCTTATAAAAAAAATTTCAAGTGAAGTAAATATTCCTGTGATAGCTTCTGGCGGTTTATCAAATCCATATCATCTAAGAGAACTAATTTTAACAACTGAAGCTTCTGCCGCAGCCTCTGCCAAAGCTCTTCATTTGAAGGAAACTAATATTACTGAATTACATGAGGTTGTAATTCAAAATGGATGTTGCAGACGTAATATTATTGATTAAGTTTAATATTTCATATGAAAAACAAATCATGTGTAGTTATTGATTATGGCTTAGGAAATACTTTTTCAGTAATTAATGCTCTGAAAGTTATTGGGGTAGAACCAATATTAACTTCTGAATACAATATTATAAAAAATGCTGATAGGGTTATTTTGCCTGGTGTGGGAGCATTTGGGACAGGAATAGAGAAATTAAAAAAATATCAAATTAATGAAAGTTTGGGAGAATACATCTCAAAAGAAAGACCATTGTTAGGAATATGTTTAGGAATGCAATTATTGATGGAAATAAGTTATGAATTTGGAGAATTTAGAGGATTGGGTTACATACCTGGTGAAGTAAAGAAGATTAAAATTAAAGATGAATTTTCAAACTATATAAGAGTTCCATTAATAGGGTGGTATAAGACAATTCTAGATGATGGTAAATTTTCAAGATCGGCTACAAAAATTGGTAATGCTATAAATCTTAAATCTTTTTACTATGTGCATTCTTTTTCAGCAGTATCTGTAAAAAAAGAAAATAAATTAGCTTATGTGCAGCATTCTAACAATAAGATTGTTGCTGCAATTTTTAAAAATAATATTCTTGGTGTTCAGTTTCATCCAGAAAGAAGTGGAAAATATGGATTAGAAGTTATTGAAAAATTTACTAATTTATAAAAGAAGAATAGCCAAAAAAGGTATTTCCAGTTTTATTTATTTTTTATGATAATGATGGATATTATTTAAATGCATTGGATAGCTTTTAATAATATTTTGCATTAAATATTAGATATCAAGAGGATAAATCTGTTTCAAAGTCAATTAACTTTAAAGCAAATAACTCTTTAATCTCTTAAATGTTAAAAGAATTTGCAAATTTAAGAAAATTTAATTTTCTAAATAAATGTTTTTAGAAGATGGCAGAATGAAAGTAAGTAATATTTTTTTGAAATAATAAATTTTTCTCTAAAGAAAAAATTCTAAATAAAAGATGGATCTCCAAAAATCAATAAATTTAAAAAAAAATCATTTGTGGTAGTATATTTAAAATTTTAAAAGATAAAAATTTGAAGGCTCTCGTAACAGGCGGCGCTGGTTTTATAGGAGGTCATATTGCAAGGGATCTTGTGCGAAGAAAGTTTGAAGTAACTATAGTTGATAATCTTCATACTGGGGATTTAAAAAATATTCCTAAGAAAGCAAAATTTTATAACATGAATATTTGTTCAGATGAAATTAGTTTTCTATTTGAAGAAGACTTTAAATTAATTTATCACTTTGCCGGACAAAGTTCTGTAGAGCTTTCATATAAAGACCCGATTTACGATTTAAGGACCAATACTGAATCTACTTTAAGGCTGCTAAATGGATTTCAAAATAAAAATTGTCATTTTATATACGCAAGCTCAATGTCAGTTTATGGAGGAAAATTACCTATGCCAAAAAATGAAACATGTTTGAGGGAGGGATGTAATTTCTACGCAGTTGGAAAAAAAACAAGCGAAGATTATTTAAGAATTTTTTCTAACAATTCCATAAATACTACTAGTTTAAGATTATTCAATATTTATGGACCTGGTCAAAACTTAAATAATTTAAGTCAAGGAATGTTATCTATTTATCTTGCTCAAGCAATTAAGAATAAGAAAATTCTTGTAAAAGGATCACTTGATAGATCTCGAGATTTTGTCCATATCTATGATGTATTAAGGTTTTTAAGAAAAATTGAAGATAATAAAAGATCTTTTGGGGAAGAAATAAATATATGCAGTGGTAAAGAAGTAACTGTTAAAGAAGTTATAGATTCTATTAAAAAAAATTTTAAAGAAGAAATATCTATAGAAATAAATCCTGGAACGCCTGGAGACATAAATCGCATGGTTGGAGATCCTAAAAAACTAAAAAAAATAACAGAAATAGATACTAGTATTGGTATTGATTTTGGAGTTTCTACTATGCTCAAATCCTTAGAAGAGGGAACTTATTACGAATGAAAAATAATTATTTAGTAACCGGTTGCGGGAAAGGAATTGGTAGATCAATTATTAAAAATTTGCTTGAAAACACTAATTCCAATGTAGTGGGTATTTACCGGTCTGATGTAGAGGAAATGAATAATCTCAAAAAATATAACGATAGATTAATCTTGTTAAAAGGAAATTCTTCCAATGAGGATTTACTTTTGAAGGCCTTAGAAAAATCTAAATTAATTTTTAATTGCTTTCCTAATAAATATGTAGTTAACGCCGGAATTAGGTGTAGAGAATTACTTGAAGAAGTTAATGATAAGCAACTAGATGATCTTTGGGAAATAAATTATTTTGCATTGCGTAATTTGTTAAAAGTATTAATAAAAAATAATAAGATAAATAATATTGCATTAGTTTATATTTCATCAATTGTAAGTAAATTAGGATTTGAAAATTTAGATGACTATGGAGCAACAAAAGCCGCTTCAGAGTCATTAATAAGGTCAATATCCATAAGATTCCCTGAAAGTAGATTTAATATAGTTTCGCCAGGATTTACGAAATCCTCTTATGCTAATGACTTTAGAAAAAATCTTCCTGAATTATACGACTGGACAATTAAAAGAACTCCTGCAACAAGGTGGGGAGAATGTTTTGAAATATCTAAGGCAGTATTGTTTTTATTAGATGATGATTCCTCATTTATAAGGGGGCAAGTTTTGCATATAGATGGAGGTTGGTCTATTAATGCGTGAAAAAAAAATATCAATTCTTATCCCATGCAGATTATCATCAAGAAGACTTTCGAAAAAGGCTTTAAGATATGTTACTGAACAAAAAACATTAATTGAATTAGTTTATTCTAATACTCTAAAAGCGATTAAAGAATTAAAACAAGAAGAATTTCAAATATGGGTTTGTACTGACTCCAAAGATATTGAACTATTACTTAAAAGTAAGTCTATACCTTGTTTGATGACAAAAGATTCTCATAAAAACGGAACGGAAAGAATAGCAGAATGTCTTGAAAGGTATAACATTAATTCAGAATTTATTGTTGATGTTCAAGGTGATGAACCTTTTGTAAGTTCTCAGATGATAGGTTTAGTAGTTGATAATTTAAGAAAATTTTCAGCAAAATATAAAGACGAATCAATTGTTATAATCCCTCATCAGATAATAAATTATGATGAAGCCTTAAGAGAAAGTACTGTAAAAATTGTGACTACCGATAAACAAAGAGTTTTATATCTAAGTAGGTATCCAATACCTTATTTTCATAAGAAAAATGAATTTAAAATTTTTGAATACAAAAAACATCTTTCTGTAATTGGTTTTAATAGAAAAGCCTTGTTAAAATTTTCTAATCATAGATTAGAGGAAATAGAAAAAGTAGAAGATATTGAACTTATAAGATCTTTAAATAATGGATCTCTTATTTTCTCCCCATTCTCAGAAACTACTTCTTTTTCAATAGATACAATTGAGGATCTAGAGAAAGCGAAACGTATTTTGAAGGGAGAATAATTTAATGAAAGTTATTAATGCTTATAAAGATGATTCATTCAATTATAAGATACACATATATGGAAACTTTAATGATGTAAATCAGAAATTAAATGATTTAATTAGAAATTATTCATCAGTTATTTTATTTATAGATAGTTATATAGAAGATAGAAATGAAGTA
>MDTE01133156.1_pt1 | contig 13413 bp, 13 predicted proteins | sample 811231 | NCBI WGS metagenome assembly MDTE01 (sample SAMN05326651, study PRJNA326480) | marine metagenome | isolation source: seawater | place: Indian Ocean: Red Sea | collected 2010
ATAATCAAAAAATATACTTCTTATTTTTTTAGAGTTCATTTAAACTAAAATCAATGAATATTTTTTATTTTTGCATAAGTTTACACAAAACTAGGCTATTTTAATCTAATTATGAGCAAACACAAATATTATTATAATCCAGAAACTTGTAAATACGAAAAAATACAAAAAACCAAAAAAGATATTTTTTTTAGGTCTATTATGTTCATTAGTATAGTTCTAATATCAAGTTTTATTTTATTAAATATTTATGACACATATTTTGAATCACCTAAAATAGTCCAACTAAAAAAAGAAAATCAGGAGCTTCAAACACACTACGAGATCCTAAATAAAGAAGTGAACGTGGCATATAAGATGCTAAATAATCTAGAAGAAAGAGATGATAATGTATACAGAATTATCTTTGAAGCAGAACCAATCCCCAGCACAATTCGACAAGCTGGAATTGGTGGAATAAATAGATATAAAGAATTAATAGAAGGTGATTTAGAAAGAGAAGATTTAATTATTGATAATTATGCAAAAATTGATGAATTAAAAAGAAAACTATATATACAAACAAAATCGTATGATGAACTTCTAGAAATGGCAAATAATAAAGAGGAGTTAGTTGCTGCTATACCAGCAATTCAGCCAGTATCTAATAAGGACCTAAAAAGAGTATCATCAGGGTATGGGCCTAGAATAGATCCTTTTCTTAAAGTTAAAAGAATGCACTATGGTCAAGACTTTTCTTTACCAAAAGGAACTCCAGTTTATGCAACAGCTGACGGTAGAGTTAGTATTTTAAAGTCTTCATTTGGTGGTTTAGGGAAATATATTTATCTAGATCATGGTAATGGTTATAAGACAGTTTATGGTCACTTAGACAAGTTTAATGTAAGAAGAGGTCAAAAAGTTAAAAGAGGTGAATTAATTGCTTATAGTGGTAATTCAGGAAGATCAACAGCACCACACCTACATTACGAAGTACATAAAAATGGCAAAAAGATTAATCCTATCAATTTTTTCTTCAATGATTTAACTCCTAATGAATACGAAGAAGTAATTAAATTAGCTTCTGTTGAAAACCAAGCTCTTGGATCAACATTTTAAATATGCCTTATAAAGAAAGAGAAATTACCAAAAAATATTTCACAATTGGCGAAGTAGCAGAAAAATTAGATGTAAACACATCTCTAATAAGATTTTGGGAATCAGAATTTGAAACACTAAATCCAAAAAAAAATAAAAAGGGACTAAGGAAATATACTAATAAGGATATTAAAATATTAGAAAAAATTTATCAACTATTAAAAAAAGAAGGATTTACTATTGATGGAGCAAAAAAAGCTTTCAATAAAAAAAATGAATCAAATATTAAATCTTTTCAGTTTAAACTAGAAAATATAAAAAATAAATTAATTGAAATAAGGAAAAAAATTTAATCTAACCCTAGTATTTTTTTTATATCCTTTTCATCAGAGCCAGAGTCAGCAAAGTCATCAAATGTTTTTTGTGTGACTTCAATTATGTGATCAGAAATAAATTTAGATCCTTCCCTAGCACCTTGTTCATTACTTTTAATACAACATTCCCATTCAAGAACTGCCCAGCCATCAAATCCATATTGTGTGAGTTTTGAGAAAATGGATTTAAAATCAATTTGACCATCACCTAAAGACCTAAATCTACCTGGTCTATCAACCCAATCAGCATACCCACCATATACTCCTGCCCTTCCTGTTGGATTAAATTCAGCATCTTTTACATGGAACATTTTTATATAATCATGATAAATATCTATATGACTTAAATAATCCATTTGTTGAAGAATGTAATGACTTGGGTCATATAGCATATTAACCCTTTTATGGTTTCCCGTATCTTCTAAAAACCTCTCAAATGTTAACCCGTCGTGTAAATCCTCTCCTGGGTGAATTTCATAACATAAATCAACACCATTTTTATCAAACTCATTAAGTATAGGTAACCATCTCTTTGCTAATTCTTTAAAACCCTTTTCTACTAAACCATTCGGTCTCTGAGGCCATGGGTATACGTAAGGCCAAATAAATGAACCAGAAAAAGTTACATGTACATTTAAACCTAGGTTCTTACTTGCTTTTGCAGCTAAATCAAGTTGATTAATAGCCCATTCTGTTCTCTTAGATGGGTTATTTCTATATTCTTTCGGTGCAAAACCATCAAACATATTGTCATATGCTGGATTTACAGCAATTAATTGGCCCTGTAAATGAGTACTTAACTCTGTTATTTTTACACCATAAGATTCAATTTCAGATTTGTATTCGTTTGCAAACACAGAGTCATTAGCAACTTTTTCTAAATCTATACATCTAGAATCCCATGTCGGAATTTGAACTCCTTTATACCCAAGATTAGATGCCCATGTACAAATTTCCTTCATCGAATTAAATGGTGGTTTATCATCCATAAACTGAGCAAGAAATATAGCAGGTCCTTTTATTGTATTCATAGTTTAAATATTAATCCATTTAGATGATTTTGATGATTCAATTACTGCATCAATAAATTTCATACCCCTTAGACCTTCTTCAACAGTTGGATAGTCATATAATGGGTCATTATCTTTTGATAATTTGTAATTATTAACAGAAAAAGAAAAATTTCTATAAATGTTAGCAAATGCTTCAATAAAACCTTCTGGATGACCCGAAGGAGTTCTACAATTTGCTAAAGCAAAATCAGATAAATATGAATTGTCAACACCCGCTCTATATATTTGAGTAGGATTACTATCTAATTTTAAGAGTAAAGTATTTGGGCTTGAATGTTTCCACTCAATTCCTCCTTTATCACCCCAAACTCTAATTTTAAGATCATTTTCCTCTCCACTAGCAATTTGACTAGTCATTAAATTTCCTTCAATATTATCTTCTAAAGATATTAGAACATTACCATCATCCTCTAATAATCTTCCATCAACTACTGTATTTACCTTTGAATATAATTTCAATATTTTTTTTCCTGTTACATATTCAACCATATTGGCTGCATGAGTTCCAATATCTCCCATACTTCCAGCTTTACCAGATTTACTTGGATCTGTTCTCCAAGAAGCTTGTTTATTACTTGTTTTTTCTAAGCTTGATGTCAACCAACCTTGAGGATATTCAACAGCAACCTTCCTTAATTTTCCAATTTTACCTGAAGATATAATTGATTTGGCTTCTTTTATCATAGGATAACCTGTATATGTATGAGTTACTGCAAAAGGGAGTTTTGTTTCATTAACTTTTTTGACAAGTAATTCAGCTTGGTCTGAATCAAAAGTCATAGGTTTATCAATAATTACTGGGAAACCATTATCTAAAGCTTTAAATGCCGGATCATAATGAAGATGATTAGGGGTTACAATAGAAACAAAGTCCATTTTATCTGTATCATCTAATTTAGACTCTGCCAATATCATTTCATCATATGATTTATATATTCTACTAGAATCTATATAGAGATTTTTACCTGTTTCTAAAGAGTTATTAAAATCTGAACTAAATGATCCACAGACTAATTCAATACAATTATCAAGAAAGGCAGCATTTCTATGGATTGCACCAATAAAAGACCCTATGCCCCCTCCTACCATTCCCATTTTTAATTTTTTCATTTTAGAAATTAATAATATTTTTTAAATGATAGTAATTAATTATATAATAATTGATTCTTCAATCTTTTTTCGATTTAATAAATAGAATTCCTTAAATAAATCAAACTCTTTTTCCTTACCCCTATCCTTTTTAGAATAAGATCCATTTTCATTTAAAATATAAGAATTACAATTATCTCTTAAATTATAATTCAATATTGTAATTGCTTCTTTTTTAATAAATTCTTCATTAATCCTAAAAAGAGATTCAATTCTTCTTTTAAAACTTCTAATCATTACATCAGCACTTCCAGAATAGATTATTGGATCACCAGAATTATGAAAATAATATAACCTACTATGCTCCAAATAATCTCCAACAATAGATAATACTTCTATATTTTCACTTACACCTTTTCTTCCTGGTCTCAAACAACAAATACCCCTTACAATAAGACAAATTTTTACACCACTATTACTAGCTTCATATAACTTATTTATAACATCTTTATCCTGTAAAGAATTAATTTTTATACATACCTTAGACTCAATACCGGAAATAGCATTTTCTATTTCTCCTTGAATAAGTTCTAATATTTTATCTCTCATATAAATTGGAGCTGTTATTAGATTCTCATAGTCATCTGGAATAGAATGTCCTGTAATAACATTAAAAAATTCTAACGCATCTTTAGTATACTTTTGATTTGAAGTCATTAAACTTAAATCAGTATATAATTTAGATGTTGTTTCATTATAATTACCAGTACCCATATGCGCATAATTCTTTACTTTTTTTCCTTCTCTTCTGACAATAAGTAAAAGCTTTGTATGTGTTTTTAATGACCCAATTCCATAAATTACGTAACAACCTGCTTTTTCTAATTTATACCCATTGTTTAGATTATTCTCTTCATCAAACCTAGCCTTAACTTCAAAAAGAACAGATACGTGCTTTCCATTTTCAGCAGCTTTCAAAAGTGCATTAATTACACCTGAATTTTTTGCAGTTCTATATAAAGTAATTTTTATAGATAAAACATTTGGATCATCAGCTGCTTCATTTAAAAATTTGATTACTGGATCAAAAGAATTATAAGGATGATGTAAAAAAATATCTCTATCAGATAAAATTTCAAAAATACTTTTTTCATTATCGCCCTCCATATCAATTGATTTTATTGGAGATGGGTATTCAGTTAATAATTCTGAAAATTCATTATATTCAATAATTTGGTTTAAGGAAGTAAAATCAAATATTGACTTAGATGATAATTTCATAATATTATAATCATCAATATTAAATCTATCTTTTAATGATTTTAATAAATAATCGTCAAAAGTATTGCTAATTTCTATTCTAACTACCCTGCTAAATCTTCTGTCTTTAAGTTTTTGTTTTAATTCTTCTAAAAAGTTTGTTTCAATGTCCTCTGATTCTTCTAAAGTAAAATCTCCATTTCTAATAATTCTAAATAAACTTATACTTTCAATAATTACACTTCTAAAAAATTTATTAATATATTTTGAGATAATTTTTTCAATGGGTATAAAATAAATATTTTCTCCAATTTTATATTCAAAAAACCTTGGGATATTAACCGGAACTTGAATAAAAGAAATTTTTTTCTTTTTTGAAGAATCTTTAGTCTTTGTAACAACTCCAAAAATTAAAACCTTGTTCATCAAAATTGGAAAAGAATGGAGGTTATCAAAAACCATTGGAGTTAACATTGGAAATATGGTTTTTTTAAAATATTTTTTAGCTCTTTTTTTGCCCTCTTCATCTAAATCTTCTTCATCTCCAATAAAAATATTATTATCGTTTAACATAGAAACTATATTATCTGAAAAGTATGAATTATAGTCATTAAAGAATTTTGCAGACTCTTCTAAAAGATATTCCCTAAATGGATTTTCTCTCATCCCAGAGTAATCTATTCTTTTTTTATTGTTATCAATATAGTTATATAAGCTTCCTATTCTTATCTCGAAAAATTCATCAAAATTTGATGCAACAATAGAAAGAAATTTAAGTTTATCTAATACTCCACGATTCTCATCTTTTACTTGATCAAGAACCCTATAATTAAAATTTAGCCAACTTAAATCGCGACTAATTAGATTACTTTGATTTATGATATTAGAATTCATTAAAGATTTTCAAGAACAGACATTACTTCTTTAACATGTTTTCTTGATTCTTCCAATAATTCTTGTTCTTCAGAATTTAATTTTAGCTCAATAACTTTTTCTATCCCATTAGAACCTAAAATTACTGGAACACCCAAATAACAATCATCAATTCCATATTCACCTTCTAACTTAACACAAACTGGGAAAATTCTCTTTTGATTTTTGACAATTGACTCAACCATTTGAGCTGCTGCAGCCCCAGGAGCATACCATGCTGATGTACCCATTAATTTTACTAGCTCACCTCCTCCAAACTTCGTTCTTTCAATTATCTCATCCAACTTAGATTTATCAATCATTTCAGTAATCGGAATTCCTGATACGGTTGTATACCTAGGTAATGGAACCATTGTATCACCATGCCCCCCTAATAATAAAGCTTGAATATCCTTTGGAGAAATATTAAGTTCTTCAGCTATAAATGCTCTAAATCTAGCAGTATCTAATATTCCTGCCATACCCATAACTTTATTTCTTTTAAATTTTGAAGTAATCTGTGCTTGGTAAGTCATTACGTCCAATGGATTAGAAACAATTATAATAATTGTATTAGGAGAATATTTTATAATATTTTCTGTGACAGACTCAACTATTTTAGCATTTGTTCCAATTAAGTCATCTCTTGACATACCTGGCTTTCTTGGCAATCCAGAAGTAATTACAACTACATCAGAATCTTTGGTCAATTCATAATTATTTGTAGAACCAATAGTTCTTGTATCATAAAGATTTATAGGTGCTTTTTGAAATATATCAAGAGCCTTTCCTTCTGATAAACCTTCTTTTATATCAACAAGAATTACTTCATTACATACTTCTTTTTCTGATAAAACGTCAGCGCAAGTAGCTCCAACATTTCCAGCTCCAACAACTGTTACTTTCATAATTTTATATTTTTTTTGTAAAAGTAGATAATGAGAAATAAAGTTTTAATCTTAATTCAAATTATTTCAAATTCAATAACATTTTTTGTCATTTTATTTACTTTAAAATTCTCATCAACTTGTTGAGCCACTAACCAAATGATATTTTCATTAGAATCTACTATTACCAATTGATTCATTTTTTCAACAAATGACACTTTATTGTCTGATAAGAAGCTTGATATTTTTTTATTTCCCTTCATTCCTAACGGTACAAACTTTTCACCAGGCCTATAATTTCTTATCTCTAGTGGAAATTTAATTTTATCAAAGTCTAATTGAGCATTGCTTTTATCTTTATTCAATATAAAATTATTTGCAGGATACTTTAAAACAGAAAATTTTAACGAATTGATAGTAAAGTCCTCAATTTTATCAATTATATAAGATGTATTTATTTTATCGAACTTATTTAAAATATAAAATGATTTTCTATCATTAACTAAAATATATTTATCAGAATAAAATTTCTTGATATAATTAGATTTTAGTGACTTTATGAAAAGAGATATCTGATTATAGTTAAACCCATAGTCAGATAAATAATCATATAATAAAATTTGATAATTTTCTATATCTTCCAAAAAACCTTTATCTACCTGAATGAAATTTTCATCCTTATTTTCGTATTTTAAAATAAACTTTTCAACAAGTCCACTAATAAATTTTTCAACTAATCCTATTCTTTTAGATGACTCTAAAATTGATTTTTTATATGAGGGATTAATATTTGAAATAATTGGAAGTAATTGGTTTCTTATAATATTTCTGGAATATTTATTTTCCAAATTGGATTTATCTTCTCTCCATCTTAAACTTTTATTTTTAGCATAATCAAGAATATCTTTTTTTTCTACATTAATTAATGGTCTAATTATATTATCGTAAGAATGAGGTATTCCAATTAATCCCTTATATCCAGTCGTTTTTAATAAATTAAAAATTATAGTTTCATAATTATCATCACTATGATGAGCAGTAACTAAATAATCTATAGAATTATCATTAATTAATTTCTTAAACCATTCGTATCTCAAATCTCTAGATGCCATTTGAATCGAGACTTTATTTGATTTTGAATACTTTTTAGTATGAAAAACCTTAGAGAAAAATTTGATTTTATTATCTAAACAAGTGTTTTTTACTAATAAAACATCTTTTTTTGAATCATTTCCCCTTAAATTAAAATCACAGGAACATACAGCAAAATTTAGTTTTGATTTTAAGAATAGAGAAAATAAAACCATAGAATCAACACCACCACTAACTGCTAACAAAAATTTTAATTTTGAGGAATTTAAATTATTGTCTTTAATAAATGATTTAAAATATTGCTCAACCTTATTCGTTTCCATTACACAAAAATAAGTATTTGAAAATTGAGTTATATAAATTAATTATCTATCTATTTTTACATTATGAAATTTAATTTTTATATCCTATTTTTTTTAAGTCTAATATCCATTAGTCTAATGGGACAGAAGAAAGAAAAAATAACATATAAAGCGGATGAATTAAAATTTCGGAGAATAGATAAAGAACCTGTAAGAAAGTTAATTGGTAATGTTATTTTTATTCAAGGTGACACTGAAATTAAATGTGATTCTGCAAATTTTTATAATAGAAAAAACACTCTAGAAGCTTATGGAAATATACTTATTACAAACTCAGACTCGTCAACTATAAATGCTCAACTATTAGTTTATGATGGTGAAACTAAAACTGCTAAACTTAGAAAAAACGTAATATATAGAAAGGAAAATGAACAAATTAAAACAAATAATCTTGATTATTTTATTAAAGAAAAAAGAGGATTCTTTTTTAATGAAGGTGAATTAAAAGATGAAATTAATGTTCTAACTAGTGAAAATGGAATTTTTTATGGAAATCAAGATTTATCCATTTTTTATGTGGATGTTCAGTTATTAGGTGAAGATTATAAATTGTCAGCAGATTCAATGACCTATAATACAACAACAAAACAAGCTATCACATACGGATACACAGAAATTTTATCAGATGATAGTTTATACATTGAGTCACTTGGCGGTTCATTTACTCAAGATTCTAATAATTCTAAGTTGAACTCTAGTAAAATTGAGAGTAATGAGTACATATTAGAGGCTGATTTTATAAATTTTGATGAAAAAAACTCAATTTATTATGCTCAAAATAAAGTTAAATTAAAAATTAAAAAAACAGATTATTTTGTAATAGGAGATGAAGGTATTTATGATAGAGAAAATAACATAACAAAAATTTATGGAAATACTCTTCTCAAAAAAAATATAGTAGAAGATACTTTTTATCTATCATCAGATACAATTTTAGCAATAGATAATAAAAATGAAATGAATAAATTATTTGCCTATAATAATGTGAAATTTTATAAAAATAACTTTATAGGCAAAACAGATTCTATTGTATTTTTTATTAAAGATTCCTTATTAGAAATGTACAATGATCCAATAATTTGGAATAACAATAATCAAATTTCATCTGATACAATTAAATTTAAATTAATCGATGACAAAGTTGATGAAATGAATTTGATTAAAAATTCATTTATAATTTCTCCAGATACTCTTGGTAATTTTAATCAAATTAAAGGAAGAAATATGAAAGCTAATTTTTATGATAATGATTTCTTAAAAAGTATTGAGGTTTCAGGTAATGGAGAAACTATTTATTTTGGTCTAAATGAGGAAAATACAACTATAATTGGTCTTAATTACATAATTTGTAGTGATTTAAAATTGAATTTTAATAATAATGAAATTGAAAATATTATTTTTTATAAAAATCCAAAAGCTAAAATGATACCTCCTCATGAAATATCAGAATCAGATTTGTATTTAAAATCGTTTAATTGGAGAAAAGAAGAAGCTCCAAAAATTCAAGATGTGGTTTTTTATTTTAGAAAAAAGATATATTTGCGCAATGATTAAATTTTCAAAATTTACTGTATCATTAATCTTACTTTTTATCCTATTTTCTTGCAGTGAATATAGGAAGATATTAAAATCTGAAGGTTATGAAAAAAAACTAGAAGCTGCAATGAAATATTATGAAGATGAAGAATATTTTAAAGCAAGTACTCTGTTTAAAGACATTAAACCATTAGTGAAAGGAAGTGAGGAATCTGAAATTGTTGATTTTTATTTTGCTTATTGTCTATATAACCTAAAACAATACAATTTAAGTGCAAAATACTTTAAAGGTTTTATTGAACTTTTTTCAAGAAGTGATAAAGTAACTGAAGCTGAATATCTATATGCAATATCATTATATAAAGAATCTCCAAATTCTAATCTAGACCAGTCTAGTACAATTGAAGCTATATCTGCAATACAAAATTTTATAAATAAACATCCTTATTCTCAATATTCATTAGAAGCAAATAAAATAATTGATGAGCTTCAGGTGAAATTGGAAACAAAAAATTTTAATAATGCAAAACAGTATTATAAAACTAGGAACTATAAATCAGCAATTATTGCTTTAGATAATTTTAAAAATGATTTTCCTGACTCTTCTTTAAATGAAGAAGGTGGTTATTTAAAAATACTTTCTCAATACCTAATCTCAATTAATAGTTTTGAAGATTTGCAAGAAAAAAGATTTAAAGAAACTATAGATTATTATCTTAAATTTGTTGATAAATACCCTAATAGTCCTTTTTTACCAGAAGCAGAAAAAATGTATGTTGAAAGTTTGAATTTATTAACTAAATTTGCAGAGTAAAAATTTAAAATATGAAATTAAAATCTAAAATCACAAACTTAAATGTTGATGAAATAGCATCAAAAACTGGAAATATCTATAAATCAGTTAGAGTAATAGGGAAAAGAGCAAGACAATTATCAGCTAGTCAAAAAGAAGAGTTAAATGAAAAATTAGCTGAGTTTGCTTCTGATGTTGATAATTTAGAAGAAGTTTTTGAAAATAGAGAACAAATTGAAATTTCAAGATATTTTGAAAGATTACCAAAATCTACAACAGTTGCTTCTGAGGAATTAGTTAATGATGAATTATTCTTTAGAAATCCTGAAGAAGAAGAAGAAGAAAATCTAAATTTAGATTAATATTTTAATTCTTAATGTTAAGAATATTAATCATAATTTCTTTCTTATTTATATCCAATAATTTATTTTCTCAAGAATTAAATTCTAAAGTTATAATTAATACTGATAAGCTTCAATCTTCTGAAGTTTTCATTTTTGAAGAAATGCAAAATTCTATTGAACAATTCTTGAATAATAATATATGGACTGAAGATAAATTTCAATCAGAAGAAAGAATAAATTGTAATTTTATTATAAATATTTTAAATGAGCCGTCTTCTAATCTATATGAAGCTACTGTACAAATTGTTTCATCACGGCCTATTTATAATTCATCATATGAAAGCATATTATTAAATCATGGAGATAGAGAATGGATATTTGAATATTTCCCTTCACAAAATTTAGAATTCTCTGAAAACAGTTTTAATGATAATTTAACATCTCTACTTTCTTTCTATGCATATTTGATAATTGGCATTGACTATGATTCTTTTGAAAAGTTAGGAGGAGAAGAATATTTTCAGAAAGCATGGAGAATTTTAAATGAATCTCAAAATTCTGGGTTTAAAGGATGGGATCAATTTGGCTCTAAGCAAAATAGGTATTGGTTATGTGAAAACTTTTTAAATCCAGAATTTAAAGATGTTAGAAATGCTTCATATGAATATCACTTAAATGGCTTAGATGTTTTTTACAGTAAACCCGAAGATTCTAGAGAAATTATTTTAGAAATCATTAACATAATTAATACTATTAATTCAAAGAATTTTAATTCTACAATAATTACTCTTTTTATTAATTCTAAAGCAGATGAAATAACAAACATTTTTAAAGGAGCTTCGTTAGACCAAAAAAGAAATGCATTTAATATTATGAATGAATTGTCACCTTCAAAAAGTGATCTATTTAATAAAATTCTTCAGTAGAATGACAATCAAAGAAAAACTTATACCTACATTTTTAAGAAAATATGTTTTTTATTATAGAGAACATGGCTTTAAAAAAACTGTCAAAAAATTTGGGTGGAAACTATTTGCTATAATATTTCTATTTTATTTGATTAGAGACTCAATACTTTATATTATTATACCTTACTTTGTTCTCAAAGGGATTCTTTAATTTATAATTATGTTATTAAAAGGAAAAAAAGGAATTATATCAGGTGCATTAGATGAAAATTCTATAGCCTGGAAAATTGCTGAAAATTGTTACAATCAAGGAGCAAAATTTATATTAACCAATGCTCCAATAGCTTTAAGAATGGGTAAAATTAATGAACTAGCAGATAAATGTTCTACAAAAGTAATTCCAGCAGATTTAACTTCTATAGAAGATATAGAATCACTTTATGATCAAACATCAAATAATTTAGGAGGAAAAGTTGATTTTATCCTTCATTCAGTAGGTATGTCCCCTAATGTCAGAAAAAATAAAGAATATGGTGATCTAAACTATGATTGGATGATGAAAGCTTTAGATGTATCAGCTATATCTTTTCATAAAATGATGCAGATCGCTGAAAAAAAGAATATTTTAAATGATTGGTCCTCAATAGTAGGCTTATCATATATTGCTGCTCAAAGAACATTTCCATTTTATTCTGATATGGCTGAAGCAAAATCACTATTAGAATCGATTACTAGGAGCTATGGATATAGACTAGGAAAAAAATCAAAGACTAGAGTAAACACAATTTCTCAATCACCAACTATTACTACTGCTGGTGCTGGTATTGAAGGATTTGATGCTTTTTTTAATTATGCAGAAAAAATGTCACCTCTAGGAAATGCAACAGCTGAAGAATGTGCAAATTATTGTGTTTTCCTTTTTTCTGATTTGAGTAAGAAAATTACTATGCAGAATTTATTTCATGATGGAGGATTTTCAAATACCGGTATCTCAGAAGAGATTATAGATCAATTTAAATAATAATGCTTCTTTACCCGAATGCTAAAATTAATATAGGTCTCAATATTGTTAATAGATTAAAAAGTGGATTTCATCAAATAGAATCTTGTTTTTGTCCAGTATCACTTTATGATATTATTGAAATTAAAGAGTTCAATCAGAATCACTTAAGTTTATCTGGGGAAAAAATTGATGGCAAAAAATCGAATAATATTGTTAATAAAGCAATAAATGTATTTAACTGTAATCAAAAATTTAAAGTTCATCTTCATAAAAATATTCCAATTGGCGCTGGTTTAGGAGGTGGTTCATCTGATGGATCTATAATATTAAAATTTCTTAATAAGAAACTAGAAAAATTTAGTGAAAAAGAATTATTATTTGAAGCAAATAAGTTAGGGAGTGACTGTCCTTTTTTTATTGATAATAAAACAAAATATGTATCAGGAACAGGAAATATCTTTGAAGATATAACTCTTGATTTATCTCAAAATAAAATAATAATTATTAATCCTGAAATTTCAATCAATACTTCAGAAGCTTTCCAAAACATTTCACCTAGTAAACCAAAATATAACTTAAAAGAAATTCTTGAAAATGAAAATATAGAAAATTGGAATAATTATATTAAAAATGATTTTGAAGAATTTGCATTTTCTAAAATAAAAATTCTAAAAAAAATTAAAAGTAATCTTAAAAAATTAGG
>MDTE01077163.1_pt1 | contig 13412 bp, 11 predicted proteins | sample 811231 | NCBI WGS metagenome assembly MDTE01 (sample SAMN05326651, study PRJNA326480) | marine metagenome | isolation source: seawater | place: Indian Ocean: Red Sea | collected 2010
AAAAAACTTAATTGTACCTAGTTTGACACTTTTTTTTTTTAAATTAATTACTTCTACATCTTCTTTAACAAATTTTCCTAAGATGTTATCTTCAGAACTAAATACTATTAAGTATACCTTAAATTTATTTATATCTATATTATTTACTATTTCCAAATATACTTTTTCAGCACCGCCTATTGTTAAATTAGGTAAAACTAAAAAAACTTTTTTTTTATTATTATTTTTACGAGTGGTGTACATCAATACAATTATTATTATAAGAAAAAACAACTGGTCTTAAAAACATACAGTTTGAAACAAAAGAAATTTGTTTTATGTCTTTAAATCCAACAATTAAAGACTCCCCAGGTAACAGATTATAATTTTTATCAAATAAATTGAATTTTAATTCTTCATTCATTGGATTTGAAAAAAAAAGTTCATTATACTCAATTTCATTAAAATTTTTTTGAATTTTATACTTGTTCGTACGGAAAATACTTGATTTGACAACATAACTTTCTGATGAATGTTCGTTATCAATTTTTTTTAATTTTGCTGGAGTATTGCCGTGCATAAATGATGCCAAGCCATTTTGTACCGAATAACCTACGTAACATCTATTAGAAACTAAACTATTTTGACTCAAATTTTTTGTATGATGGAATATATAAAATGTTCCATAATCCTCTAATCCATCAAAGAAATCTTTGTCAATTATTATCTCGTTATAATTAAATAATTTTTCAATTTTTATTTCTTTTAAAAATTTAGCATTTTTAGTATAAAATTTAATTACAACAAAAGAGTCTTCTATATCAAAAAAATTTAACAAAATGTCATTAAATCTGAAAAGAGTCTTATAACTTTTATCTGTTCTCCAGCAAAATGCATCACTTATTGTTTTTGAATAATTATTTTTAATGCTTCTATGTTTTGTTTTAAATCCAAAATTGTTTCTAAAAAAAATTCCTATTTCTGAATTAAAAATATTTTTAAATAATAATTTCATAGAATTTTTTTTTAATTTTAGATACTAAATCATATTTTTTTTTATCAAGAATATATTCATGCAATGGGTGAGTATGCTCTAAAGATAAATCATCTTTTTTTCTAACTAAAAATAGAGGTATGCCCAAAAACCTATCTGTATAAAAATAATTTTCTGGGCTAATCAAATTTTTAGACAGTTCAATGTAATTAGCTTGGTTAGTTAATAGCTCTATTTTTTTTAAAATTTTTTTTGTATTAATATTAATAATATATCCATTGAATTTTTCTTTAATTGGTTTTTTATAAATATTTCTTAAAATTAATATGTTTTGATCTGCATCAACATTAGTGAGAGTATAAATTGATGATAAAATACTCCCTTTTTTTTGGATCATTTTAAAAGGGTATTCGGATTGATAAGAGGAAAAACCATTACTATCTTTCAAATTTACACATAAATTAGCTCTAAATGCAGGTGTTGTTTCAGTAAAATTATTATAATTTACTATTTCCTTACTATTGAGATTTCTTAAATCATCTTGTGATGCTAAAAAAAAAAATTTTTCATTGTCTATAATGTTTTCATCAATTAAACAAAAATCACCATCATTCTTATTTTCTATTTTTTTTATTACCCACTCATTTTTTTCAATTTTGGCTGAAAATACTTTTAATTTTGAATTAATTTTTGAATTATTTTTAAAAAGTGGTATTTGAATCTTTGATGAAAAATACTTATGTTTAATTCCAAAAAAAAATTCATTATAATCTAATTTAATAATTTATTTTGTAATTCTGGTAAAATTTTCATAAATTCTGAGTCCAATAATGGAGAAAGATTTATTTTACCTGGTAAATCAATTAATTCCACTTCCAATCCTAAAACCTTTGCCTCAACTGCAACTGAGGAATATGTGCAGATTACCTTAGATGCTCTTGAAAGTAAATTTGAAATATGATCATTAGAAAAAATGACTCTTTTTGAATTAATCAAATCTTTTTTTTTTAAATTTGATCTTGGGTGAGGTTTAAAAATAAATGAGTTATCTGATTTTGAATTCATCACTCTATCATTTATTACTTTTAATAAAAAATCACCATCATGCAGACCTGGTACAACCAATATATCTTTCGTATTTTTATTAATACAAATATTTTTTAAGTAATATAATCTTGGTATTTTATTCATTAATTTAACATTTTTATAATTTGATAAATAATAAATTTTTTTTGAAAAATTATCCTCAGCATAAAGATTTTTTGGTAATGGAACACAATTTAAATTATTAGTTTCATTGGTATATGTTTCATTTTTAGAGAGAAAATAAAGAAGCTTTCTATTGCTAGATGGCCCATGCTGAAAAGCAAAAGAATTACTTATATTATTTTTTTTTATCACATAAGAAATAGCTCTACCAATTGGATACTCATGTAAATAATAATTAAAACTTTCAAATGAAATGTATTTAAAAAAATTATCTAAAGTTTTAATTATTAAAATATTTCTAGAAATTCTTGAATATGAAACATTCAATTCCTCACTTATATAGCCAGATAAATCAATTCCATTTAATTTATAGGATTTTTGTTTTAACTTTATTATTGAATAAAATATTTTTATAGATTTTATTCCAGTAAAAATAACATCTTTTAAACTTAGGTAGTTTTCAAAAATAATTATTTTATAATTATTTATTTTTTTTAGTTTATTTTTATATTTAAAATATTCAAAAATATTTAAGTTTTGATGAAAACCATCTGAAAGAAGAGTTAATAAAAAAGTATCATTTTTACTTACAAAATCTCTGAATTTATCCTCAGAAAATAAATTATTTTCCTTAAAGTGCAACGGATAAGACGAAAAAAAGATATTTTTAATGTTATCTCTAAATTTTTTATTAAAATTTAAAAATGAAATCACCATACATTTAATAAAAAAATAAGTTGTTGATAAAAACTCTATATATATATTTCTAATTTTCTTTTTTTTTTGAAATTAATTATTTTAATATTTTTTAATTTAATGAAAGATTTTAAAGATTTTTCAAATTTTGGATCAGAATTAAATATATTAATCTGATTAATATTATCTCTTTCAATAATTTTCTGAATTTGTGTTAAAATACAGTAAATATCATAAGTTTCTATAATCTCATTTCTTTTTACTGAAAGGTCTGACAAAAAAAATAAAGATAGATCATCATATGTCAATTTATTTTCTAAAAACAATTTATTTTGTGATGCGATCCAATTAACAAAATTATCTCTTTCTTCTAATGCAATATCATTCAACTCTTTAGAATTATTTCTAATTTTATGTACATCATCAAATTTGCAAGGCCCTATAAAAAAAACTAAATCATCTGGTTTAGATATAATTTCATATTCCTTAAGCCAATCATTTTTATAAAAAACTATGTTCAATACCATGTAAAAAAATATTTTATTTTTAATTAAATCAATTTTTCTACTTTCTTTATATCTGTAGGATAATCTACAGCTATAGAATTATTGGATAATTTTATCATGTAAATTTTTTTTGAGGTTTCAAAAAATCTTAGTAATTCAATATCTTCTGTCCATTCCACCTTGCTCTTTTTTTTAAAACTTGAGAAAAGTTTTAATTCTTGTCTATTAAAACCATAAATACAAACTTGCCTGAAATATTTTTTTAAATCATATTTTGAGCCAGGCACCAGAGACCTAGACATATAAATTAGTTCATTTTTCTCATTAAAAACTACTTTTGGTATAGATTTACTCTTTGCATCTGCTACATTTAAAATTTTATTGTAACCACATATTACTTTATTTTTATTTTTAAATTTTGCTTTTACCACTTTTTTTATATCATCAGGTTTCACCATTGGCTCATCACCCTGTACATTTATAAAAATATTACCTTTAATTTTTTTTGACGCCTCTGCAATTCTGTCAGTGCCGGTTAAACATTTGCTACTAGTCAATATATACTTAAAGCCATACTCTTCTACCAATTTGCCTATTTTTTTTGAGTCTGTTGCAATAAAAATATTTTTTTTTGGCAAAACTTTTAAACATATATTTGCCACCCTTATTATCATCGGTATATTTTTAATTTTTGCCAGAGGTTTACCTGGAAATCTATTTGATTTAAGTCTTGCTGGAATAATTATATTGATCATTTTTATACTGTTTTGTTTATAACTCTTTGTTTATTAATATTTTAAATTTATCAACAAAAATCTTTTCTGAATTACCAGAATAATTTTGACAAAAAATTTTTATATTTTTTTGTAAAAGTTTATCAAACCACCACTCTTCTAAATTTTCATATATTTTGTTTACATATTTAGCCGCTTCAAATGGATCATTATGAAATATACCTACATCTTTTAGTAAATCGAAATTTTTTTTGTCATAATCTGAAACCTCACAAAATTTTTCATCCCAAAAGAAAATAGTGGGTATATTTGCCAAAAGTGTCTCATTATATGTTGTGCCATTATATGTACCAATAAAAAGTGAAGTTTCATCAAGCGACTTTATAAAAGTTTCAGATTTGTCAAACTTAACATTTGGAAAATTATTTTCAAATTTTTGTTTTGTTTCCCAATAAGTTGCTTTAGGATACAATCTAACCTCTGTCTTTTTTTTAATATTTTTGTTTAGTTCATTATAGAAATTTAATTGATCATCTAAATAATATAAAAATTGACTACTAATGTGTCGATCTATTAAATAGTTTGAATATCTTGGGGTTTCATATAATCCAATTAAAACTTTTGATTTACTTATAAATTTTTTTCTAATTTTTAATCTAAAATTATATCTTCCTACATTTAAATATTTCTTGTCTGCAGATTCCTTTTTTATAGAAGGTTTAAATCTAAAATGTGAAATTTGCTTTTCAAAATCATTATTTTGGTCTAGTTTTCCTTTGCAGCCACAACCATGTTGATAAGTTATTAATTTTGAGACTGAATCACATTTTTCTGCCATCCATAATTTAAAAATATCATCTTTTAAATGTGCATTGCATGTAAAAATTAATGAAGGATTTGGGTTCAATTTTATTTCATTTTCAAAAGAGTCTTTGATTTTTATAGATTTCACATAACCTTCTAAAAAAATACGTGGTAAAAATTTCGGTAATGATTTAAAAAATAATTTTTCAAATTCGTTTTCAAGCTTAAGTTCCTCAATATTCCAATCTCTCATTGATTTATTAAATACATCTATTCTTGGTGATTTTGGAAAACTTATTGGTAAAAAAATATTTCTAGTTAAAATCGTTAATTGTACTGAATTTAATAAAGAGATTTGTGAATTTACAGTTATTATTTTTTTAAATTTTCTTGGAATAAATTTAAAGAAATAATTAATTAATCTTTGTTTTAAATTATAATTAAATCTATTTTTTATAACTTGGTTCTTCCTTTTAATATTATATTTGATATTAATATTTTTAAAACTTTTTGATATTTCTGTAAATAAGTCTAGATTATAATCATCTGTATAAATTGAAGTTATAAAATCTAAAGTATCATTTTTGGCTAAATTTTGTAAATCAAAATCTTCAAAAGCTTCCAAATCTAAATTATTTGATTGTTCGTTTGCATTTTTTAGCGTGCTATATCTATCAAAAAATGCACCACTAAAATGAATTAGCCAATAACCAAGAACTTTATGCCAATAACTTTTGGTAAATTCTACATTATGTAAATCATTCAAATTCTTGGTTAAAAAATCTATAGCCTGATTATTTATTTCTTGAATATATGAGTAGTCTTTTTCAAATTTTTCTCTATTATCCCAATGGTAATTTAGAAGCTTAGTATTATTTAAATCAATTTTTTTCTGTGAAAATAAATTTAAGCACCATTTTCCTGCAATTAAATATTTTTTTTCTTTTATATTATTTGATAATATTTGTGTTGGTAATAGATATGTCATCAATCTTCTTTACTTAATTTTCCATCCTTAAAATAAAATAATTCGTCAAAATCTTTTAAAATTTCAAGATTATGTGAAATCACAAACAAAGTTACATTTTCAATTTCCATAACATTCTTAAATACATTCTTTTCAGTTAAATTATCTAGTGCATTAGTGGCTTCATCAAATATTAAAATTTCTGGATTATGATATAATGCTCTAGCAATACCAATTCTTTGCCTTTGACCTCCAGATAATTTGACACCGTTTTCTCCAATTTTTGTCTCAAATTTTTCAGTCAAGTCCTCATGAATAAATTTATAAATCTCCGCTTTTTTAGATGCTTCTATTAATTTTTCATAATCAATATTTTTATACTTATCAATTAATGCAATATTTGCTGCTAATGTATCATCAATTAAAATAGTATTTTGAGGAACGTAACCAATTTTTTTTCTAAATAAGTGAAAATTATTTATTGTAAGCTCAAGGTCATCTATTAAAATTTTACCCGATCTTGGAAGTAATAATCCAGTGAGCAAATTTATAAAAGTTGTTTTACCACTTCCAGTTTTACCACAAATTCCGATCCTAGAACCTTTTTTGAATTTTACACTTAAATCATCTAAATTCTCTTTTTTACTTCCTGGATACTTAAAATATACATTATGGAAATTGATAGACTTTTTAAAATTTATATATTTTTTATCTTGATTGCTGTAATTTATAGAGTTTGTTAAGTTTGTTTTTAAAAACTCTGTACTTAAACTTTCTATAGACTTATTAGTAAATTTTAATTTAGAAATTGAATTATAAGAACTCTGAAGAGCTGGCATTAATCTATAGCAAGCAAAAAGATAAAAAGAAATAATTGGAATTAATTTAACTAAATCATAATTATTCTTTATGATAATAAATATAAAAGCTAGCAATATGCTCAATATTAATAATTCAAAAAAATATCTTGGTAAAACCGATATTACTGATGCAAACAAATTTTTCTTAACATAGTCTAAATTTTGCTTATTAAAAATACTTTCATATTCTCTCGTTAAATTGAAAAATTTTATCTCTCTAATAGTGTTAAAAATTTCATCTACAATTAAAAAACGATTTTCATTTGCAATATATCTCTTATCACCAAAATTCTTTAAAATTGATGCAAAAAATTTAAATGTAATGAAATAAGTAAAAATTAAAAAAAAACCTGAAATAAACGAAACTTTAAAGTTAATTATTAACAATAATGTAATTATTCCTACGATTATAAAACACTGAGATATAATATTTATAAAATGAACAATGCCCACATTAACAACAGTAGAAACCTCTGATAACAGATTTTTAATTAATTTTGAGGTATTATGATTTGTAAACCACAAATATTCCTGATTAATGTAATTTTTCAACAGTCTACTTGATATAGAATATTCTTTTAATAGTGCAAATTTATATTGAATATAAACAGTTAAACTTCTTAAAATAATTGAAAAAATTACTAATCCAAAAAAACTTGAAAAAATAAAAATTTGAAATTTTTTTATATTTTCAAATTCAAAATAATTAAAAAAAAAACTGAGAATATTATTATCTAATAAGTTATCTTCATTTATTATTGAATGTAAAAATGGAATTATCGATGCAATTCCAACTATTTCAAGGAATGATGTAAAAACTAACAATACAGCTAGGAAGAAAAAATCAAATTTGTCCTTTTTTTCTAAAATTCTAAAAATTTTATTTAAGTCTTTTATTAGAGACATCTTCTTAATTTTATAAACTGCAAAACATTTTACTTGTTCAAATAAAATTTATTAATAAATTTTTTTAAATCTTTTATCTTTAAGTTTTTTTGATTAAAACCAGAATTATATTCAAACTCAGGTTTGACTTTTTTTCCAACTTCATTCATAGAATTTTTTGTATAAGAACTTTTATCTGTCAAAATGATAGAAGGTTTAATTAAATAATGATTTTTAAACTCAATAGTATATTTTGAATCATCTCTTGAGCACAACGACTCGTGAATCTTTTCTCCTGGTCTAATTCCTATTTCTTTTAGTTTTATGCTCCCCTTCAAAGATTTCGCTAAATCAATTATTTTTATACTAGGAGATTTTGATATTAAAATTTCTCCACCAATCATAATTTTTAAACATTTAATTGAAAAATCTACACCTTGTTGAAGTGTGATTAAAAACCTAGTCATTTCTTTGTGTGTTATTGGTAAAAATTTTGAACCATTTTTAATTAATTCAGAATAGAGTGGAAATACAGAGCCTCTTGATCCAAAAACATTTCCATATCTTACAATAGAAAATCTTGTTCTTTGTTTTCCAACAATATTATTTGCTGCAACAAATAGTTTATCTGATGCTAATTTTGTAGCTCCATAAAGATTAACAGGATTTACAGCTTTATCAGTTGATAAAGCAATTACTTTTCTTACTCCATTGTTTATCGCAGCCTTAATTATATTTTCTGCTCCAATTATGTTAGTTTTTACACACTCCATCGGATTATATTCTGCTGCAACTACTTGTTTTAAAGCTGCAGCATGTATCGCAAAATCTACATTTCTCATTGCAAAATCTAATCTTTCCATATCTCTAACGTCACCAATGAAAAATCTTAAATTTTTAGAATATTTTGTGAATTTGTTCTGCATTAAAGATTGTTTGTATTCATCTCTAGAGTAAATAATTATTTTATTTGGTTTATATTTTTTTAATATTGTTTCAGTAAATTTTTGTCCAAAAGAGCCAGTACCACCTGTAACAAGTATATTTTTGTTTTTAAACATGTTTGTTAATTTTTTTTAGTTCTTTTTTTAATTTTTCATACTCCTTCATTTTTACTTTAATGAAATTAATTGTAAGCAAAGTTTTTTTTTTGATACCTTTTGGTGTCAAAATATAAATATATTTTAGTTTTTTTGGATTTTTTTCAAAATTTTCAATTTTAATTAACCCTTTATTTCTTAAAGCTTTTATACAATAGTTCAATTTACCTAAACTAAATTTCAATTCTCTTGCAAGCCTTCTTTGAGAAATATCTGGCTTACTGTCAATTTTTCTTAAAATGTCTAAGTATTCTTCTTTATTTTTCATAGAGTTCAATTATTGAACTTATATATTTCAATAAATGAACTGTAAAGACTTTTATGGTCTATATCTAAGACCGCTTGTTTTAATAGGTCCTTCTAGGAGATTTTTACTAAGTGAATTTTGATTTATAGATTTGTTTATTTTAAAAAAAACTTCATCTAAACAATCATAGTATTTCATCATAATTTTTTCATCATGGTTAATACAAAAATATAAGGTATTTGTTGCTAATATTTTTTTTTTTAACATTTCTTGAGATAAAAACGTTGTAAAAATTTCTCTGTCTGTGTGCTCAAAGTCAAATTTTGGCATAGCGTCCAAGCCCTGAATAGATATTTTTATTCTGTTCTTATTTGCTATTTTTGCCAGGTTTTTCTTAAATTTCTTCCCTTTATTCGATATTATTTTCCAAGTTTGATTTTTTTCCATGATGTCCAAAGTTTTTAATGCTGCAGTTGGACCAATTCTTTCAGTCCAAAAAGTGCTGCTTATAAATGTATTATTGGCATTTTCCATTATCTCTTTTTTACCTACTACTGCTGTAATAGCATATCCATTACCTAATGCCTTACCAAAGACTGCTATATCTGGTTCAATTTTAAATTTTTTGTGCAAGCCTCCAAATTCTTCGCGAAATCCTGAAGTACATTCATCGAAAATAAGTACAATATTTTTTTTTTTTGTAAGTAATCTAATCTTTTTCAAAAAATCATCTTCAGGTTTTAAATTCCTTGATACTTCCATTATTACTGCACCAACATCGTCTAAAGAAATAATTTTTTCTGCATTTTTAAAATCATTATAATTAAAAGGTAAAACATTTTTTTTTAAGTTTTTATTTACTCCACTAATTTTTAAATTTTTCATTAAATGATTATCTAAATTTGTTTTATTTTCTAAATTTGCTGCTAAATACCAATCATGCCAACCATGATAACCACATATAGCAATTTTATTTTTTTTTGTTGTTGCCCTAGCAATTCTTACGGCAATTGAATTTGCTTCCCCACCAGTCCTGGCATATTTTACCATTTGTGCCCATGGATTAATTTCTATCAATCTCTCTGCTAGTTTTACCTCTTCAAAACAATTTAAAGAGGACATGTTACTATTTTTGACTGTCTGAATAACTGCTTGATCCACTTCTCTTCTAGAATAACCCAATATATTAGTACCTACACCCATTGTTGAAAGATCATTATATTTCAATCCCTCTAAATCCCAAATTTTACATCCTTTAGCTCTTGAATAATAAGTTGGCCACTTATCTGGTAAAAATAAATTAGGATTTTTTGAGTAAAGCATTGTCCCTCCTGGAATAAGAGTTTGTGCTTTCTTCCATATTTTCTGACCTAAGCTAATACTTGATCCATAATTTCTTTTTAAATGCATATTTGATTTAAAAAGTGAATTATTTTTTTTAAATAATTGTTTTATATCATCAAACTTAAAATAAATGTTTTTTTTAAAATAATTAAATATTTTTTTTATAACAACTAAGTCTATTTTTTCATCTAGTGTTAATCTTAAATGTGAATAGTTATTACTATTTTTGTAATTAAATTTTTTAAGACTTTTGTTTTCAATTATATAAGGTGTAACGTGTTCTTTATGATAATCTTTTTTTGCATATTTCCAAGCTTCATCTAATGATTTAATATTAAAAATTTCGACATCTAAACCATCGGGAAATGTAGGTGGATTTTGATTAGATATGTAATCTAATTTATATTTTAAATAGTAACCAAACATTTCGTCAACTAAATTAACATCAATACAAGGACAATCTGAAGTTATTCTAATGATGTTATTAATTTTAAATTTTTTTGCAGCTTTGTAATATCTATCGAGAACATTCTGCTCAGAACCTACGAAATAGTTAACTTTTAATTTTTTACAAATTTCAATAATTTTTATATTTTTTTTATCTTTTGTGGTCGCAACAATTATATTTTTTAATATTTTTGATTTTTTTAATCTTAAAAGAATAATCTCTAATACTGTTTTGTTATTTATTTTTGATAAAATTTTTCCTGGAAATCTTTTTGATCCATACCGGGCTTGAATAATTATAGCTGAATTAGTTTGTATTTTCATAATCACCAGTTTTTTGGTTCAATTAAGTTTTTATCAATACAATTAAATTTATTTGGAATAAATTTAATTCTACTTTTAAATATTTTAATCAAGTCTAATAGTTGAGTAGTATTATTAAATCCAACAACTACATAGTCAATGTTTTTAAATTTTTTAAGGAAATCTAGACAGGCCTTAATATTAGAAATTTTATTTTTCTTACACCAGTTATTCCAATTATCTAATTTCTTTTGCCATTTTGTAAATCTTTTATTGATTTTTGCTTTTAAATCATAATCAATTAGCAATCCCTGTAAAAAACATGACCTTATATGAATTTCAATATTTTCTTTTTTTAACTGATTTAGCCAATTACTTCTATGTAATCTTTGATCTAAAACATTCATTGGAGCTTGAACAATATCAGGTTTAAATATAGTGAAAATTCTATCTAGTTCTTTTGGGTCGTAGATTGATATACCAATTTTTTCAATTACTTTGTTTTCTTTTAACTTTAAAAGATGTTTTAATATTTCTTTTCCATTAGGTTGTAAAATATCATTATAATTGTGAAATAAAATTGCATAAATTTTTTTTATTTTAATACTATTCAATATGAAATTAATTTTTTTATTTACAACTAAGCCTAAATTTTGCTTATAATTTTTCTTAAAACTAATTTTACTGACAATTTTAATATTTTTAATTTTTGATAATTGAGAAATTTTATTATAATTTTTATAATTATCTGCCGTATCAATTAAATCAATCTTACTTTTTTTTAAAATTATATTTAATTCTCTAAATTCTTTTTGAAAAAAGCGTTGTTTTTGAAAAGTATATTTTTTTTCAAAATTTGCACTGCCAACAGCAATCTTCATATGTTTTTATATATGAAAAAAACACATACTTTCATAAATATTCCTCTCAAAGATATTTGGATTTCTAAAAAATTTTATATGTGAACCTATTTCTGCATTATTCCAGTGGGCATATTTGGGCCCCATTAAAATTTTTTTTAACAATTTAGAATCTAATGTGTATTTGACATATTTTTTTCTTATTGAAATTTCTTTATTTTTTAAGACTTTTAATTTGTTATTTACATTATCAATTTCTAACAAACCTATACCAGAGTCTATTATAATATTTGTATCAGTATTAACATTATTTATTAGTTTTCTTTGAACAAACCTTTCTAGAGATTTTTTTGATAATTCATAAATTTCATCAAAACTACATTGTGTTTCATCCTCGTAATCTAGTTTTTTTTTGCTTAAAACCTCTGTAAAGTATTTTTTATAATTATCCTCTTGATAAATATTAAATAAATTTTCAGTTTCTCCAGTACTTAAATCAAATACATTGTCATAATTAAGTTTCACAGATTTTGTCTCAATTAATTTATTTTTCTCAATCAATTTATCTAAAACTTCATAAGCATTGTATATGCTTGGTACACCTCTTAGATTTTGAAGTTTACTTAACTTTCCAGTTAAAGAATAAGTTCCTGCGAATGGTAGAAAATATTTTGCATTAATTGCTTTAATAAAATTAAAGGCTTGATTTAAAAAATAAGTTTTTTTTATCTCTCCATGTTTTATTTTTTGATTCAAATCAAAGTTTTCTATACATTGTGGAAATGGGCCTGCTCCACAATAACCAGTCAACATAAGGTCAATTTTACCATACATTTTTAAAATATTAGGAAAATTCGACTTAGCTAAATCATACGGGGAATCATTTAAGTTTAAAATAGAAAAATTGTTGTCATCAATAACTGACAAACTATCTATTTGTTGAGAGCCATTTATTTTATTTAAGTTTGCACATCCTGAAAATTTATAACATAATTTAGGGTCACAGTTATCTGCTGCAAAAATATTAATATGCAAATTATTTTTAATCTGAGTTCTTTTTCCATGTTCTATTTCAATTACTTTAAAACCTAATTTTTCTAAATTGAATTTTAAAAACCGTTCATGATATTTATGTATATATATTGGAATTTTTTTATCAATTTTAGATAATGTTTTTTTGGAACAATGATCTGGATGAATATGGCTAATATATATTAGGTCATAAGAATTTATTTCATCGATGTATTTATTAAAGTCAAAAAATGGAAAATGTGACCAAGAACCATAATATTCTCCATCAACTAACCAAGGGTCAACCAAAATTTTTACATTATTTGAATGAATGCCAACTGATGCTGATCGATATAGCTTTAGTTTCATAGATTTTAAAAATTCTATTGTTTTTAATTAAATAAACGATATTGTACATTTATTGAACAATAAATAAATTATCATAGAAAGATTTTTAATACTAGAA
>MDTE01092970.1_pt1 | contig 13412 bp, 9 predicted proteins | sample 811231 | NCBI WGS metagenome assembly MDTE01 (sample SAMN05326651, study PRJNA326480) | marine metagenome | isolation source: seawater | place: Indian Ocean: Red Sea | collected 2010
GACATGCTTGATGCCCTTTATGCCGAGATGGTCACGCAAATGCTCGATCTGCCGGGCTTCGTAGGCCGGTCGTTTGATCGTTCCGGATTCCGAGGGCGTCACCTGACTGACCCAGGACGTCATGATCGATTTTTTGCGCCGGGTAATCGCCGTGATGTCTATATACGCGTTGTATTCCTGCAGGTTCACATGGCCGTGGGACTCTCCGAACGGCGCCTCCGGTTCGAGCAGTTCGGTAGACACGAACCCCTCGATCACGATTTCCGATTCCGCCGGGACGATCAGATCGACCGTCTTACACCTAGTCACGTTCAGCGGCGCGCCTGCAAGACCACCCGAAACCGCAAGTTCATCCAGTTTTTCCGGCACTTTCTGCACCGCCGTAAATGACACCACGGGTGGCGCGCCAATTACGACGGCAACCGGCATCGGCTTGCCGAGTTTCTTCCATTCCAGCCAGTGCATATAACCGCCCGTGCGAAGTTCGGTCGAAGGGTTCATACCAAGCCGCGTAGGCGCCTTCACCATACCGCGATAATTGCCCATGTTCTGGATACCGGTGTGCGGGTCCTTGGTGATGAAATGTGACGACGAAAAATATGGGGCATTGTCCCATCCCGGAGAAGAAATCGGCACCGGTATCGCATCCAGACCGTTGCCGTTCAGCAGGTCTTCGCCCTCGAACACCAGGTCGTGACAGGGCGCATCGCCGTCCGGAACCATATTCGGCTCCAGCGGGTTGTTGATGGCGTTGATCCAGGTGTTTTTGAGGTCTTTCAGATCGCAACGCATGCCGAGCTGATAGATTTTCTGATTACCTGCAAGACCACAGACCAGAACCGGAATATCGTATTTTCGGCCCTTCGAGTCGGAAATGTTTGTGAATAGAAACGCTTTGCGGTCCTCTTCATCAATGCCGCCGCGGAACTGCCAGCGCACCAGCGGGTGCATCTCCGTATCCTTGTTGATCTCGCGGTCTATTTCGATCAGCAGGCCCTTTGCTCGCAACTCCTCGATATGTTCATGTAGATCGGTGTATCCCCGTTCATCGACCGTCATATATCCCGTCGTAGTTGCCATCTTCGTACTCTCCCGTCGGTTTTCTCTACGATCTTAGGTCTGGTCTTCATCCCAGCCCGGTACGGACCGGACATGGGTATTTGGTTTAACGCCGGCGCGGCGGCGTTGGGCGCTGCGCTTGCCGTTTTCAAGATACTCGCCCTGCGCCGCGCGCTCGGCCAGGGCATCCCACTCGTCGCTCCAGTCACCGAGCGAGTAACCGTGCCAGGGGCTTTCCGGATTGAGTGCCGGCAAACCGAGATCATCCCACAGCTCTCTCGCGCGCTCCATATATTCGCGTTTAGGCAGGGCCAGGGGCGGCATTTCACGTTTCAGGGTCGCATCGATCAACAGCGTGGAGTCTTCGGGCCGGGCACCATCCTTGTCTTTGGGTCCGTGACCGGCATCCCGGTGACGGAGAATTTCGACATCCTTGTCCGGATCGGCACGATAGCCAAGCGACCAGAATACCGCATCACCATTATCAGGATCGATGTCCTCGTTCACCGCAATCACGTATTTTCCGCAATCTGCCCGCAGGCTGGTCGCCCCGTATAGTGCGCGCCATACTTCTGTCCGTGGAGTACCCGGCTCCATCTGTAGAAATATCACTCGACGGATGTTGGTCAGCGGTTCATGCAGAAAGACCCGTTTTACGCCCTTTATCCCAAGCTGATCCTGCAGATGAGCGAGGAACATAGGTTCGTACGCAACGCGTTTGATCACCGAAGATTCCGACGGTGTCACCTGGCTGATAATCGATGACAGGACGGCATCGGTTTTCCGCGTGATCGCAGACACCTCGAAGATCATGTTGAAATCCTCGAGCGAAATATGGCCGTGAGACTCCCCAAATGGGGCTTCCGGTTCGAGGTACTCCGTATCGACAAAGCCTTCGATGATGATTTCCGAGTCCGCAGGCACCATCAGGTCGGATGTCCGACACTTCACGATAGGGATCGGCGCTCCGGCAAGCGCCCCCGCAATCGTTAGTTCGTCGACGTCTCGCCGGATTTTCTGAGGTCCGGTATATGCAACGGCCGGCGGGGCCCCAAGGACAACTACGCATGGCATCTTTTCGCCGCGCTTCTTGTATTTCTCCCAGTGAAGGTAGCCGCCGGCACCGCCTTCGCGCGCCGACATACGGACGGCCATGCGGTTCGATGCCTTTAGCCCGGCTCGGTAGGTGCCCATGTTCTGGATACCCGTGTCCGGATCGGCGGTAATAAACAGCCCGGCTGTCAGGTAAGGCGCGCTGTCGAAACCAGGGGTTGAAATGGGCACCGGCAGCGCGTCCAGTCCGTTTCCCTCACCTACCAGATCCTTACCAGTCATCACGACTTCCTGACAGGGCGCATTCGGCACCGTCACCGGATCGACCGGGTTGTTTACCGCATTCGCCCAGTGCGGACCGATTTCATCCAACGGCACGCCGATGCCGGTGCGATAAACTTCCCGGTTCGCGGCAAGGGCGCCGACTACTACGGGCATATCGTATTTCCGCCCCCGGCTGTCATGGACATTCGTAAACAAAAAAGCCTTACGCCCTGCATCAGGTATGCCGCCACGATACTGCCAGCGCACCAGGGGATGGAGCTCAGTATCCTTGTTGACTGGTTTTTCGATGCGAAGCAGAAGCCCGGCTTCGTCGAGCGCTGAAAGATGCTCCTGCAGATCGCGATAACACGCAACGTCGGTCTGACTGGGTGATGTCGCGCGGGTCACCATAATCACACTGCCTTTTTGGGAATACCGGCGGCCAATCGTTGACCGCAATTTAATACTACGCCCTTGGCATACGCGGTTCAATACGCCACCGTATGGGTGCTAATATGCTGATATTATTTGTTAATACCGGCTGACAGAAGTAAGTGATACTCGTGGGCGCGGTCAATCCGTTCCTCCAGCGGTAATCCGCCATTGCGCAGGAACTCGCCGGTCATGATCGCCTGATAAACCTGCCCGCGCACCCGCGCTTCTTCTCGCGAAAAACCGATTTCTTCCAGCCGCTGCATCAAAAATGCCAGTCGCTGTGCATCCCGCTCGTCGATGCGGCGCGCTATCTCCGGGTCCTTGTGCGACAAAAGTCGCAGGGATACCGTTTGCCCGCGTGTCGTCCGGCGGATGACGCTTTCGAAAAGTGCCCAGATCCGCTCCTCCGCATTCCCGTCTCCGTCGATATCCGGCGACATCTGATCGTCCCAGATCGAAAACCAGAGATCGAGCAACACATCCAGCAACTCCTGGCGGTCGCGAAAGTGCCAGTAAAAGCTTCCCTTAGTCACGCCCAGGCGCCTTGCGAGGGGTTCCACCCTGACGCCGTCCAGCCCGGCGTCGCCCAGCATTTCCCATGCACCAGTGATCCAGTCTTCCCGAGTCAGACTGTCATTTGTCCGCCCTACTGGGGTTGTTTCAGTGGTTTCCGCCATTGTTATATTTCTCCACGCGAAATGATTGCCGCCAAAACAAGCTGAGGGCAAGCCGCAATAATCTGCAGGAACGAAATTATCGCCCCCTCTTTCCAAGTCGATGAAGCTTGCTTAGTCTTTTGGAGCGCATGACTGACAGGACAAAAAAGGGAGGAACCAATGTCCAAGCGTACCAAACTCACTTTTTCAATACTGCCCGCAGTCGCGGTGCTCGGGCTCACCGCACCGGCTGTCGCTGACGGCCACGGCCACGGAAAAGTGGCCGACTTCTACAAAGGAAAAACGGTTACCGTTATGGTCCCGTCGGGCCTTGGTGCCACACTGGGTCTGTATGGCCGGTTGACCACCGAGCACCTAGGCAAACACATTCCGGGTAACCCAAACGTCATTATCCAGTCGCGTCCAGGTGGCGGCGGAACGAAGGGCGCAGCCTATGCCTATAATGCCGCGCCGAAGGACGGCACGTATATCGCGGAAGCGCTGGCACCGTCGGTTCTGGCTCCGCTGCTCCGGACGATGAAGTTCGATGCGTCCAAATTCCAGTGGCTGGGATCGATCGCGCCGCGCCCGGCAGTTATATCTGTCTGGCACAAGGCGCCGGTAAGCGATCTCGCCTCAGCCAGGCAACGCGAAGCGATCATGGGCTCGACCGGTCTCGGTTCCGAAACCTATCTTGCCCCCACCCTTCTGAACCATATCGCCGGAACAAAATTCAAAATTGTCAAAGGCTACAAGGGTGGTGCAAAGATCAACAAGGCGATGGAAGGCGGCGAAGTCCACGGCCGGATGAATTACTGGTCGGGCTGGACCGCAGGCAAACCCGCATGGGTTAGCGGCGGTAAGCTTCGCCATATCGTCAGCTACGGCGGCCAGATCTCGGCGCTGCCGAACCTGCCAAAAATGGGCGATCTCGCTAAAACGGCGGAACAGAAAGCCATGGTGAAATTCCTCGAAGTCGCGCCGCGGATCGGCATGGGCTTCTGGGTTCACCCAGAGGTCCCGAAGGCCCGCGTCGCGGCGCTGCGGCAGGCTTTCATGTCGATGCTGAATTCGCCGGAATTCCGGGCCGACGCAAAGAAACGCAAAGCGCCGGTGAACCCGGTACCGGGTAAAGAGCTCGACAAGCTGGTGGCGGAAGCCTACGCAACCCCGCCCGCGACAATCGCAAAACTGAAAAAGGTATTTGGCTTCAAGTAAGTCGGACAAATCCCTATACGACAACACCCCGGGGCCGACGCCCCGGGGTGTTTTTTTGTCTGCGCGTAACGGGCACCTAGAACATGTTTGCCCATGGGACGGACCGCAGATGCGGGAATAGGTCCCCGACCACTGCCTGCGGCCACGGTATGACGAGAAGTTTGTGGAAAAGAAAATACGAAAGAAGCCATATAGACGTTGCAACAGCCAGCGTCGTACCCCAGCCTTCCTTTCCTTCGAACCGCATATACCCAACAAGGAACACGAACATTGCGGGCAGCAATCCGATCACCGCAGATGCGCCGAAGAAGAAGAGCAGCCAGGCAAAATAAGTTATGACCCGCTTGGTAACTTCTGCCCCTGGCAGATCGCCGTAGTCGGCACTGATGTCAAAGTGGACATCACTTTGCGCCGGCGCGCCGCCCTCGCCGCGGCCAGGCACACCCTCCTCGTCCACAGGAGCAGCTTCGCCCGGTGCGACGAACAATGCCGACAGGATCAACCAGCCGATAAATATCATCGCCGCGACGGAAACGACCTGCGGGATAAGACGTGCGCCGAACTCCCACGTGGACGCGATACCGAATGCGGCCGCAAACAACGCAAACAAAATAATCGCGAAGTAGAAATCGGGATTTAGCGCATCCCTCTGAAACCCAAATCTGCTGGCCGCCTGGGTCGTTTTCGCACGCGCGCGGTAGCCCCGGATTATAGGCGCCAGAACACCGTAAAGGGTGACCACAAAAATAATCGGAACGTAAGGCGCAAAGACGACATTTCCGTCTCCGAAGTCCCGCCAGATCCATAACCAGTCGGCACCGTACCGTTCCGTGGAGATAAACATGTAGCGTTCGACCAGACCACCAAGCACGAAGCCAAGGATCAGTGGCGGCCGCGGCCAGCGCAGACGTTTCATGATCCAGCCGATCAAACCGAAGATCAGCAGTGCATAAATATCGCCCCACTGGCGCGATCCCTGGAACGCACCGACATAGGTTACGGCCAGAACAACCGGCGCAAGTATTCCGATCCGGATCAACGCAACCTTGGCAAGCTGGTTAGCGAATGTGAAGCAAATGCCGGCGCCGAGAATGTTGGCAATCGCCACCGACCACACCAGCGTGTAGGTCACATCCAGGTTCTTGGTCAGCATTTCCGGCCCCGGGACCAGCCCGTGGATCAGAAACGCCCCCAGGATAAGCGCCATCGACGCAGAACCAGGCACGCCGAACGCAATGGTGGGCACCAGAGCGCCGCCTTCCTTCGCGTTGTTGGAGGATTCCGAGGCGATGACCCCGCGAACATCGCCCTTACCGAACGTCTCGGCAGCTCCCTTTTCGGAACGCGCCGCATGTCCATAGGCGATCCAGTCGATGACGGAGGCCCCGATTCCCGGTACCGCGCCGAGGGACGAGCCGATAGATGAGCATCTTATGACTAGAAACCAGTTCCTGAGCGTGTCCTTAATGCCGTCAATCTGTCCGAACCGCGCGTCTTGTTTTTCGCCCGCTTTGACGTTGATCGACTGCTTGGTAATAGCCATGTCCGCAAGTTCCGGTATGGCGAAAAGTCCAAGTGCCAAGGGCACAACTGGCAGCCCATCCCACAGGTAGAGGGAATCGAACGTCCATCGAAGCGTCCCTGTCTGGGGATCGTCACCTGCGGTCGCCACCATAAGACCGATACACGCACCCGCGAGCCCTTTCAGCGGCGATCCGCCCGACAAAACCGCGACCAGCGACAGACCGAATACGCAAATCGCGAGCAATTCCGGTGACCCTATCTGCAGCACGATCGGCCGCAAAACAGGGACACTGACGCCGAGCAGTAACGCACCGAACAAGCCGCCGATAACCGACGCCGAAAAAGCGGCACCGAAGGCCCGCCCCGCTTCACCCTTTCGCGCCATGGGATAGCCGTCCAGAATCGTTGCCGCGGACCCAACGGTCCCAGGCACCCCGAACAGGACGGCTGGTATCGTATCCGAGGTCACCACCACGGCCTGAAGACCCATCATGAACGCCAGGGCTGTGAACGGATCCATGTTGAACGTAAACGGCAGCAACAACGACAAGCCCACAAGACCACCGAGACCGGGGATCACGCCGAGGACGAGACCTATCAAAACACCGAAGGAGAGAAATCCGAGCCTTTCGAGGCTAGCCATGTTCTGGAACGCCTCAATGGCGCTACCCAGCATATCAACTTCCATCTCGCACTCCCTCTGGGGCCCTGTTTTCCGCGGCTTAACTTACATACGCCGGCGTATGTTAATTGGTATCAGACCGATTCCACGTGTCAAGCAACCCGCAACGCGCAGTCGCTCTGAATTCAGGCTATTCAGCCGCCACCGCTTCGTAAGCCGGGTGACGCTCGCTGACATCGATCTTGAAAATCTTCTGCGCCGTCCGCCCAAGAATATTCTTTTTCGCATCTTCGTCGATGAAGGGCAGGTCCCAGACGACGGACGGGATATCCATATCCCAGTGCGGATAATCTGATGACCATAAGAGTTGGGTTTCCGCATTCATCGCCCGGAACGTGGTCTCCAGCAGTTCGATATCGTCCGGCATCTCCATCGGCTGCGTCGTGTAATACATGTCTCGCATATAGTCGCTCGGTAGCTTCCTGAGAAGCGGGCACTCGGAAGAACGCATACGGTATTGCGTATCCAGCCGCTGCATGAGGAATGGAATCCATGAGATGCCGGATTCGATCCACACAACTGGCAGATCGGGAAAACGCTCGTTCATCCCGTTCAAAACCCAGTTGGTGCAGTGAACGACATTGTACCAGGTAAAGCCCAGCGCATGAACGGCGAGGAACCGGTTGCAGGTGCGGAACATTGGATCATCCCAGTTGAACCCGGAATGAAAGCCGATGGGCAACCCGCGTTCCTCGATGGCGCGGTAAATCTTCATATAGTCGTTATGATGGACGGGCCGGTGCCGGACCGACGTTACCATGAACCCAATCACGCCTTCGGCATCGCCGAAATCCTCGACGATTTTCAGCGCCGCATCGGGGTTGTTGAATGGCAGATACAACATCGATTTCATTCGCGGGCTGCCGGGCAGAATTTTTTCGACAAGCCAGCGGTTGTAGGCGCGCGCGAGAGTGACCTCGACATCGGGTTGCGGATGCATGGCCAGACCGAGCATCGGGGTTGGAAATACGCAGGCATAGTCGACGCCCATCGCGTCCATCCAGCGGTGACTCAGATGAACGTCGCGGTGCGTGCCGTCGTCCGGCGTTTCCTCCAGACCGCGGAGCGGGTAGCGGGTGACGCGCCCGCCGATATCCTGATAGCCCACGCGCCCCAGCGAAAACATAGACCCACGATGGGCAATCTGCTGGGCTGACCGCGCGAGTTGGCGCAGCACCGGATCCTCGATGAATTCGACGATTTCCTTCATCGATTCCGTTTCGTAATGATGCGCATCGACATCGATGATCAGCATATCGTTGAATTTGCGCTGGTCGCGCTGGCGTGCCGCATTCTGCATAAGCTTTTCGGTGTCGAATTCCTCGACGCTCATGCGGAAATAGCGCTCGTTCCCTGTGGGAAGTTCCATCGCCCACGTCTCCCGAATCGTAACTTAATCCTCTTATTGTAACGTGAAACACGCGCGCCGCGAAAGGATTGGATTTCGCACGCGGCTGCCCCATAAAGGTCCTGACAGACATCTCTGGGAGCGCCCAATGACCGAAAAGCCTTTTACCCGCATCGGTACCCCGACATCTGATACCGACCGTTTCCGGATGCGCGGCCGGGACGTACTGAGCGAAATTCTTGGTGAGAAGAGCTTTACGGAGACCTTCTACCTACTGGTGACCGGCGATGAGCTGCCTGAAAATTATGCCCGAACATTCGATGCCTGCATGGTCATCCTGATGGATCACGGCATCACGCCGACCGCGCTTGTCGCGCGCATGGTTCACGACTCCCTGCCGGAGGACGTTCAGTTGCCGATGATTGCCGGATCGATGATGGTCGGCAACAAGTTCGCCGGCACGATGGCTGGGGCCGGGGCGATCTTCAAGGAAGGTGTCGAGGCTGGTGGAGATCCCCGCGATTTTGCACAAAACGTCATTGCCCGACACAAGGAACAGAAGAAGTTCATCCCCGGTTACGGTCACCCCTATTATTTCCCGACCGACCCGCGCTCCGACAGGATATTCCAGATCGCAAACGAGGGCGGCGTCGGCGGTGAATACATCGAGCTTGCGAAAATTTTGGCGGAAGAAATTGAGAAATCCCGGGGCAAACCGCTGACGCTTAACGTGACGGGCGCATTGGGCGCCGTCCTCAACGAAGTGTCTTTCCCGGTCGAGGTCATGCGTGGGGTTGCCGCCGTCAGCCGTGCCGCCGGACTCATTGGCCACGTATACGAAGAAATGGAAAATCCGATCGCGCCGTCGGTGGTCGAGTTCATCAATAACATCGAATACCGCGACCCGGATTAAAGACCGGAAGGCACGGGTGGCGTTTTTTTACGCCTTCCGCACCCCCAGAAGGGTTCGCAGAACAATTCTCACTGCACAGGAAAAAAGACGGCGAAGGAGACATAAATGGCGGCGCCGACAAACACCAACCTGACGATGACGCCCTACGCCTGGGGCATGCTGGTGACCCTGTCGATCGTGTGGGGCGGCACCTTCTTTTTTCAGGAAATCGCCGTGCAGGAACTTCCGGTGTTTACCATTGTCTCCATCCGCGTGGTGATAGCCGCACTGTTACTTTGGGCGGTAACGGCACTGACCGGTAACAAGTTGCCGTCGGACGCAAAAATCTGGGCGGCCCTGTTCCTGCTGGCGTTGGTAAACAACGTCGTCCCGTTCACCCTGATCGTATGGGGGCAACAGGAAATCTCTTCCGGTCTCGCGGCTATCCTGAACGCCACAGTACCGCTGTTCACGGTCCTTATCGCCCATTTCGTCACGACCGACGAAAAACTGACGCGCGCTAAATTTGCCGGAGTGATCATCGGACTTGTCGGCGTTGTCGTGATCATCGGCGAAGACGCACTGGAAGGTATCGGGCTTGCCGTTCTGGCTCAGCTTGCCGTGCTCGTTGCCTCCCTCGCGTATACTTTCGGAGGACTCTACGGGCGAAAAATTCAGGCGATGGGTCTTACGCCGCTGGGTATCTCTACCGGCCAGCTGTTGGCGTCATCCGTGATCCTAATCCCCGTCGCCCTGCTGGTGGATGAGCCATGGACCCTCTCGCTCCCCGGCACAGAGATCATCATCGCCGTGATCGCGCTGGCGTCGGTGTCGACCGCGTTCGCCTATATTCTGTTCTTCCGGATCCTAGCCACGGCCGGCGCGACCAACCTGATGCTGGTCACCTTCCTAATCCCCGTCAGCGCGCTGGCGCTAGGCATCCTGATCCTGGGCGAGGTGCTTGAGACGCGTCACATGATTGGCTTGCTATGCATCGGCGCAGGCCTTGCTGCGATCGACGGACGCCTTCTTAGAAAATTACCTGGCTAGGATAATCGTCACGCTTCCGCATCGTTTCTGCGGGCGCATGCACCTGACCATCCCGCCCAAGGAAAAGAACGACCAGCTCGCTGAGAAACATTCCGAGTATCAGTTCATCACCCGCAAGATCCTGCGCCCAAATAGCGACACATCAGGTATTATTAAGGAACGTCATCAATCCCGCTCTGTGAGGCATTAAACCACCCCATGTTTCCGCAGATCATTCACTGCCGCCTCGTCGAGCCCCAACTCGCCCAGTATCTCTGCCGTATGCTCGCCAAGCTGCGGCGGCGGACGTTTGGGCTGGTCGTCTCGGGAGCCGTCAATGTAGACGGCGCGGCGGCTGAATGTCTGTTTGCCCTCCTCCGGGTGCTCGACCTCAAAAAAGGTGTCCAGGTGCTTCACCTGCGGATCGTCGAACACGTCCGGTAGCCTATTGATTGGCGCGTAGGGTACGTCGTTCTCTTCAAGTCGGGGCATCCAGTAATCGCGCGACTGGGTGGCAGCCGCTTGTTTGAATTCTGCGCCCATGTCGAAGTAGTTGGCGATGCGCAGCATCCGGTCGGCATAGCGCGGATCGTCGCGCATATGTTCGAGGCCAAACGCGGCCGTCACTCCCTGCCAGAATTTCTCCTGCGAAGACAGATGCACGGCCAGCAGCTTGCCGTCAGCGCATTTCATCGCGTGGCTTTGTGACGCTTCCGAACGCGACGTCGGGCTGGGCTGGATATCCTGCTGGGTCAGGTTGGCGAACGGATCGGGCAGGAACCAGATCGAACTTTCCAGCATGTTCACCGCCAGAGACCGGGGCGGACCACCGCGTTCGCGTTCAAACAACGCCGCCAGGATGCCATAGCAAGCATTGATGCCGGTGATATTATCGCCGATCGTCGGGCCGGTGGTCTGCGGGTTGTCCGGATCGAGAAACAAGCTGGCGACGCCGGACAGCGACTGCGCCACTGCGTCATAGGCCGGGCGTTTCTGGTAAGGGCCATCCTCGCCAAAGCCAGTGATGGAGCAATAGATCAGTTTGGGATTGCGTTCCCGCAATTCATCGACCGATAGTTTGAGCCGGTCCATTACGCCGGGGCGGAAATTTTCCACCAACACGTCGGCTGTCTCTACCAGTTTGAGTAGTATTTCGCGCCCCTCGTCGGACCGCATGTCGAGCGTCACGGAGCGTTTGTTGCGGTTATAGGCACCAAACTGCGCCGAATAGGTGCCGCCGCGCCACGCGCGAAACATGTCTCCGCCTTCGACTTTCTCGATCTTGATGCAGTCGGCGCCCATATCGCCCAGCATCTGGCCGCACAGCGAACCTGTGATCATGGTGGTCAGTTCGATGACCCGAACGCCGTCCAGCGGTCCCGCCATGTTATTTCTCCCTGTCATCTTCCGTTGCGTCTAAGCGCTTTTTTACGCGCCAAGCAATTCTTCCTGTTCGGCCTCGATCATCTCGTCGATCATGCGGCGCACCTGCACGTTAGGCGCATCAGCGTTGATGTCGATTTCTGCCGCGTCGGGAAATTCAGACATTCGCAACTGCTGGCCTTCCAAAACGGTCTTGTCCTCATCGAATACGGCGGTGAACTGCGTGCGATATATTTCGTCCCATTCCTCGGACGCGATTTCAAAATGGCGGCAGTGGGAATAGAAATAGTGCGTCGACGTTTCCGTCTCCGGCGTCGGTAGGTTCATGATCTTCATCTCGACGCCACGCTCCGGCCCCACCTCGCCCGGCGTGACCCCGGTCCCAACTTCAACCGAACCGGCATCGGAAGCCATGTAACACGGGAGATCAGAGGTCGTCATGATCCAGCGGTCGACGTTGCCTTCAAACTGGCCGGCTTTCTGATAAAACGGCGCCGCCGGCCGGTCGTAGATGACGCGGCTCATCTTCACGCGCTTCTCGTCCTCCCACCGCTCGGTCTTCACCGGAAAATCGACGATGGAGTCTGCACCGATCGAGGAGGCGTGAACGTAGGTCAAGTGTGAGATATCGAACAGATTGTCGGAAACCAGCAGGTAATTGGCATTCAGGTGCATCGGAGTACCGCCGCGGCCAGGGATAGTTCTCCACTCCGGGCTTTCGAGCCACCACCAGTCCGGAATTTGGTCAGGTTCCGCTTTCGCGGGATCGCCTGTCCAGATCCAGACCCAGCCGTACTTCTGCAGCACCGGATACGACCGCACCTCGGCACCAGGGGGAATCTTCGACTGGCCGGGAACTTTCACGCACCGACCGGACGCATCGAATTCCAGGCCGTGATAACCGCATTGCAGTTTGTCACCGACCACGTTGCCCATCGACAGTGGAAGCGCTCGGTGACAGCATCGGTCCTCTAACGCCACGATTCCGTCCGTCACGCGGTACATCACCACGGGTTCGTTCAGAATCGTGCGGGCGAGCGGAGTTTCGCTAATTTCGGTTTCCCACGCGGCCACATACCAAGCGTTTCGCACGAACATCAAATTTATCTCCCCAGGTAAATTTTCCCACATCGCACGGGTTTTGCACAATGGGCAGTCCAACTATCATTAGCGCAATTAAAAACGAAGGGAGGGCAAATGGCCCGTATTGACGCCTACAACCACGTAATCCCGGATGCCTACTTCGAGAAGCTGGCAGAGGTCGCGCCAGACCCGAACGTCATCAAGTTCTTCGGGGCATTGACCGCTCTGCATGACATAGACGCGCACAAGCGAATGCTTGACGGGTTCGATGATTATCGCCAGGTTATCTCGCTCGCTAATCCGCCGGTAGAAATGCTCGGATCGGCGGAACAGACCCCCGCCCTTGCCCGTCTAGCCAACGACGGGCTTGCCGCACGTGTGAAACAAAATCCGGACCGGATTGCAGGGTTTATCGCGTCGCTGCCGATGAACAATCCGGACGCAGCCGTGGCCGAAGCAGACCGCGCCGTGACCGAATTGGACGCCCGCGGCGTCCAAGTATTTACCAACGTCCTCGGCAAACCGTTGTCGGCACCGGAGTTTTATCCCGTTTTTGAGACGATGGCGAAGCACGACCTGCCGGTCTGGATACACCCGATGCGAGGCCCTAACTTCCCGGATTACGCGCAGGAGGAAGCTTCCGAGTTTGAAATCTGGTTCACATTTGGCTGGCCGTACGAAACAAGCGCCTGCATGACCCGGCTTATTTATTCCGGACTTTTCGACAAGCTACCGGACATCAAGATCATCACGCATCATTTTGGCGGCATGATCCCGTTCTTCGCC
>MDTE01193205.1_pt1 | contig 13412 bp, 9 predicted proteins | sample 811231 | NCBI WGS metagenome assembly MDTE01 (sample SAMN05326651, study PRJNA326480) | marine metagenome | isolation source: seawater | place: Indian Ocean: Red Sea | collected 2010
GATATTTGAGCAATGCCAAGTCTACGAAGTCTCGGCCTGCTTGCCTGTTTTGACGCTCTACAAACCTTTCCATCCTACGACCAGACCACCAAAAGCTGCCCATGATCAGCAAGAACAGGCACCCGCCAAACAGCAATCGGCATTTGCGTTCCAGATTGGTTTCACCCAGTACACGCTTGAATGAACGATACGACATGGCTGCCTGTTGGCTCAACGATAGCACAGAGGCTTCGTTGACATCTTGCATGAATGTGGATAGTTACACCATTCTACGGACCTATTCCCTGCCAAACCATAGCGATTAAACGAGACGTGCTGATCGCTGACAAATGTCATCCTGAGGGTAGCTAAGGAGCTCAGATAATGGTTGTTCGTACGGAGATTTTGCGAAGGCTAAGCCTCTGCGGAATAAAACCAGATTTCCGCTGTTCTTTGTCGAGCTTGGAATCGCACTTTTGGGGGCTCAGGCTGTGGCGCTGCCTGAGTGCGTTTTTACATGGAACTTGGGCACGAGAGATTCGTTCTCAGTCGAACTAAGTGCTGCAATACTATTGCTATCAATGCATCCGATAACGGTTTTGTGCTAAAAACATGTCAGTGCTGGCATAGGAGGCTTGATCTTCGTCACCAACTGCCCATCATCAAAAATTTCAAGTGGCTACTACACAGCTCTAGTTTCATTTTTTCTGCTTTGCTATAGTCTGGCCCTTGTCGCGACAGCATTCATGCTTGTCATTTGCCATTTGATTTTCCTTCTCGCCCGAATTGACTAAAACAAGATGGAATCTCATCCCATACGTTGGTGCGCGATTACTCTGTTTAGCCTGACAGTTTTTTCGTTGAGTGGCTGTGCTGCGAGTCAAAAAGTCTTGCAACAGTCATTTTTATTGGCGTGGTTACCCGAACGGGGAGACGACCCGGCCGATGTGGCTCACTTTGGGCCCCTGCCCTCCCAGGAAATCGAACAATTGCATGAGCTTTCGGAGCAGGCAGCGGACAGTGATCCCGCAGTCCAGCGACGGTTGGCCGTTGATCTTGCTTACCGCTTGCAAAACGAACAGGACCCTTTAATTCGTGTCGAAGTGGCTCGAACGCTCGGTACCCTGCGTGTATCCGAATCGTTGGAATCGCTACAGCAGGCTGCCAATGACGGTGATCCGGACGTGCGAATCGCTGTCTGTTCCGCCCTAGGACAACAAGGAGGTTTACAGGCAGCAGAAACGCTTAGCCAAATCGTACATTCGGACACGAACTTAGATGTCCGTCTAGCGGCTACCAGAGAACTTCAGGGTTTTCGTGAACTACCAGCCATGCAGGCTCTGGCAGTGGCACTCGACGATCCCGATCCGGCTATGCAGTACACTGCCATCCAGTCGTTGCGTGAGGTCAGTCCCGTCGACTACGGCGGCGACGTCGGCGCATGGCGACAATTTGCCCAAGGCGGGACGCCACCTGCGATCGAATCGGACTCTATTTCGGTGGCGGGTTGGCTGCGGCGTCGATTTCGTTAATGAAAATTGGTAGTTTCGATGTCTGCGTAATCTTTGCGGTCTGGGGGATCTCTTTCGGTCTTGCCGCTAAGACGCAGGGTTTTGGGTGAGGCCGTTGTCGGACCTTCTCTTGCCGCATTAAGCTTTAGCGACCGTATCGAATACGTCACCTCACGATGTTGACACGTCTCCTAATCATCACGATAGGTTGCCGCGATATCTCCCGACACGTCGTTACTAGTTGAACTTCGCGCGGTCTACTGACCCGTGGTGCTCTTTCCGCCCGATATCATAGCTATCACGGTAATATCATCGTACCCAATGCTTGTTTGTAGCAGGGGAACTCCACGGTAATTGCTGTCGCTCCAGGATATTGGCTTTGCCAAACTACACTCCATACATACTGCAAAGATCAGTTCTGCCGATGTTTCGCGCCCATGTTGCCAGCTTGGTATTGTTTGTTTCGTTATTCTTGGCGGGACGGGCAGTTTTTCGAACGACAGTCGACAGTGAACGAACGACTTTCTCATCAGTCAAGGTTTCCAGTAGGCTGACGAAAGTTACTCCTGGACTGCTTACAGATCCAGGTGGTCACCGAGCTATATCTGGAACTGGCTGTACTCTTCAGGAAGATCTCTTAACAGCACAGCTGGTGGAAGTCATAGGTTTAGATGGTCAAAGTTCTTGGTTGCAGCATACGTCACTCAAAGTAGAGCCCACCGACCTTGATTTGGTCGACCACGAAGAATCGATGTCACAAGACGATGCTCCGCCAATTGACAAACTGTCCAAGAATGATTCTTCAAAAACAAACGGATCTGAAGAGCTGGACAACACTCCTTTGCCCGAAGGCGTCGAGTCAGTCGAGGGTGACAAGCGAGAGTCTTCTTTTGATTCAGATTCCGCCAAACCTGCTCGGGGGCCGTTGGATTTTTCTCGCAAGCCTGCGATGCGGCGTTTGCATACCAAGATCAAACGCACGCTGAACGAATACTACACTCGTCATCAGAATGCACGTGACCATTGCCCTTGGGCGATCATGCACTCGATCATCGCTTGGGGAGTGGATACCCAACTCTATCTCGACCGACGCAATGGTCAGCGAGTGAGTGCTATCGGCTGGCTATGTTTCAATGGCCGATCTCGTAACGAACGGTTGTTTTCGCTATCCCAGGGAAAGATTCGTCCTCACGAAGGCCCAGGGCTACAGGGGCATCAGGCGCAATTCTTGGCGATGCTGGCTCAATCCAAGGTGAAGCGTGGCTATCCCATGCGAATCAGTGAGCGTGACTTTACTATCGATGATCTGATTGAATACGAAAAGTCAACCTGTTATAGCGGTACAGAACTGACTTTTAAGCTGATTTCGCTTTCACATTATCTATCCCACGATGAAGAGTGGAAAAACGACCGCGGCGAAACTTGGACCGTCGCACGGATTCTTAAAGAGGAATTGGGGCAGCCGATTCGCGGTGCGGCTTGCGGAGGAACCCACCGCTTGATGGGCTATAGTTATTCGTTGCAAAAGCATATTGACCGTGGACACGAAGTCGATGGTCAGTGGTTGCGAGCGAAAAAGTTCACAGCTCAATACCACAAGTATGCTTTTAGCTTGCAGAATAGAGATGGCAGTTTTAGCTGCAATTGGTTTGATGGCACCGGCGATTGGTACGACGACCAACGTAAAATCCAAACGACCGGACACATTCTTGAGTGGTTGGTGTATTCACTTCCAGAAAAACGCTTGGAGGACCGAAGGATTGTGAAAGCCGTCAACTTCGTAGCTTCTATGCTATACCAGAACAGGTACAACAAGGTGGAGGTAGGACCGCTAGGCCACGCTCTGAAATCGGTGGTCCTGTATGAACACCGTGTGTTCGGGCAGGGATTTGGCCACCGTCGACTTCGCTACGACGACGTGAAAACGGAGGTCGACGACTTAGCTAGTCGTGACACTGGCTCGTCTTCCGAAGCGACGGAGCTGCAGTAGCCTTCAGCATTCTTTTTCGTATGTTCTCTTTGCTACGCTCGGCTTGGGAGCAAAACGCCCTTTCAAACCTGCTCATCGTTCGTCATTCAGAAACCGTGTGACTTCGTCTACATGGCTTTGCAGGTCCGCGCTACGGCCAACTAAGGCCGGATAAATTGCAGCGACTTCCTCCAACGCATCACACAGATGCTGGGCCGCAATGATTTGATCGATCGGGACATCAGCATGGCGAAACATGGTATAGGCTTGGTTCAACGAGTCTACGTGTGTCTGACTGGCCAGCAATTGTTGCAGTTCTGTGACAATCTCGGCCAAAGGAAATCCAATGGCTGCTTTGGCGAATGCGGGTGAACCGTCGGGGCCAATGACGACTTCCCAGTTCACATATGAACCCTTCCAGGTTTTCTGTCCCGATAAGAATCCCTCATCAAGATCATCGTTCACCCGATCGTCTGTCAGTCTGCCATTCTGGACGACTGACATTAGTGAACGGTTCGTCTTGGAGTTAGGTCCAATTTCGTCACTTTGAGGTGTCTTGCTGCTCGTTTTGTCTCGGAACCTTTGAGTTTCTCTGCAGTTCAAGCCGGCGAGCGTTTTGTTGTCAGCCGGGTCATTGTCAACGTCTGGTAACTTACCAAATCCGACAGCATACTCTGTCGCAGCGAAAGTCAGCCGTTCTTCTTCCCACTGTTCGTGCGTTTCGGCTAATGAAAATGCAAAATTGTTTTCCAGGTTAAGCATGAACCTATTGAACCAAATGAAACTGGGGCCATGGCCGAAAAGGCCGTCTGCTTGTGCGCGGCAGATAGGGCAGGCACAGTCTTCCGTAGAGCTATCATCGGTGACCGGCATACGAGCCCGTTCGTGAGCGATGATGGCGGCATGTGTCAATCCTCGAGCTTCCTCGTTGTCGCAATCCGAGTCGTCATTCATGTTCACACCGTCGGTGTCGTGGTGTCTGCACTTCTCGGCGAGGAAATCGTTGCCGTAGTCGTGATGGTCGTAATCGTCATAGTTGCGTTCCAGCCAATGGTCTCGTAAATCTGCTAGACGCTCTACCAGCGTGACTTCCAGAAGGGTGCCTTCGTGTTGAATTAGTTCCTGGGACGCAAGGATCAGAAATCGTACGAGCTTGAAATACAAAATGATTTGTATTGTGCCATAGCCGCTAAAACGATAAGCCAGGCTCGATTTGGGAAGTGGAGGAGGTGGGAAGCCTTGTCGTGACCACTGGGCGGCTCGGTGCGACATGTCACTATCGATCTGGATCCTATCTCGGAGCAAGACTTGACGAGGCGAACAGTTGCCTAAGTCTGCGCGAGAGGTCAATAACCAATCTGCATGAATCGTGCGAATCAGTTGCGACTCATCGGCCGATGTATTGTCAGTGGGAGTCTGAGCTGATGTACTTTCGTCTGGACAGATGGCAGCAAACGTGCGTTGTGAAATGTAACGTAACAACGGTAAACCGAATAGCACATGTCGGGTGTCGATAGGTGGGTGCTGGTTGGCCTGAGCGATTCTTCGCGCAAGTACCAATTTCCAATCGTCCTTCGCTTCGTCCCAAAGCCAGTCAGAAGAGGTGTCCATCCAGACTATAGCAAAACCTTCATGAGGTTCGTTGGGGCTGGGTGCATAGATGCCGGAAGTGTCCGGGAGGTCGAAGCCACCTCCTGTCAGTACCGTGCGCCCTCGTAGGTCGATGAAACACCAAGGGCGATCCGCTGCTGCTGCCTGTGACATGTCGTTGACTTCGCGAACAGTGCCTGACCAGAGACTTTCCCTTTGGTACCTTGCAACAGCAGCCAAAAGCTCTTCGGCTGTGACCGGGTTAGCCGACAACGCTGCAAGGATCACATAGCTTGACCAATCGTCGACATTCCACTGCAGGATGGATTCTGTATCTCTGACAGTAATGAGATTTGTCAATTCGCGTTTTGTTAAATCCTGGTTCGACATGGGTACCTCCGTTCGACGAAGCCTCGACTCTTGCAAACTTCCGCAGTCGTTGTCCCCGGGAATTTTCGCAACAAGCCGGATAGTGATTTTATGTACATTATAAATATACAGTTGTACATGTCCGGGTGAGGTTGTCAATAGAGGTCGTAAAAAAGTTTTCCGTGGGCGAAGAAGCGGTGTCGATGGTCCACATACCTTCTCTCAATAGCTGCTAATCCACATGAGGTTTCTGTAGCGTTGCGTAGCACTTTGGTGTGAAGTTGCTAAGCTTGAGACTTCGAATGCCATTCGAAACTTAGAAGGCCGGTTTTTCAGGTCCGTCCATGGAGAATTCGTGGGGGACGTGCTTGGAGAACCATCCTAGGCAATTGCTTTGAACTAGAATGATGTTCGTATTTGTGCGGTGACATAGCTGATCGCGCCAACAGTCACCAGCCCTGCGCCGAACCACTTAGCAAATTGTGCCAGATTTACGCCTCGATGACGAACTTTGTCCAGTTTGGCTTTCAGTCGAGAAAATTTTTCTTGAGCCTGACGTAGCTCGTCGTTGTTGTCCATGCCCTGAACGGCCGCTTTGTTCTCGCGATGGCCATGTTGGTGTGTCAATGCATGAAGTCGAGTGGTTGCAGCTTCGAGATCTCGTCCTTGTTGTTCGGTCCAGGTGGGATTGGCATCGGCCAAGGGTTGGATCACAAAAGAAAGAAGTGACAGTAACAAGCCTCCACCGATGAAGGCGGGGCCCAGGCGTTGCAGAGCACTACTGTGTTGGTTATTTCGTTGGGCCCTGACTTGTGATTGCACGTGGTTTGCTTTCAATTTCTTTGGGCGATTTGAGGATTTCTCAGACGGCTGATGTCAGTAGGTATGATTGGAAGCACTGATAGGTTGTTCATCATTGATACAAACCATGTATGCCATGGCGAGTTCGTCGACGTCATTCGTCAGAAACGCTACATGCCCATCAAGAAACACGACATTGACTCCACCCGGATGGTGGCTGCGAGGTGCTGCTGACAAATAATGAGAGTCATCGCCACCCAACGGACTGTATGTGCCGCAGGGCATGCCGTCAAGTTGTGCATTAGCCACGTCTGGACAATCGTAAAGCATGTCGACGTTCACCTGAAAAGCATTGGGAGTTTGAGTAAGTCCTCTACTGATCGTCCCGGCCAAATAGATTGGTTTTTCGCGAGCTGCGTTTTCGTTGGAAACATCTTCTGGATGCATGTCGAACGCTAACAGGCTGGCTCCTGCCCAAGGCAACGCCCAGGCTCCACGCTGGTCGCCTACGTGATCTCGCGTACGAATTTCGGATAGCAAAATCGAGTTCGAAAGACCGTCCAGTACGTGGGCAGGCCGCTGGGCGCGCCCCGCCGTCAACGCACCTCGAAAAATTTGATAATCCACATGATAGGGCCCCACGTAGGCCGCATAGTTGCCTTTGGCGATGCGTTTATTGTTGGTCAATTCGCTGTGTTGAAAAAACCTGCCTCCTGCTCCCTCACTGGGACAGTGCATTATTTCCGAGATTTCAGCTTGTGGCTCATTCGGTTGATCAAACACCGTTCGCTTGAAATCAAATTCGCCATGGCGAGTTCCTTCTTCTACGAAGGGCAACACCAGCACTGCCCAACTGAACATTTTGCCAGAACGCAAGTCGAGTGTTTGTGGAGGATCGTCGGGCGTAACCATGAGCGGCGGATCGACGATGGCTGAAGCCGGAAACATTCCGTGAGTCGATTGGTAGTTTTGCACCGCCAAGCCTAGCTGCTTGAGATGATTCACACATTGCAAACGCCGAGCAGCCTCGCGGGCAGCCTGAACGGCTGGAAGCAACATGGAAATTAAAACGGCAATAATTGCTATGACTACCAACAGTTCGACTAAACTGAAGGCACTACGAGTACGAAAAAACATCGATTCTATTGTCCGATAGCAGCATGAACCAACCGAAGGCAGAACACCATCCATGCGGCGTTCATTATCCTATGATTTTAATACGCTCTATCCATTCTGGCCACGATAGTGTGAAATCCTGCAGGGACAATTTTAAGGCCATTGTGGCTCTCGTTTTTCGAGGAAAGCGGCGATCCCCTCCTTTGCTGACTCGGTTGTTCGGCCAGCCGCAGTGGTGGCTGCTCCGACGGAAAGCCAAGTCATCAACGATTCTCCAATCGTTTCATTTAGTAGTGATCTGGTAAGTTGGATGGCTTCGGTAGCCCCAGAACTGCATTCCTTTGCCCACATCATGGCCTGAGCCCACACTTTGTCAGGATGGACAATTTCGTGGTAGATGCCGAGTTGTAAAGTCTCGGACGCCGAAAGATTTCTGCCTCTTAACAACACCTGAGCAGCTCGACCTGCGCCCATACGAAATGCCAATAGTGGAGCCAATAGTCCGGGAACCAGGCCCCTTTGAGTTTCAGGCGCGCCCAGGGTTGCCTCGGGAGCAGCGACGACTAGGTCGGCTGCCAAGATCAGACTGGCTCCGATACCCATGGCCGGGCCGTTGACAGCAGCAATGATTGGTTTTGGGAACCGCAGCATGGTTTCCAACAGGTCACGAAGTTGCCTACAATCAAGATGCCATTGGTTGGCAGCATCGTTTTGCTCGAAGGAATCGTGAATTTCATTGAGATCCGTACCGGCGCAGAATGTTGGACCGCTTCCGGTCAACACAATGGCGCGCACGTTTCCTTGAAGATGCAAATCGGAAAAAGCTTGCAAAAGATCATTGACCAACTGTCGAGACAACGCGTTCGCTCGTTCCTCGCGGTTGAGAATCACTGTGCCGATGTTCTCGTGTACTCTGACTTTCAGCGGAGGATGCGATGCGTCGGATGAAATCATAGGAGTCGCCCGAATTGAGTGAATCGACAAACAAGATATTTTGTCGAAGTTGCTGACTCGATTCTTACAGCCTACCGCAGTCTACTGTTTGAGGACACCGCACATCATGCACTTAGCAAAATTCGTATCGCCAACTGGAGCCGTTGAATTTGGCTGTATCCAAAAAGATCTCGTCCATCCCTTGGCAAGTAGGGATCCGGAGCTCCAAACGCTACAAGATATTTTGGAGTCAGACGATCCTAGCGCATTACTGAGTTCGCTTTGCAAATCGGTTACCGAAACGATCGCATTGGACAAGGTCCGTTTGTTACCTCCCATTGACCAGCAGGAGGTGTGGGCTGCTGGGGTGACTTATAAGAGAAGTAAATCTGCTCGGATGGAAGAGTCTGAAGCCGCTGCCTCTTGTTATGATCGCGTCTACGAAGCGGAGCGCCCAGAAATTTTTTTCAAGGCAAACCCGCATCGTGTGGTAGGACCTGACCAGACGATTAAGGTTCGAAAGGACTCACAGTGGAATGTGCCGGAACCGGAATTGACTGTTGTCATCAATTCAAAACACAAAGTCGTTGGTTACACGGTCGGCAATGACGTGAGTAGCCGTGATATTGAAGGGGAAAACCCTTTATACTTGCCTCAGGCAAAAGTGTATGACGGCAGCTGCGCGTTGGGGCCCTGGATTACTTTGTCATCAGTAATCGCAAATCCTCAGTCCTTGGCAATTGCGTTAAAGGTTGCGCGTGGCGAGGCAACCATCTATGAAGGATCGACTTCGACGAGTCAAATGGCTCGCAGCGTCGAAGATCTTGTGGACTGGCTCGGTCGTGAAAACTCATTTCCTAACGGTACGTTTTTGATGACCGGTACAGGCATCGTCCCCGACAGCAGTTTTTCGCTGGCACCTGGGGATACAGTCCAGATCGACATCGAGCACATCGGTTCGCTAACAAATCCAGTGGTGTCGACCTGAATTGGTGGGTGGACTGCTGATCAATGGATGTACGAGCATCTGAGGGCGGTCGACAAGGCGAACGTCTAATCGTGTCCCTCTGTGGGAACGCACTCCATCGGGGCCCTTTTCAGGCCTTTGGGGACCATTATGGCCTAAGCCCTTGTGAAATCTATGTTTTCGGCCTGTCCCATTTTCGATTCAGTGTTCACTTTATGTAACTCTTGATGTTTCACTTTGGCAACATTTTCGGTGGTTGAAGCCCTATGCGGTGATGTGGATGGCTTCCCTCTTTTTTCTTAAGTCATTTCCATGTAGTGGTTTGCGGAAAATGGGGTTGGTTGCGTCATGGACATTGGCACCCCAAGTGCATCCCAACTTTATCACGAACGCACACCCACCTGGCAATCCATGCTCACTCAGGAGTCAACCCCTTGGCCAGAACCTCTTCAAGATCTCGGGCAAACGGTAAATCTAACGATTCAAAACTTCATGCGGGCAATGGGAAGAACGGTCGCGCTTCTTCGTTGAACGGCAAGTCACACAAATTTGTAGACGACGAGAAGCTGAATGGTCGCAATTCTAACACTGTAGATGAAGACGCCGAAGAAGTTTCCGAATCGTCGTCTGATTCCGCGATTGATGACCCAGTGCGCATGTATCTCATGCAAATGGGTGACATTCCACTTCTGACCCGCGATGAGGAAATCAAGGCGGCGAAACGCATCGAGTTCACTCGTACGCGATATCGTCAGAGCTTACTCGCCAATGATTTCGTGCTGCAGGGCGCAGTCAGCGCTTTAGAAAAAGTTCAGACGGGTGAGTTGCGACTGGACCGCACGATCGAAGTTTCCGTGACGAATACTTCGGAAAAACGTAAAATCATGAAGCGTATCGGGCCGAATCTCGATACCTTGAGACATCTGCTGGAACGAAACCGCGTCGATTTTCGTATTGCCATCAGCAAGTCACTTCCGGAAAACAAGCGTCGGGAAGCGTGGAAACGTTTGGTGCGGCGTAGAAACAAAGCTGTCCGGTTGATCGAAGAGATGAATCTGCGCATTCAGCGGTTGCAACCTTTGGTAGACAAGCTTCATGAGATTTCGGAAAGAATGCAGAGTCTTTTCGAGCAGATTCGTGAAGCAGAAGCTGGAACCAATCCGTTAGCACACCAAGATCAGCTCCGCGCCGAATTGCGTTATTTGATGAGGATTACGCTGGAAAGTCCCTCGACCTTAAATCGTCGTGCGAAACGGACCATTGAGTATCAGCATGCTTACGACGCTGCCAAGCGTGACTTGTCAGCCGGTAATTTGCGATTGGTTGTTTCGATCGCCAAGAAATACCGGAACCGTGGTTTGAGCTTCCTCGACCTAATCCAGGAAGGCAACACAGGTTTGATGCGTGCGGTGGACAAGTTCGAACAGGAACGAGGCTATAAATTCTCGACCTATGCCACTTGGTGGATTCGGCAAGCGATCACACGGGCCATTGCTGATCAAAGTCGTACGATTCGTGTGCCTGTGCACATGATTGATACGATGAGTAAGGTTCGCTTGGTGACCCGGGAATTGGTGCAAGAATTGGGCCGTGAGCCTTCTCCGGAAGAGACAGCAGATCGAGCCGGATTGTCATTGGACGACACTCGGGTCATTATGAAAATGACACGTCAGCCTCTGTCGCTTGACCAACCAGTCGGTGACCACGAAGACACTTTCTTTGGAGAATTTCTCGAAGATCATCGCGACGATGATCCACTCGAAGAGGCGAACCAGGAGGCACTCAAAGATCACATCGAACTCGCCTTGGAAGGACTCAACCATCGCGAGCGTGAGATCTTGCGACTCCGCTACGGCCTCGATGACGGCTATGCCTACACGCTCGAAGAGGTCGGCAATATCTTCTCCGTCACGCGAGAACGTGTGCGGCAGATCGAATCGAAGGCGGTGCGGAAATTACAACAACCTTATCGCTCCAATATCCTGCGAGGTTTTGTGGATTTACCACAAACACCTGGTGACAACGGTGCTGTCGAGTCGGCATAGGCTGGCTGTTCGTGGCCGAAAAGGTTCATCGAACAACACACGACGACGACGATGCGGTATTTGGTTCGCCGACATGTCCGACGGGGAATGTCCTCTAAGCACTCAGTGCGACCTTGGGGTTTGTTCGACCAGGGTGGCAATGCATGGCCCGTCGGTTTCTCGTGGCCTGATCAAAAATCGTGCCGTCTGGGCAACGCTGGTCTTATTCCTGACGTCTACAAAACACCGCCTAGTGGACCGTTAGATAAGCCGTTCCGAAAAATCCTAAACTTATTAGGCTAGTCGAATACCTCAGGAGTAACGCAACTCGACGTCAATGGTGGCTCATGGCACTTGCCCATAAGCCACATCCGCAACGAGGGCCTGTTGTGAGCTAGGCCAATTTTTCTCGCAGTTGCTCCAGCAATTTGACAGCGGCACCGATCTCGACCTTTTGTCGTTCCGGCTCCTGGGGGATTTCGCGTTCGATCGTGAGTGGGCCGGCATAGCCGATCTCGTTTAGCGTCTGCAGGTAGGTTTCCATGCCCACCTGACCTTCGCCCAACGGAACCTCGGCACCCCATTCTTTGCCGGGATTGTCGGCCCAGGTGGCATCCTTGCAGTGAACACTGCGAACCAGAGAACCAATTTTCTTTAATGCTTCGATTGGTTCGCCTGTCCCGTAGAGAATCATATTGGCAGGGTCAAAGTTGACAAAGAGGTTACCCGAACCGACATCGGTAATGAACTGCAGTAAATCCTCTACTGTTTCCTGTCCAGTTTCCAGATGCAAGGCTTGCCCATTCGCCTTGCAATGCTCACACAAATCTCGAGTCACATCGACGACTTCCTGATACGTCGGTAATGTCCGATCATGCGGAACAAATCCGATGTGTAGGCCGACAACGGAGCACTGGAGCATTTTGGCATAATCGGAAATCTCTTTTATTTCCTGTAATCGCACCGCACGGGACTCGGCAGGAACCAATCCCACGGTCCGTTCCACGGTGGGAATGTCGGCATAGCTCTCGCCTTCAAATCCACCAAAGACGGCGGTTACCTGCATGCCAAATCTGTCCAGCCGAGCCAAACATTCTTTGGCGTGTTGCTCCGTCCTTGTGTCCGGTGCAGGTGCGTGCATCTGAATTGTCTGGACGCCTATCTCATGTGCCACTTCTAGGGGTAAGCCCAAGCCCGCATCGATGCTGGTAAAGATTCCGATCGCCCATTTGTCCATGTGGATTTGTCCTTTTTCTAAATTTGGCGAGTTTTTATTTTTGTTTGACTATTTGTATTGCGCCATTTTGGTTTGTAGATAGGTGATTGAAGCTTCTGCGCGCTTTCGTTGACTGACCAAATACCAACAAACTAACGAAACGGGCGTCTTCAGATGGACGGAAAACGATTCTACCAACGGCCATAAACGCAAGGCTGTTACGGGAAACGGGAGCGGTTCAACGAAATGGCGTAGCAAAACGGTTCACACGGGTTCCACTGGTTGAGAACCGTCAGGAGTGGCGTCGCTGTTGACGTCAAACCAGTCCGGATCGAATTGAATGTAGCCCGATTTTCCCTGTTGCGAATTGTGGATAGCTAAAGTAGAGGTCAAGGCAATCACAGCGTCGCCTAAGGCCACTTCTGGCTTACAACGTGGCATGTTTTCAGGTGCTGGGTTACGGATGCACCAGGCCCAATGTTCGATTTCTTCCTGGTAGCCACGACTGGGAGGCCCGAGGGCAGTTTGCCCTCCAGCGGCGGCGGTTTGATCACCACTTTCAGTCGTGTCCAGCGTTGGTCCACCTCCATCGTCTTTTACCGAGACGTAAGTGGACGTCGAGGACCCTTTGTATAGCATGACATCGCGTTCTTTCTCGAGCACCATGGTACCTCGAGTTCCCATCACGACTTCTCCATAACCGCCGAAGCCGTTGCCCATGATGGACGAGTAGGTTACGACAATCTTTTTTTCAGAATCCTGCTCATAACCCGGAATGCCCCGTTGAGGATCTGGCAACTGAGCAACTTCGTCAGCATAGTGGTATCCGACCTTAAAATCGTAATCGTAACCAGGGCCAGGGAATTCAAACATACAGTAAACGTGATCGCCCGCATGTCGATCGATGGGGAATAAATGCCGGCCTCCGATAGCGTGA
>MDTE01037221.1_pt1 | contig 13411 bp, 10 predicted proteins | sample 811231 | NCBI WGS metagenome assembly MDTE01 (sample SAMN05326651, study PRJNA326480) | marine metagenome | isolation source: seawater | place: Indian Ocean: Red Sea | collected 2010
TGATATGCGCTCCACGGCTATTTTGGCATTTATGCAGTCTGATCTGTCCTATATATCTAGGTCTCAGCGGGGCGGTTTAGCAAATGTAATAACTCTAGAAGTACACAGAGCAGGCGATTTGCTAATCAGTTTGCTAATGATATTCGGGTCATTTGCATTGGTTCTCATATATGTATTCGGATTGCTCCTTATATCTCCGACTCTAGTACCTATAGTACCCATTAGCGTTATTGTAGCCTGGCTGATGGTCAATAGATGGCTAAGACTATCAATTCGCTACGGAACTATCGCATCCGAACAGTCTGAGCAGTTAAACACATCAGTTATTGAATGCTTGTTTGGAATAAGATTAATAAAATTATTCTCACGCGAGAATATTGAGGCAAACTATGTCAGCGCAATATCCCGCAAATTAGGTTCATCCGTTGCACAGTTAAGGTCTGTTAAGGCGTTCGCAGAAGCCATAATTGAACCTATATTCTTCTGTGGTGTATTTATTATTTTGTACATTGGAGTTGAGTATTTCAATTTAAGCATAGCGAGTTTGGGATTATTTTTTGTAATACTGATCAGAATGGTTCCCCTGGTAAAAGAGATTAATAATCATAGAAACGGAATCGCAGGATCACTCACTAGCCTAAGAAACGTCAAAAACACCATATCCGCAGCTGAATCTTCCCAAACTATCATTAGTGGCTCCAAGGTCTACAACGGTCTTAACTCACATATCGAATTCGAAAATGTTTATTTCAGCTATAAAGGCGAAAGTAACCCACAGCTAGTATTAAAAGATATAAACTTCAAGATATATAAAGGAAGCATGACAGCTATAGTAGGAGTATCTGGCGCAGGCAAGTCAACTTTAGTAGATTTACTACCAAGGCTACAAGACCCTTGTCAAGGAACCATATACATAGATGACATTCCAATACCAGATTATGATCTGACAAGCCTTAGAAGAGGAATTGGGTTCGTAGATCAAGAAGTTTTTTTATTCAATGACACAATCCACAACAACATCAGTTACGGAAACACCTCAGCTGACAGTACCGCTGTCATTGAGGCAGCCCAAAAGGCGTTCGCCCATGAATTCATAATAGATCAGCCAGAGGGATATCAAACATTAGTTGGAGACAACGGAATACGGCTGTCATCGGGGCAAAAACAAAGGCTTGGGATAGCTCGTGTCATGTTCAATAATCCAGATATAGTCATATTGGACGAGCCCACTAGCGCACTAGACTCGGTATCTGAAGAATACATACGAACTACAATAATGGATATGCAGAAAAACAAAACTATAATCGTCATAGCTCATAGATTGTCTACCATTCAACAAGCTGACGATATTCTAGTAATTGAAGACGGAAATATAGTCGAACGCGGCAATCATAAACAACTATTAAATAATCAAGGAAAATACACACAGTTGTTTGATTTACAAACCAATGTTGCGGACACTTAAAAGACTCGCAGTTGGCAAAGTCGGCACACTTTGATAGGTTATAGATTTATGAAACGCATGTTCCCCAACAAATTGAGGCGATTACTCTCTGACCTAAGAGAGATTCTATATCACAGAGCATATTTTGGGAAAAACTTAGAGAATGACATAATCAACCAATTCCATGACCTGTATTACAATTCCCATTTATGGCAAAAAGGTTACAGAAACACATTCTGGTTGGGATACCCTGTTTTAAAATGCCCTTTAGACCTATGGATATACCAAGAGATATTATTTGATCTAGAACCCGATATCATTATCGAATGCGGGACAGCATATGGAGGATCAGCGCTATATTTGGCGTCGATGTGTGATCAAATTGGAAATGGCAAAATCCTCACCATAGACCTAGAGAAACCACTGGTTGACCCACAAAGACAATTACCAAAGCATCATCGCATACATTACCTGACAGGATCATCTACATCAGTCGAAATAAAAGATCAATTATCAAACCTAATTGCTTCTGATGACAAAGTAATGGTCATATTGGACTCAGATCACAGCAAAGATCATGTACTAAAAGAAATGTTAATCTACAACACGCTGGTAACAAAGGGACAATACATGATTGTGGAGGATACTAACGTAAATGGACATCCTGTTTTACCATTCCATGGTCCCGGTCCCATGGAAGCTGTAGAGGAATTTCTATCTCACAATACCGATTTCACTGTAGATTCGTCTAAAGACAAATTCCTCTTATCTTTCAATCCTTCCGGATATCTTCTCAAATGCAGATAATAGTCAAACTACACAAATTAAGAGATTTAGTGTACGGAAATTAATCATGAAAGCTTTAGTGCTAGCGGGAGGAAAAGGGACAAGATTACGGCCATTGACTCATACGATGCCGAAACAACTAGTCCCAGTTGCCAATCGTCCTGTCATTCATTATGTAATCGATCAAATAATAAAATGCGGCGTTCTAGATATCGGTATAGTCGTATCTCCTGATACCGCTCCTCAAATTATGGAATCTCTTAATATTAATATATGGGGTGCCCATTTTACATACATAACACAAGACCAGCCGCTTGGTTTAGCCCACGCGGTAAAAGTGTCCCGTGAATATCTGAAAAATGAACCATTTATCATGTATCTAGGAGACAATTTAGTTGGGCAAGACATCGCACAGTACGTTCAAGCTTTTGACAAGTCGGACAGCGAAGCAGTAATCCTACTGAAATCTGTTAAAGACCCTAAACTGTTCGGCGTAGCAGAAATAGATGAATCCGGAGCGGTAATACGATTGATCGAAAAACCTCAGGTCCCCCCATCAACTTTAGCGTTAATGGGGATATATATATTTTCTCCTTATATCCACAAGGCTATCGAGGAAATTAAACCATCAGGTCGCGGGGAGTTAGAAATTACTGACGCCATACAACAAATAATTAATCGAGGCCATTCGGTAAAAAGTTTCATCATAGAATCATGGTGGCTAGACACTGGTAAGAAAGATGACCTATTGGAGGCAAACAAAGTAATCTTAGACGGAATAGACACGAGTATAGTGGATGGATACGTTGATCGTTTCAGCAATATTAGTGGCCAAGTCAGGTTAGCCACTAAAACCTCGATAATACGTAGCCGAATAGAAGGCCCATCTGATATCGGACAGGGAGCGTCGATCGAAAAATCCGTCATAGGGCCATACACTAGTATAGGAAATAACTGTAGAATCGAGGATTCTAAGTTGAGAAATTGTGTAATCCTAGATAACGCCACTATCATAGGAGTCAAAAAGCTCGAGGATAGCATTGTTGGGCGTTCCTCATTAATCAAACTCCAGTCATCAAACTCACAATCCTTGAGGCTTATGGTCGGAGACGATAATGAGGTACTGTACTGAACAAATCCTGTTATGAAAATTAGTAATATAATCGTCCATTACAATACTGTTGAAATGCTGAACAATTGCCTAGACTCTATAATCGAATGGGGTCCAGAACACGATATTGAACACATCATAGTTGATAATGCATCACACACAGACATATCAGACATTGTTGCTAGTTATGGCCCTACAATAACACTCATCTCCAATGATAGGAATTATGGTTGGGCCAAAGCAGCCAATATAGGGATATCGTCAAGTTCAAGCGAATACGTTTTATTTATGACACCTGGCACCTTGGTTACAGAAGGATTAATTCAAGCCCTGAATAACTTTCTTGACACAAATCCACAGGCGGGAGGAGTAGGACCTTCGCAAATTAATGAGCACGGCACCCCTCAGCCGATTCATACCAAAACCACGGTTATACGAGAGCTTTGGGCATGGCAAAAAATCAGGAAATACTTCCCAACTCACGCAGGGTATCCGGGAGATAAAATAATAAAAGGACTGAATGAAATCGAAGTATCATGCTTATCGGGGTTTTGTTTCATGACTAGGAGATCCGCCCTGGACCAAGCAGGTTATTTCGATGAATGGCCATTCATGTTTGGCGAGGAAATAGATTTATCACTACGACTGAACCAATTAGGTTGGAAATGTTACGTCTTACTCAATTACTCCGCAATACACTACCAAGGCAGCAGTTACAAACCAAATCAATCTCTCCGAAGATGGGTTGAAAATTGCCGATTAGCCTCTAGGTATTATTGGAAACGCAAACACTACGGATATATTTATGGATTCCTAGAACCATTAGTCGGCAGCATCAATTTCCTAACTCGTGCAATTTACAATTTATGCCTTGTTCCTATTAGTTCAAGACAAAATAGGTTCAGGCTTGTGGTAGAGGACTTTAGGTGCTTCAGCACCTCGATAAAACTGGTAATCCTAGGACAACGTTATGCGAACAAAATCATGGAAGTAGCGAGATATCAAGGCAACATATCAACTGGGAGTTAGCTATCCTTATCGACGTGGTTTCATATGAGCGTTAATCAATATTCAAACCCTTCAGTCAAAGTTGTATTAGTTACTGGTGGTTGCGGGTTTATTGGAAGTAACTTCATAAGGACCTTGTTGTCCAAACATTCGGAAACTACCGTGATAAACGTTGACAAACTAACCTATGCAGGAAATCCTACCAACACCCTAGACATAGAAAGATTATTTGGTGAAAGGTATGTTTTTATACAAGGTGATATAACTGATAAAGATTTACTAACTAGCATATTCGAACAAACTCATGGCATCTTTGAAACGCTTACCCCTACCAACCACATAGACTACGTCGTAAATTTTGCTGCAGAGTCCCACGTAGACCGAAGTATTCTTGATCCTCAGCTATTCATTTCCACAAACGTACTAGGAACGCAAATATTGCTAAACATGGCCAAAGAATACCATATAACCAAGTTCTTACAGATATCAACGGATGAAGTTTATGGTGACGCTAGCCCGGACAAAGACTTTAATGAAACCAGTCCGTTACAACCAAGTAGTCCTTATGCCGCTAGCAAAGCAGCAGCAGATTTGTTAATTATGTCGTATTTCAAAACGTACCGTCTGCCAGTAGTTATCGCTAGAAGCTCCAATAACTTTGGTCCATATCAATTTCCTGAAAAGTTAATACCCCTGATAATCCATAAAGCTATATCTGGCGAGAATTTACCAATATATGGAGAAGGAAATCAACGTCGTGACTGGCTTTACGTACAAGATAACTGCGATGCACTCATAAGTGTCTTAATATCCGGTCAGGAAGGGGAAATCTATAATATCAGCGGTGAAAGCGAACTCTCAAACATGGATATGGTTCTAACAATATGTCAGATATTATCTACCAAGACAGGAGTACCAGCATCCAAATATTTGAACCTCATTGAACACGTTAAGGATAGACCTGGCCATGATATTAGATATTCATGTGTAAGTAACAAGATTATGTCTGAAATAGGATGGCATCCAAGCAACAGATTCTCGGAAAATCTTGAATACACAGTAGATTGGTATCTATCAAATCAAGCATGGGTTAAATCATCCATAGATGGAGAATATGAAACTTATTACAAACAAGTGTATAAACAGAAATGGGGAACGTCACTAGAATAGGAATAATAGGTAGCAATGGCCAACTTGGATCCGATGTATATTCAAAATTTGCATCAGATGCAAATTACCACGTGTTTGCAATATATCATGAGAATATGGATATCACCGACCATCACAATGTAGACACTGTATTGCGCGACATATCCCCAGATATAGTTATAAATTGTGCAGCATATGTGAAGGTAGATGACTGTGAAGACCATCCTTGGCTAGCATTCAGAGTAAATACGCTAGGACCCATGAACATATCAACAGTTTGTCGCCAAATCGGGGCGAAGTGCATCCATATCAGCACAGATTTTGTTTTTGATGGAACCAAGGGTACTGCATATAACGAATTAGACATACCAAATCCCATAAACACATATGGAATCTCTAAATTAACTGGGGAGAAGATCTGCAGTGCTTACTTGCCCGACAGTCTTATAATCCGAGTATCAAGCTTGTTCGGAATGAACATATCTAGAGGCAAGGGATCAAATTTTATTGAAACTATAATTAGCAAGTCCAAATCGGGAGAGGATCTACGAGTAATATCAGATATGTATATGTCTCCTACATACACGTTGGACGTATCTCAAAAGATCCATGACCTAGTCAACATTGGATCCCCAAGTGGGATTTATCATCTGAGCAACGCAGGGTCCTGTAGCTGGTTTGAATTAGCAAAAGAGGTATTAAACAAGGTAAACCCAAACGCTTCACTTGTTCCTATAAGCGCTTCTGAATATTCAGCTAAGGCCACTAGACCACAAATATCATCTCTGACCAGCGTTAACTTATCTCCACATGGGATACAACCTATGAGAAACTGGGAAATGGCAGTAACAGATTATCTTGTCGCCCGAAGCCACATCCAGGCGTAGAAAGTGACAAAAAGGAAATCATAAACGTTATAGTCAGATCTAGATCACACTATTCCTAGTTACAACAATAAACATTTGAGGTAATAAGGCCAATGACAAGCATAAAGAACCATAGCCTTCCCGGAGTATGTTCTTATCGTTTAGATAAGAACATAGATGAGCGCGGATTTTTCGCTGAGGTACTACGAAAGGATTGGGGACAGTTTCTAAATACCGACTGGATAACCCAGATAAACTTATCTAAAAGTTACTCAGGCATCGTTCATGCATGGCACAGACATGACAGAGGTCAGATAGATTATCTCTTAGTTATAGATGGAACCTTAAAGATAGTCGCTTATGACGATGAGTCGAGTTCTGCAACGCACGGTGATATATGCGAAATAACCGTATCTTCTGAACAACTGGAGTTGGTACGAATACCCGGAAACTATTGGCATGGGCATAAATCGGTCGGCAATTCAGACGCATTATCCATATATATGGTCACGCAATTATATGATTATGCGAACCCCGACGAGGAGCGTCGGATCTGGAACGACCCATACATCATAGATCCGCGGACCAAGGAACCTTACGATTGGTTTTCAACCCCACATAAATAATTCAATGTTGACGAGGAAAATTCTGTGACGAAGTGCCGAGTTTGTGCTAATACGGATCTTGATATGTTTTTGTCATTGGGACAAATGCCACTAGCTAATGGCTTCCTAACAGAAGCTGAGATTACACAAAAAGAACCCGCATACCCGCTGGACGTATATTTTTGCAACTCATGTAGTCTAGTCCAAGTGATCGATGTGGTTCCGCCAGAGGTCATGTTTACCGATTATCCTTATATAACCGGAACATCAGAAACTATGAAGCTTAACCTATCTCAGTTATCTGCTAAAGCTTCCAGTTGTATAGCGCTGGACGGAAACGATCTAGTAGTCGATTTAGGCAGCAACGATGGTACTTTACTTTCATATTTCAAAGAATTAGGATTCAGGACACTCGGAGTCGAACCAGCTGCCAATATAGCTCAGCTGGCGTCAGAGAACGGAATTGAAACAATACAACATTTTTTTACCGATGAAACATGTTCAAAAATAATTGCGTCTTACGGTCAAGCAAAGATTGTAACCGGAACTAACGTTTTTGCTCACGTAGATGATGTAAATGGGTTCATCAATAGCGTTAAACGGTTGCTACACCCTCAGGGCATGTTGATCATAGAAGTCCCCTACCTTACAGATATGTTAGATAAGTTAGAATTCGATACGATATATCATGAGCATTTATCGTATTTTTCCCTATCTGCGTTGAACATTTTATTTAACAACCATGGAATGAGCATTGTTAATGTAGAAAGACTAGCGGTGCACGGGGGGTCAATAAGAGTATACATTAGCCCTATTAGTGAACGACGTTGCCATTATCTAGAAGAATTACTCGATCAAGAAACTAATATAGGAATACCACATAAAGGCATGTATAAAAAATTTGCCACAGATGTAAATGCTTTGAAATCAGACCTTAAAGCAATGTTAAATGGTTTAAAACACGAAGGGAACAAAATAGCAGGTTATGGAGCACCTGCAAAAGGGAATATATTACTAAATTACTGTGGATTAGATAGCACCGTATTAGATTGCATTTTTGACAATACTCCTTTCAAACAAAATCTATTCACTCCCGGTACACATATCCCTGTTGTCAGTGATACTACATTTGAGAAGATTAACCCAGATTACTGTTTGTTACTTGCATGGAATTACGAAGAGGAAATACTCAAAAAGGAAAAGGCATATCTTCAGAATGGTGGAAATTTTATAATACCAATACCACATCCTAAAATAGTATCGATATCATGACGGCAAAATATAAACAGCTGAACTCAGCAAGAGGACATTTTAATGCCTAATGAAGAACTTAGAATTACTGGATTCGAGACGTTCGTAGTAGGTAATCCATGGAAGAACTGGGTATTTATATACCTTGATACTGAAGAAGGCATACAAGGAATCGGAGAGGCTAGCCTAAACGGATTTGCATTGTCGACAAGGACTGCTATATCTGAACTCCAGGAATACTTCATAGGAAAGTCGGCATTCGATGTTAAAGATATTCGAAGAAGTATGCTCCTCTCAGTATATTCAGACGGAGGCCAAATACATCGAAGTGCCACTACTGCAGTGGAAACCGCATGTTGGGATATCGTAGGTAAAGCTTTAGCGAAACCACTATATCAATTATGGGGTGGTGCAATAAGAGAAAACATCAGAACATATGCGAATGGATGGTACAGAACCGAACGAGACCCCGAATCTTTTTCTGCTAGCGCAAACCATGCAGTAGAGCTCGGATACACAGCACTCAAGGTAGATCCATTCGGCTCCGTCCGAGGTGGATTTACAAGATCAGAGAAAGAACTATGTTTAGAAATAATAAAATCCATCAGAAATTCCATTCCCGCGACAACTGACTTATTCATTGAGGGGCACTGCAGATTCGATGTCCCTACCGCCATAGAATTATCTTATGAATTAGGGAATCTAGATGTAGGATGGTTTGAAGAACCCGTGGCTTATTGGAATACTCAAGGATTGACCGAGGTTAGCCAACGGTCACCAGTCAGAATTGCTACAGGAGAGAATCTAACTAAATTTAGTGACTTCATCGAGTTAACCAAACATACTAGAAATCTAGTGTTGCAACCCGATGTCATGAATTTAGGAGGACTCGAAGAAGCCCGCCTTGTATGTGACTTAGGAGAGGCACTTCAAGTACCTGTAGCACCACATGATGCTCAAGGCCCCATATCTAAAGCAATGTGTTTACAATTAGCTGCGTTGTCCCCATCGATTACCATCCAAGAAGATTTCGAGATGTTTAACGACCCTTGGACCGAAACACTATCGTCACCGTTAAATAGAAGCGAAGGATACATTTCTATACCTACAATACCAGGTATAGGCCGGACCTTAGATTTCGATGTGATATCTGAACATCCGTATGATGAAAATGCTACCTTAGCTCTTTTTAGCGAAGGATGGGAGCGAAGAAAAGGACTATAGAAATATGAACTATGGAGTAGACAAAAAACCAATATGTTAACACCACCTTCCAATAATAATGTTGTAGCGGTTATACCCGCTAGATACAGATCAACTAGATTCCCAGGAAAACCTCTTTCAGACATACATGGGAAACCCATGATCGTCCGTGTTTACGAAGCAGTCGCCAATTGCAGTATCTTCGATTGGATTACCGTTGCAACCGACGATAAGAGGATCTCCGACGTGTGCGACGAGAATAACATCCCATGGATATTTACATCTTCTGAGCACCCTACAGGAACAGATCGTGTAGCCGAAGTAGCACAGCTTGTAGAGTCAGAGATATATGTCAATATACAAGGGGATGAACCCATGCTAGAGACTGACGTGATAGAAGCAGCGGTTCATCCTCTGTTATCTGACACAGACGAAACCATATCGGTAACAAATCTAGCGGCAATAATAAACAACCCAGCAGAAGCAATAGATAGTAATGTAATAAAAGTAGGTTTCAATCACACTGGAAAAGCCATATATTTATCTCGGTTGCCGATCCCATATCCAAAATCAGCTGACGCCTCTCGATATTACAAACAGGTATGCGTATACGGATTCCGAAAATCCGCACTTAAAGCTTTTGCAAGTCTTCCGCAAGGACCATTGGAGCAGAGTGAAGGTATAGAATTACTTCGATTCATAGAACATGGAATACCGGTCCAATTCCATATTGTAGAGAGTTCGTCTATATCAGTTGATACACCGGATGATCTAGCTCGGGTAAATGCAATATTCGCGAAATAGCTATTGATTTTATTTGCAAATCGGAAATACGGTAGCAATAGTGCTTATTGACAACAACCAACAACAACTAGGAATCACAATTATCCGAGATATGCCTAAAGGTCCTGAGATATGTCTATTATCGAAGAATATATCATGGGTAGTAATATCATTTTTATCGTTTAAAGAAGACAGAGTCTTCGTCGAGCACTGTAAAAAACGAAATATTTCAATCCATAAAATCATTAAAGTCCAAGATGTGATAGAAAGATATTCTCCACAAACTCGAATCCGTTACAGGGACTTTATCAGCACATGGCCAATAGAGACTCGGATACATGGAGTATCTTTCAAAGAAAGATTCACGTACCGACACGAAATATCATATTGGTGGTTGACGGACGCCTCAGTAAAGCAAAATGAATCTGGTCTAACTTTTGACTATCTATGCTATTTAGAATTAATCGACGCAACTATGGATATGTCTTATTCCAGATGTGTGTACATTGGTTATGACAACCTATTATCTATATTGATACTCCGTATTTGTGGAAAGTACAACATACATTTCACATCCATAAGTCTACCCAAAGTCAAAACGCATCTTTCGGTCACACATGGGATATTATCTAGATTATGGTTCGCGTTCAAAATATTCTGTATGTGGATACTTTTCAAATTATTCAAATTCAAAAAACCCTCACTATCTTCTAATAATTTAGGGTTCTACACTACGTACCCGTCGACCTCATCTCTAGAAAATGCAGTAATAAAAGATAGAAACTATCTCCAGTTGCCTGAAATAATAGACAAAAAATCGGGATATAAGTCTTTATTTTTGATCTCATTCCAGCCAAAAAGTCTAAGACACTGGAAGGAGGCTATTCAGTCAATCATGATAAAGCAAAATCCAAATAGACCTACCCATATTTTCATGGAGAGTTTCCTAACTTTCAGTGATATCCTAGTAGTTTTAATGAACCTAGTATTCGTCTCAAAATACCTCATCCAACATAAATATAGCTCTGCATTCCGAGACACCTTTAAATATCTGGGGATCAATATTTACGAGCTGATTGGGCTAGAGCAGGCTAGAAGTTTTCTAGGAAATCAACTTCCAGACTCAATCATTCTCGCACGCTTGACCGAAAGAACTCTTAATCAATATCCCATGACACATTTGGTTTGTTTTCTAGAACTGTACCCATCCGCAAGAGCTATATATTACGGTGCATCGAAGAGTAAAACATCAGTGCAAACTGTTGCCTACCAGCACGCCAGCATCAATAGCATGAAACTGTGGTATGACTACACCGACAAAGAAGTTCAAGTTTACCAGGATAATTCCAATAAATTTATTTCCAGCATGCCTATCCCTGATCTGTATTTCTTTCAAGGAAACTTAGGGCGCAGCATTATCAGTGGATCAGGTTATCCTGAAAACCGATGTTTAGTTACTGGATCTCCTAGATATGACACATTAGCACGCATGCGTGAAACCATAGATTCTCCGCCACAAATAACATCTAATCAACTCGGTGAAACACGTAAATCTAAGACAAAACAAATACTAGTAGTACCCTCGTTATCAACATCTGATGCTCTTGAGTTAATTGAAAGCACCTTGCTTGCATGGCAACAAGGTCGTTCAGAGTATGACAACAACATCCCAATTCAAATAACTATTAAACCACATCCCGCCACGATCCTTTCTAATAATTTGAGATGCTTGAGAGAGAAATACGATTGTGAATGTATATCAGAATCATCTGAAGACCTGTACGACTTAATCTTGAAATCTGATGTGGTTATAACATCCTACTCTACTGCCGGAGATGAAGCCATTGCTTTGCAAAAACCCGTTATATGCTATTCAGGGATCAGAGTGACCATGAGTAGCTTCTTAGACATTCCCGCTGCTCCGATAGTACATGATCCTGAAGAATTAGATGACGCAATAAAGAAGATCATAAGCCCAGAGGATCATCCGCTTCATGATCCTAATTTTATTGCCCCGTACCGTGAACACTGGCAATCACTGATCGACGAATCATTTTATAAACTTGATTCACATGCTAGTGATCGTATAATCTCAGAATTATTCAGGAGTTAGACATGCCTCCCGAAGCAAGCATAATAATAAGAACTCTTAATGAAGGGAAGCACCTTGAGAAATTACTGATAGCGATAACAGAACAAACATACACTGACTGGGAAATTATACTAGTAGACTCTGGTTCTACTGACAATACTGTACAAATAGCACAAAAATACACTGACAATATCTACCATATGAGGAAAGAAGATTTTACTTTTGGCAAATCACTAAACATTGGCTGTGATAAGGCCACTGGAAAATATCTAGTCTTTGTGAGCGCCCATATTTATCCACTGAGCAACACATGGCTAAGTAATCTAATAAAACCGCTAGAGGACCCTCAAGTCGGTATGGTATATGGCTCTCAGAGGGTCGGACCTGAAAATTCTATAGCTGAGGAACGATCTTTATTAGCCAACTTCATTAACACATCTCAAATAATGATAGATGAACCCGCTGGTCATAACGGAAACTCAGCAATACGACGAAGCTTATGGTCGAAATACCATTTCGACGAGCGTCTTACAGGACTTGAAGATATGGCTTGGGCCAAATTAATACAAAGAGACGGATTCAGAGTATATTACAGCGCCGGTGCTAGGATTGTGCACATACATGAGGAATCCCTCAAACAGGTATATCGCCGATTTTTTCGCGAGGCCTTAGCTTATAAATATATTTTTCCAAGCTATCGTCTAAATCGAGTCGACGCCGCGAAGATGCTATGTCATTGGATCCTTGGTGATATTTTGTACTGCCTAAAGCATCCGACGTCTTTGCCAAAATGGGCTCGCATAATACCTGAACGTTATCTAGAATCTACGGGCAAATACCACGGAAACCATTATCACACCAAGCTAAAACGTAAATTCCTACAGAATGAGTTGTCTTCGAATACCTTTACGGAGGCATCTAATAAACAAACTATTGATACCAAAGAAGATGGAACCAAAACAGTTCTCATCAAATTAGCATACGCAAATATTTTAAAGCCCTCATACATAACAAATGAAACAGATCAAAGGCTTAATATAGCCTATTCTGGCATCGTTCTTGCATCCGATAAAAACACAGACAATGTTTCTGTGGGAGACAAAGTAATCGGAA
>MDTE01095907.1_pt1 | contig 13411 bp, 9 predicted proteins | sample 811231 | NCBI WGS metagenome assembly MDTE01 (sample SAMN05326651, study PRJNA326480) | marine metagenome | isolation source: seawater | place: Indian Ocean: Red Sea | collected 2010
AAATTTTATAAAGTAAAAAAGTATTTAAAATATAGTGTAATTTATATAAATAGCAGTATTATTGGCTTTGTATGATTTTAACTTGTAATTCATGCGGTAAAAAATTTGTTGTACCTGATAGCGCCATAACTGCCTCGGGAAGAATGGTTCAATGTGGTTCATGCGGGAATAAATGGAAACAATTTCCTCTGAGAGATCTTAAAAAAACTCAATCAATTTCTCGTTCACAAAAAGTAGCTTCGAAACAAAAACCTGACCAACCAAAAATACAAAAACCGAAAAAAATAAAAAAAATTGCTCCTAAAAAACCAAGAGAAATTAGTTTGTACTCTCCTGAATATTTAGCAAAAAAACATGGCATTAAACTTAATGAGTCAAAAATCGTTAAAATCGTAAATAAAGAAAAAAATGAAAAAATCTCGTTCGGTTTTTACAATTCATTAATTTTATTTATTTTTTTAGCCATAGGTTTATCAAGGATTTTATATTTCTCTCAAAATTTTATTATTTCTTACTTCCCAGCATCAGAATTTTATCTTAATTATTTTTTCGAGAGTGTTAGAAATATGTTTGAAATTTGGAAAAATCTAATTACGAGTTAGCTTCTAAGTCTTTAATATTTATAATTTTATTTGAAAGACTGGAATTATTCTTTTTTATATCCTTGTAAAAATTCCACGCTAGCACGATTAGTACGTTATCTTTATTTTTAATCTTAGATTTATTTTTTATAGGTATGAGCACTCCTGGTACAAATCTATTATGTTTAAGCTTATTGTCTTCAACAATATAGTCTATCTCTTTAGTTATCCCAAAAAAATTTAAGGCAGTGGTAGCTTTCGCAGGAGCGCCATATCCAATTACTATTTTATTTTCTTTTTTTAATTTTTTAATATTTTTTCTAACATTTTTTCGAATATTGTAAATTTTCTCTCCAAATACCTTATAGGTTTCAAATTTTTTAATACCAAAATCTTCCTCCTCTTTAAGCATTTTTTTGACACAACTTTCAACCTTTGCTTTTTTATCTTTTTTTATATAAATTCTTATTGAACCTCCATGTGTGTTAATACGTTCAGATTTAACAATTTTTGCATCAAAATGATTGAAGAAATTTACAAGAGATGTAAGTGACCAGTAGTTAAAATGTTCGTGATAAATATTATCAAAAGTTAAGTCTTTTAAAGTATCCAATAAATATTGGACCTCTATGATGATAGTTCCTTTTTTTCCTAAAAGCTTTAACATACAATCAGCCATTTCTTTTAATTTATCAGAGTGAGCAAAAACATTTGATGCTAAAATTAGGTCTGCATTTTTTTTGACTCTTTTAATATTTTTTTTATTTAAAAAGCCATTAAAGGTTTTAATTTTATTTTTATTGGCTAGTTTTGCTAAATTTTTTGCCGGCTCAATACCTAAAATCTTTTTAAAGCCTTGATCAAGAAAAGGTTTTAATGCAACACCATCGTTACTTCCTATATCAATAATATAAGATTTATTTTTATTAAGTTTTAAATCCTTGATATATTTATTTGATGCATTGATAAAATGATCTCTAAATACCTTAGAAGTTGAAGAGGTATATAAATAGTTTGAGAACATCTTTTTAGGGTCAACTGAAACTGATAATTGGCAGTTATGACATTTTTCGCAATAATTTACTTCTAAAGGATACATCTCATATTTTTCATTTTCATTTTTTAAAAGATTGTTAGCAAGTGGTTGATAACCTAAAGATACGACCCTTTTCAAATTCATATTTCCACAAGATCTACAATCAAATTTATAATATTTTAATAATAAGTTCTTCTCTTCCTCTTCGACGAATACATGTTTTATTGTGTGAGTAATGCCATAGTTTTCATGATCCCTTTCACCTCTTACTAAATTTAAAAATGTTGTATCCTTGGTAAAAACCATAGCGTGTGCTACATTTGGTTTAATAACAGATATTTGTCCGGCATTGACCACTTGCGTAATTTTGGGTGAATTGGGATTAATAATATCCTGAAAAATTTCTATAATTTGTCCTTTGGTGAATAAACATTTTTGCTCTTGTTGTGGGTGATAATGATTAGCCCTAATAGTTCCAACCTTAGAGTTAATTAACCCTATCAAATTTATTGGTTCAGTTAATTCGTGGTTGCTAATCGAGCCTCTTTTATCTGAAAATATATTTTCTCCGTCCCTGATATATTCTAAATCATTAACAAAATTATGTTTAGACCATTTTAAAATCATTTCTTTTAAATTTTGATCAAGATTGTACAAAAACTTAAAACCTGTTTTCTTCAATTTTTCGTTTGATAAAGAAAAACCTAAATTAGGTACTTCATCATTAGTTTCTTTTAGTTTTACTCTTGGATTATATCTTTTACATATTTGGGCTACTTCTTTGACTGATATTGTGTCTTTGGTTAAATTAAATAACTCTGATTTAATTTCTTTTTTTTCCTCCATTTCTTTAAAACAACGAGCAACATCAATTAGAGGCACCAAACTTTTAATTTGTCTTCCTCCGGCAAATAACTTTAAAGTACCGTTTTGTGAAGTTATTTTAGAAAATAAATTCGGCATTATATCTAATCTCATTGAATCCGTAGAATATCCATATACAGATCCAAGCCTTAAAATAACGTAATTTTTTCCAGAATTTTTAATCTGTTTTTCATTTATTGCTTTAGATGAGGAGTAGGATAATACTGGCTTTGTCTCATCTTCTTCATTCAAATCTGTTTTTACCCTCTCTATGCCCTCATAAACTACATGTGTTGATGGGAATATTATTTTAGATTCATTGTGCATTGTATCTAAAATATTTTGGGTTCCTTGAACTGCAACCTCTCTAATTATTTTATCTTTTGCCTCTGATGCTTCACTTTGAGTTCTTGGGACTTGAGTTATTCCAGCTAAATGGTGTATTACATCTGCATTTAAAAATATTTTTTTTACAAGTTCTTTATCTAATATATCGCCTTGAATAAAATCGATGTTCCATTTTCTAAGTTGATTAACTCTTTCGGATATAAATCTGTTATCAAATACAATTACTTGGTGGTGCCAACTTACCCCGGAATATAATTTACATAATTCAGTGCCTATATATCCTAATCCACCAGTAATTATGATCTTCTTTTTCATAAAATTTAATTAATATTTACTTATATTATATTTTGCTATAACTCAATTGTGATGAATATATATGATTGTTTTATGTATTTTGACGAAGATCTAATTTTAGATTTAAGACTTAATATGCTTGATGAATACGTTAAAAAGTTCGTAATTACAGAGAGCACTTATTTACATAGTGGCAAAGAAAAGAAACTTAATTTTGATCCTAAAAACTTCATTAAATTTCGAGATAAAATTGAATACATTGTTGTCGATCGTCTTCCAGACGGAATACAAGAAGTTGACAAAAATGATACCGTGGATGTTAAAAATAAAAAAATTTTAGATAATTCAGTTAGAAGAGAAAATAATCAAAGAAATATGCAAATCAAGGGTTTATCTAGTGCACATGATGAGGATTTAATACTTTCAAGTGATTTAGACGAGATACCAAATTTAAAAAATTTTAAATTAAATAAAAAGATTTCATTATTCGAACAAGATGTTTTTTACTATAAATTTAATTTAAAACAACCAAACTTTAAATGGTTAGGTTCTCGTGCTTGTAAGAAAAAAACTTTAAAAAATCTACAATGGATAAGAAATATAAAAGGCAAAATTTATCCATTTTGGAGACTTGATACTTTTTTTTCAGAAAAAAAGTATATGGACGTAGATATAATCAAAAATGGAGGTTGGCACTTCACTTTTATAAAAAAACCATCCGATATACATTATAAACTTTCAAATTTTTTACACCATTTAGAGTATGAGTACAGTGGACTACAATTAAACGACATGAAACGCTTGGTTGAACAAAAAAAAATTTTGTACGATCACAGCGCTCAACAAGAAGAAGAAAAATATACGGGCAATCAAAGTCTTCAAAAAATCGAAATGGATATTCTTCCTGATTATATAAGAGAGAACATACAAAAATATAAAGAGTGGCTTGATTAGTTTAATTAATGAGTACTAAGCTCTTCCTTGTTCTTATTTTTCTCTGAAATTTGATTAACATCCACCCATTCAACTCTTTTGAGAGGCTTTGTTAAGGCTATTTTTAAAACTTCATCGACATTTTTTACACAAATTATTTCTAAAGTATCTAATATTGTTTTTGGAACTTCAATCAAATCTTTTTTATTCTCAACTGGTATTAAAACTTTTTTTATTCCGGCACGATGTGCAGCTAGTAGTTTTTCTTTTAGTCCCCCAATTGGTAAAACTAAACCTCTCAAAGTTATTTCACCTGTCATTGCTACATTTTTATTTACCGGTATCTCTGTTATCGCTGAGATAATTGATGTAACCATACCTATTCCAGCAGAGGGACCGTCTTTAGGTGTGGCACCTTCAGGAACGTGTATATGAAAATCTTTTTTGTCAAATATAGGCGGTATTATCCCGTAATCTAAACTTTTTGATCTTATGTAAGATTTAGCTGCTTTTACGGACTCTTGCATTACATCACCTAATTTTCCAGTAATTTGCATCTTACCTTTTCCAGGCATTACTACTGACTCTATTTTAAGTATTTCTCCTCCTACTTCTGTCCAAGCTAAGCCAGTTACAACTCCAACTCTATTTTCTTCCTCAATTTCTCCAAAATTAAATTTCTGAACTCCTAAAAAATCTTTTAAGTCTTTTTGATTTATTGGATTTGAAACTTTTTCGTTATTATCAATTTTTTTAACAGTTTTTCTTGCTATTTTTGAAATTTCTCGCTCTAAGTTTCTAACCCCTGACTCTCTTGTGTAGTTTCTAATTATTTTCCTATTTATTTCTTCGTCAATTTTCCATTCATCATTTTTAAGACCATTATTTTTACTTTGATTGGGAATTAAAAACTTTTGTGAAATATTTACTTTTTCATCTTCAGTATATCCCGATAGTCTAATTACCTCCATCCTATCAAGTAAAGGTGGTAATATATTTAAAGTATTTGCTGTGGTTACAAACATTACATCTGACAGATCGTAATCAACTTCTAAATAATGATCATTAAATTCTTTGTTTTGTTCTGGATCGAGCGCCTCTAAAAGAGCAGATGAGGGATCTCCTCTGTAATCATTACCAACCTTATCTATTTCATCAAGTAAGAATAGAGGGTTTTTTGTTCCTGCTTTTTTCATCATTTGGATTATCTTACCTGGTAAAGAGCCAATATATGTTCTTCTATGACCTCTTATTTCAGCCTCATCTCTAATACCGCCCAAAGAAATTCTGATAAATTTTCTATTCGTTGCTTTTGCAATTGATTTCCCCAATGAAGTCTTCCCAACTCCTGGAGGGCCAACTAGACATAAAATTGGTCCTTTCATTTTTTGAATTCTTTTTTGAACTGCTAAAAACTCAATGATCCTCTCTTTTACTTTTTGAAGACCGTAATGATCTTCATCCAAAATTTTTTGAGCATTTTTTAAATCAGTATTTACTTTTGTTTTATTGGACCACGGTAACTCAGTCATCCAGTCTAAGTAGTTTCTTACAACAGTTGCCTCAGCAGACATGGGGCTCATCGATTTAAGTTTTTTCAATTCAGATAAGCATTTTTCTTTTGCTAATTTTGGCATTTTGGCTTCTGATATTGAACGAGATAAAGATGTAAGTTCATCTTTTCCCTCGTCAATTTCACCTAGTTCTTTTTGTATGGCTTTGAGCTGTTCATTCAGATAATACTCTCTTTGAGTTTTTTCCATCTGGTTTTTAACTCTTCCTCTGATTTTTTTCTCTACAGATAAAACACTAATTTCTTTTTCTATAATTGAATGTATTTTTTCAAGTCTTTTTTTTAAATCGATAATTTCAAGTAATTCCTGTTTCTCAAATATTTGAATATTTAAGTTCGATGATATGTTATTAGCGATTTGAGAAGGGTTTTTTAAATTTTTAAGATTATTTGTTGAATCGCTAAAATCTTTTTTACTTAATATTTGCAATTTTTCGAATTTTTTTATTAATCCTGTCGCAAATGGCTCTAAGTCTTTTGTTATATTTTGATCTTCTGCTATTTCAGCTTCGCAAGTCAAATAGTCTTTGATATTATCAACTTGTTTAATAATTTTAATTCTTCTTTCTCCTTCAACAAGAACCTTCACTGTACCATCTGGTAATTTTAAAAGTTGAAGAACTTTGCTGAGACAACCATACTGATATAAATCTTTACTTGCAGGATCATCAACTTCAGAGTTTTTTTGTGTAACTAAAACTATTGATTTATCAGCTTTCATTGCCTCTTGAAGAGATTTGATTGATTTTTCTCTTCCTACAAATAGTGGAACTACCATTGAGGGAAAAATTACTATATCTCTTAGCGGTAACAATGGTCTTACGTAAGAAGTTTTCATATAATTATAATATGACAATTAAAAAAGTAATTTCAAGAAGCAATTTAATTTTATGCTACAGATGTTGATGTTTTCTTGCCATATGTGACAATCGGATCTGATTTGCCTATTGCAGCTGATTCGTCAACAGTTACTTTTATAACATTTTCCAAATCGGGCAGCTCAAACATGGTTTTTAGCAAAATATTTTCAAGTATTGACCTTAAACCTCTAGCGCCAGTTTTTTTAGAAATAGCCTTTTTAGCAATCTCTTTTATAGCCTCCTCTTTAAATTCAAGTTCAACATTTTCAAATTCAAATAATCTTTTGTATTGCTTAATAAGTGAATTTTTAGGTTCTTTTAAAATTTTGACAAGCGAACTCTCATCTAAATCATCTAAAGTAGCAATTATTGGCATTCTACCTATGAATTCTGGGATGAGGCCATATCTAATTAGATCTTCTGGCTCCAAAAGTTTCATTATTTCTGAAAGTGATTGATCTTTAATATTTTTTACTTTTGCCCCAAATCCTATCGAGCTTCCTTTTCCTCTTCCCTCGATCAATTTGTCTAATCCAGCAAAAGCTCCTCCACAAATAAATAAAATATTTGTTGTGTCAACTTGTAAAAATTCTTGCTGAGGATGTTTTCTTCCTCCTTGTGGCGGAACACTTGCAACAGTGCCTTCCATGATTTTAAGTAACGCTTGTTGAACACCTTCCCCTGAAACATCTCTAGTTATAGAGGGATTTTCAGATTTTCTACTAATCTTGTCTACTTCGTCTATATAAACAATTCCTCTTTGAGCTTTTTCAACATTATAATCTGCAGCTTGTAAAAGTTTTAAAATTATATTTTCCACATCTTCTCCCACATAACCCGCTTCGGTGAGGGTTGTCGCATCTGCCATTGTAAAAGGCACATCTAAAATTCTAGCCAAAGTTTGTGCTAATAAAGTTTTCCCACAACCAGTCGGTCCAACTAACAATATATTAGATTTTGATAATTCAATATCTTTGTTGGATTTTGTTTCATGACTTAGCCTTTTATAATGATTATGAACAGCTACAGACAATATTTCTTTTGCTAATCTTTGGCCAATAACATAATCATCTAATACATTACAAATCTCTTTAGGAGTTGGAACTCCATCTTGATGCTTTACTAAAGAAGATTTATTCTCTTCTTTAATGATATCCATACAAAGTTCAACACATTCATCACAAATAAATACGGTGGGTCCTGCGATAAGCTTTCTTACTTCGTGCTGGCTCTTACCACAAAAAGAGCAATAAAGAATATTTTTTGTATTTTTTTCAGCCATAACGAATCAATAATCAATTATAAATGTCTAATTAATTCTTATCAAGCTGAAGTTGTAAAATAAACTATATCTTGTTATTTATTTTCTTTTTTCCACAACAGAGTCTATTAAACCAAATTTTTTTGCTTCTTCAGCTGTCATGAAATTATCTCTTTCAAGTGCTTCTGAGATCTCAGAAATAGACTTACCAGTATGTCTAGAGTAAATTTTATTAAGCCTATCTTTCAATGATAAAATTTCTTTTGCATGAATCTGAATATCTGTCGCTTGACCTTGAAATCCCGCAGAGGGTTGGTGTACCATAATTCTAGAGTTAGGAAGCGAATACCTTTTCCCTTTCTCTCCTGCAGCTAAAAGAAATGAACCCATTGATGAAGCTTGACCAATACATAAAGTTGAAACTGGTGAGTTTATATATTGCATAGTATCATAAATACCTAAACCAGCTGTAACTAATCCTCCTGGGCTATTAATATAAAAACTAATTTCTTTATTTGGATTCTCTGACTCTAAAAATAATAGCTGCGCTGTAACTAAAGAAGCTACTGCATCATTTACTGGCCCAACAAGGAAAACTATTCTCTCTTTTAAAAGCCTAGAGTAGATGTCATAAGCTCTTTCACCTTTGCTTGTTTGTTCAACAACCATTGGGATTAAACTGTTCATTTTTTCTTCTAATTCGCGACTCATTAATGGTTTATACAACTATTGATTACTTTTTACTAATTTTTTTTGGCTTAGACTTATTCTTTATTGAAGATTTAGTTTCTGAACTTTGGTTTTTATCTATATTTGGTTTATTTAAGTCAGCTATTATTTTTTCTGCCTCTTTTGTTTCTATTTCTTTTTTATTAAGTTTGATTTTTGATTTTATTAATTCAATTATTTTTTCCTCGTATAATGATCCTTTTAAGCTTTGTGAAGCGCTAGGATTCTTTTGATAATAGTCAAGTACCATTTTTTCTTGACCAGGCATAGATTTTATTTGTTTTTGGATTTCGGTACGTAATTCTTCATCAGAAACTTTTAAATTATTTTTTTCTCCAAATTCGTTTAATATTAGACCTAGTTTAATTCTAGATTTTGCAAGTTTTTCATTGTTAGATTTATGTTTTTCTTTTTCTTCAGGCTTTAAATTTTTTGTCATTAATTCTATTTCTTGATCAACTAAATTTTTTGGTAAATCTATTTCATGTATTTTTTCAATTTGGTCGAGAATTTCTTTTTTTGTTATAGAATTTAATAATTGAGAATATTGATTAGATATTTGTTTTGAAATTAGATTTCTTAAGTCATTAATATCTTTAGCTCCCATAGTTTTAGCAAAATTATCATCTAGTTTGCTCTCTACTTTTTTTTTAATTCTTAAAATTTTACATTCAAAGATTGTTTTTTTTTCAGCTAATTCTTTTTTGGGATGATTAGGTGGTAAAGAAGTATTTACAAGTTTCAAGTCACCTTTTTTTACCCCAACGAGTTGTTCATCAAAGTTTTTTAAAAATAAATTTTTTCCTAATTCAATTTGAACTCCCTTTCCGTCGCTACCTTCGAATTTATTTCCATCTACTGTTGCTGAATAATCAAAGGTAATTTGATCTCCTAATACTGATTTTTCATTGTCTTTTTTGTCATCAAATTGTTTGTTTTGATCCAAAAGTTCTTTTAACTTATCATCAATTACCTTTTTTTCTATTTTTACTTTATAATCATTTACTTTAAATTTATCTAAAGGTTTAAGTTCTATTTTTGGCAAACAATCAATTTGTAATTCATAATTTAGATCTTTACCTTCACCAAATTGTTTAAGATCAATTTTTGGTTGACCGGCGACTTTTAGTTTTTTTTCTATAATAGCTTTATTAGATGTTTCTCTTAGAACTTTATCAACTACTTCTCCATAAATAGATTTACCGAATTGATTTTTTATTACTGATGAAGGTACTTTTCCTGGCCTAAAACCCTTTATGGCAACTTCCTTTTGTAGCTCCGAAAGTCTCTCTTCCATTTTTTGTTGTATAGTTTTTTTATCAACCACAACTGACAAAATTGTTCTTAAGCCTTTTTTTGATTGTATTTCAACTTTCATAACTTTACTCTGGTGGGCAAGAAGAGACTCGAACTCTTAAGCCTTGCGGCACTGGTTTCTAAGACCAGCGCGTATACCAATTCCGCCACTTGCCCAATACTTAATCGTTGCTTTATATAACAAATTAATTTTTTGTTAAACGATAAAGTCTAAAATAAATTATTAGATAGGTTAACAATAAGATAAAAAACCAATATCTGCTCAACTGTGGATCATGCAAAAAATACAACCCTGGAATAATCAGAATTAGATACAAAAGATTTATACAGAATGAATTAAAGTAATTACCTTTGTATTTTCCATAAATACTAGAAATTTTATAAAAACTGAGCATATGTAAATGTTCATTATCTGGATAGATTGGAGACTTTCTCTGCAAAATTTTTCTTAAAAATGAAAAAAATACTTCAAAAAAAAGATAAAACAAAAGTGTACAAAAGAAAAAAGAGGAAATTTCAGGATTTAAATTATTTGTAATGATTACATTTAAACTAGTTAAAGCTCCCATTGTATATGACCCGCTATCACCAAAGAAAATTTTTGCGTTTGGAAAATTGAATAACAAAAATGATAAGAGAATAATAACTTGAGAAATAATTAAAATTGAAAATTCAAAGTTTTCACTAATAATATTCAAGTGAGCTAGTATCACATTGATTATTATTAAATTTAAAGCTAGCAAGCCATTAAATCCGTCAATTAGATTTGCTCCATTAATTATAAATAAAAAACATAATAAAACAAATAATGAGGAGAATATTTGATTTATCATCATTGAAGATAAAAAAGGAATATCAATATTTAAAATCTTTATGGGCAAAGTATAGATGATTATAAAAAGTATAAGAACCATAATGATTAATCTTCTTAATGGTTTAATATCAATTCTTAAATCATCTAAAAATCCGATCAAAAAAATTGAATAGCTTATAAAAATATAGTCATATAAAACTTCGGAATATAATAAGTTATAAATTATAAAAAAAACGCTTAAAGAAATAATTACAGCTATCCCCCCGCTTCGTGAGACAGGATAATCATGAAAAGCCTGAGGTTTTGAAAAATCTTTATCAAGTAAAACACCACTTTTAATTTTGTGTGAATACTTACTTACTAAGAGAAAAATAAAGAAACTTATTAATGCAAATATTGACAAAAAACTTGCTTCAATCGATTCTGCGCTCATCTTATCTTATCCCTTATTATTTTTTTTAAAAATATAAATCCCTAACAGAATTATAACTAATGATACTAAAACTCGCCACGTAATTATTTCATCCATTAAAAAATATCCAAATACAATTCCAAATATTGGAATTAAGTATGCTACTTGAGTTTGAAAAACTAAGCCATTTACTGTCAAAATCCTAAATCTAATTAACCATGCAAATCCAGTAGCTACAACACCTAAATATAGTAATGATAAAGTAGATATTAAAGAAGGATTTGAATTCCACGGGGTTTCGATAATCATTGAAAAAGGAAATAAAAATATCACCGACCATAAAGTAGTAGAGGTAGTTACGTTTTCATTTTTTTCGTTTTTTAATTTTAAAGTTAATAAACCACCAATACAGTAAAATGTTGATCCTAATATGGTAATCAATACATAAATATAGTTTTCACTATTAATAATTACTTTATCAAAAAACAGTAGAACTATTCCACTAAAACCAATCAAGACACCTAAAGATTTTAAAAAAGACAACTTTTCGTCTTTGGTAAAAAAATGTGCAAGTATAGATCCACTTAAAGGAGTAGTGCTCATTAAAATTGCTGCGAGGTAACTATTTATTTTTGATGTGCCGATCGCTATTAGAACGAAAGGTATTGCAATATTACATAATCCTATAAGAGCGTAACGGCCCCATTCATTACTAAAAGCCTTTATTTTAATTCTATTAAATTTACAAAGAATTAGTAAGGGAATACTTGCGAAAATTACTCTTACTAATGCTAAAGTAATTGGATCATAGGAATATGTAGCTAACTTAATGTTAAAGAATGAAGACCCCCATATAATAGCCAAAAATATTAACAGAAATAAATCAAATGTATTAGCTTCTCTCATTTCAAGTTAAACTTGTATTTATGTGATAAATGCATAGCAGGTATATATTTTTAATATTACTACAAAAGAGTTCCTTATATATGTTCATTTCGAAATTAAAACTATTTATTAAGGAGAAATTATGAGTTCTAAAAACATTCTAAAGCTTATGAAAGACAAGCAGGTAGAATACGTAGATTTAAGATTTACAGACCCTAAAGGTAAGCTTCAGCACTTAACTATGGACGCAACTGTTGTAGATGAAGATATGTTAGACAAGGGAGTGTTTTTTGATGGATCTTCGATTTCAGGTTGGAAAGCAATAAATGAGTCCGACATGATTTTAAAGCCAGATCTGGACAGACCGATTATAGATCCTTTCAACTCTCACACTACTTTAAATATTTTTTGCGATATTTTAGACGCAGTTAAAAAAGATCCATATGAGAGAGATCCTAGGGGAACTGCAAAAAAAGCTGAGGCTTATTTGAAAAAAACAGGTATTGGAGACAAATCTTATTTTGGCCCAGAACCAGAATTTTTTGTATTTGATGATGTAAGATTTAAAAATGACATGAATGAAACTAGCTTCAGTATCGACAGCTCTGAAGGTCCTTACAATACTGGAAAAAAGTATGAGAATGGAAATATGGGACATAGACCTGGAATTAAAGGAGGCTATTTCCCAGTGCCTCCAGTAGATAGCGCTCAAGATATGAGAGGTGAATATTTAAAAGCTTTGAAAGATATGGGTGTAAAAGTGGAGAAGCATCACCACGAGGTTGCTCCAAGTCAACATGAATTAGGAATGTATTTTGGAACATTAACAAATCAAGCCGATAATGTTCAGTTATATAAGTATGCTGTCCAAATGGTAACTCATTCATTTGGAAAGACCGCAACTTTTATGCCTAAACCAGTTAAAGGTGATAATGGATCAGGAATGCATTGCCACCAATCAATATGGAAAGGCAGTACCCCATTATTTATGGGAAAAGAGTACGCAGGACTTTCAAAAGAAGCACTATATTATATTGGAGGAATTTTAAAACACGCCAGAGCAATTAATGCTTTTGCTAATGCTACGACAAATAGTTACAAAAGATTAATACCAGGATTTGAGGCACCTGTTATCTTGGCTTACTCAGCTAGAAATAGATCTGCTTCGTGCAGGATTCCGGTTATAATGAATCCAAAAGCTGCGAGAATGGAAATTAGATTTCCAGACGCCGCTGGAAACCCTTACTTAACTTTTGCCTCTATGTTGATGGCAGGTATAGACGGAATAAAAAACAAGATAGATCCAGGTAAACCATTTGATCAAGATTTATATTCTTTATCTGAAGATGAAGTTAAAAAACTCCCAACAGTTTGTGGCTCTTTAAGAGAGGCTATGCAGAACCTTGATAAAGATAGAAAATTCTTAACTGAAGGTGGTGTTTTTACAGATGATCAAATTGATGCTTACATTGAATTAAAATTTCAAGAAATCTATAATTTTGAG